>Ga0335081_10010957_pt1 | contig 14667 bp, 8 predicted proteins | sample Lox_Sample_35_FD_206713 | JGI IMG/M metagenome (GOLD analysis project Ga0335081, IMG submission 206713) | Soil microbial communities from Loxahatchee National Wildlife Refuge, Florida, United States - Lox_Sample_3.5 | ecosystem: Environmental > Terrestrial > Soil > Wetlands | place: USA: Florida... | reverse complement strand
GGCCGGTCCAAGGAGGTCGCCATCCGCTTGGCCATGGGCGCCGGCCGGCGGCGTGTCCTTCGGCTCCTGCTGACTGAGAGCATCCTGCTGTCCTGCCTGGGTGCAACCGCTGGAATCGCGCTGGCGTGGTGGCTCCTCCGGTTGGCCATCGCCGCCGCGCCGGGGTGGCTACAGTTGCGCGCGATCGTTTCTGTAAGCCCGTCGCTGGCGGCTTTCGCAATCGTGATGGCGCTCGGCACCGGTATCCTCACCGGCCTGTGGCCGGCTCTGAAAGGTTCACGCGCCAACCTGCAGAACGACCTGAAGGAAAGCGGTGTTTCGCTGGTTGCCGGACGGCGGCAGGTGCGGTCGCTCAACAGCCTGGTGGTGATGGAGATTGCCCTGGCCGTCGTCCTGCTGACGTTCGCCGGATTGCTGGCAAAGAGCTTCGTCCATCTGCTGCACACCAATCTCGGATACCGGACCGATCGCCTCTTGACGTTCCGAATGTCTCTGCCATCTTCCCGGTATCGTACCGACGCGGCGCGCCTGCAGTTTTGGGACAAGCTGCAGCCGCAAGTTGCCGCGTTACCTGGCGTAATCTCTGTCGCGGCCGCGGACGGCGTTCCCCTTGGCGGCACGTACTCGGCCGACGCCGTAGAGGTGGAGGGACATGCCGCGTCGCACGATTGGACAGATTCGTCCAGCCGCCTTTCCAGCGTGACGGCCAACTACTTCCGTACCATTGGCATACCGCTGCAGGCCGGACGCGCATTCATGGCAGGCGACACCGTCGACGCCGAGCCCGTGGCGATCGTCAACCAGACGTTCGTGCGCGCGTTCATGCCCGGCGAAAGCCCGCTCGACAAACACGTGCGCCCCGGCGGCGGAAAATGGTGCCGGATTGTGGGTGTCATCGGCGATGCCCGCTATCAAGGCCCCACCCAAGCGGTAGAGGCCGAGGTGTACTTTCCTTTCACCCAGCAACCCTGGTTTCAGTTCGTGGCGCTGCGCACCGCCATTCCCGAAGAGCGACTGATCGGCCCGGTCCGGGATATCATCCGCAGGTTGGACTCCGCCCTGCCCATTTCGCAGGTGCGGACGATGAGCCAATCGGTCGACCTGGACACTACCCTGCCGCACTCGATGATGGCGCTCGTCACCGGTTTCGCCATCGTTACCCTTGGCATGTCCACCCTGGGGCTTGGCGGTGTGATGGCCTACACCGTCTCGCGGCGCAAGCGCGAGCTCGGACTGCGCATCGCGCTCGGCGCGCGCCAGGCCGACATCTCCCGCGCCGTGATTCGCAGCGCCGGCAGGCTGATCCTGACAGGCTCCGTAATCGGTGTCGCGTGCGCCTATGCGGCGGCGCGCGTGCTGCAAGCGCTCTTGTACGGCGTGCGTCCGCACGATCCGATAGTCGTCGTGGCGGCACCGCTGGTGCTCGGAGTTGTCGCGCTCCTCGCATGCCTCGCACCTGCGCACAGCGCCGCCACGGTCGACCCCATGGCCGTGCTGCGGCAAGAGTGATCGATTGCGGATATAATGGCCGCCAGACCCGATTATGCGAACATCCCTGCTTCTGCTCTGCCTCAGCACCACCGCATTTGCCGCTGGTGTCCCGTATCTCTCCGAGCCGGCGCTCTGTCCCACGCGCCCGGAGATCGCCTTCGTCTCCGGCGGCGATATCTGGGTGGCTCCCGCTAAAGGCGGTGAAGCGCACCTGCTGGTCTCGCATCCCGCAGAGGAGACGCGCCCGCTCTACTCGCCCGACGGCGCCAAGCTTGCTTTCGTCTCCACCCGCACCGGCGGCGGCGATGTTTATGTCCTCACGCTGGCTACCGGCGACCTGAAGCGGATCACCTTCGACGACCGCTTGGACCAGCTCGATGCCTGGTCGCGCGACGGCAAATGGATCTATTTCTCGAATACCTCCAAAGACGTTGGAGGCAAGAACGATCTTTACCGCGTCAGCGCCGAAGGCGGCACCCCCATGCTGGTCAGCGCCGACCGCTTCACCAACGAGTTTCAGGCCGTGCCCGCGCCCGCTGGAGACTCCGTAGCATTCGCCGCGCGCGGCAACGGCGACTCGCAATGGTGGCGCCATGGTCACAGCCATCTCGACGAATCCGAGATCTGGCTGCGTAAGGAAGGCTCGCCGGCTACGTATGAGAAGCTCGTCGATCTCAACGGCCGCAACGCCTGGCCCATGTGGATGCCCGATGGCCGCAGTCTCTATTTCATGTCCGATCGCGGCGGCGCCCAGAACATCTGGACGCTCTCATTCGGCGGCAAGCCGCGCCAGGTCACCAAGTTTACCGACGGTCGCGTCCTGTGGCCCTCCATCGGGTATGATGGCAAGGCCATCGTGTTCGAGCGCGATTTCAAAATCTGGCAGCTCGATATCAAGAGCGGTGAAGCCTACGTCGTGCCCATCACCCTGGTTGGTTCTGTCGCCACCCCCGAAATCACCCACCTCACGCTCAACCAGTTCAACGACCTCGCGCTCTCTCAGGACGCGCGCAAGGTCGCGCTCATCGCCCACGGCGAGGTCTTCGCTGCTTCGGCCCGCGACGGTGGCGCCGCCTTTCGCGTCACTCGCACGCCCGGCCCGGAAACCCAGGTCGAATGGGCGCCCGATTCCACCCGCCTCGCTTACCTGGGCCAGCGGGATGCCGTCACCCACGTCTTCCTCTACGACTTCGTCAAGCACGCCGAAACGCAGTTGACCAACGATCCTCAGCCCGATCAGGCCATCCGCTTCTCGCCCGACGGCAAATCTCTCGCCTTCGTGCGCAACCGCAAGGAGCTGCACGTCATGGATCTTGAGAGCAAGCAGGATCACCTGCTCGCCACCGGCTTCATCGGCGCTTCCACCGCCTGGGCGCCCGACAACAAGTGGATCGCCTACGTCAACGCCGGAGACCGCGCCCTGCGTAACATCTGGGTGGTTCCCGCCGCCGGCGGCGAGCCGCGCCAGGTTAGCTTCCTCTCCAACACCAGCGTCAACTCCGTCCAGTGGAGTCCCGATGGCAAGTACTTGATCTTCGAAACCGGCCAGCGCACCGAAACACCACAACTGGCCCGCATCGACCTGGTCCCCAAGCAGCCCAAGTTCAGTGAAGACAAGTTCGACGACCTGTTCAAACCGGAGCCTGCCGGCCGTGGCTCCCGCGGTGGCGCGGATGCCGCATCCACCGGCCGCGGCGGACGAGGCAATGCCGCGGCTGCTGAGCCGAAACCGCCAGTCAATGTGGAATTTGAATTCGATCACATCCGGGAGCGCCTCACGTTTCTGAATACCGCGGGCCTCACCGTCAACAATCCCGTGATCAGCCCCGACGGCCATTGGTTGCTCTACTCCGGCACGGCCGGCGGCCAGGCCAACCTGTACCTGTATCCGCTGGAGGAAGAGCCCGCGGGCCGTGGTGGCCGTGGCGTCGCCGGCGGTGGTGGCCGCGGCGCTGGCGGCGGTCCCGCCCGCCCGTTAACCTCAACCCCCGCCGCTCGGACCCGCGCTCAGTTCTCCGCCGATTCCCGCGACGTCTATTTCCTGGAGGGAGGCCGTGTCACCGCCATCGGCGTCGAGAACCGGCAGTCGCGCACCGTGAACATCGATGCCGAAATGAACGTCGACTTCAACCAGGAGAAAATGGCTGTCTTCGAAGAAGCCTGGGCAGCGCAGCGCGACCAATACGCTGATCCCCACTACAACGGCGTCGATTGGAACGCCGTGCGCAAGACCTATGCGCCGCTCATCGAGGGCTCTCGCAACCCCGATGAGATGCGCGCGCTGCTCCGCCTGATGGTCGGCGAGCTCAATTCTTCGCACTCCGGCATTTCCGCTCCAGCCGCGGGCGGGGGCGGCGGGCGCGGTGTCGTCGGCCAGCTCGGCCTTACCTTCGACCGGGCCACGTACGAAAACTCCGGCACGCTCAAGATCACGGAGGTCCTTCCGCATTCGCCCGCCGAGCTTGCCAAGATTCAGGTCGGCGAAGAACTGCACTCAATAGACGGTGTCGCTATCGGTCCGCACGTCAATCTCGATGAGCAGCTCCAGCACAAGATCGACAAACGCGTCGTGCTCGATATCTCCGGCCGCCAGGTTACCGTGCAGCCGGTCGCCTCCCTTGCCGACCAGATCTATCGCAAGTGGGTGGAAGACAACCGCGCCTACGTCGCCAAGATCAGCAACAACCGCCTCGGCTACGTCCACATCCGAGACATGTCCGAGCAGGCTCTCACCCAGCTCTATGAGGACCTTGATGCCCAAAACCGCGCTAGGGAAGGCGTGGTGATCGACATCCGTAACAACAACGGCGGCTTCGTCAATGCCTACGCTCTCGACGTGCTGACGCGCCGTCCCTATCTCACCATGACCGACCGCAACGGCCCTGCTGGTCCCGCCCGCACCGTTCTTGGCCAGCGCGCGCTCGAGCTGCCCACCATCCTGGTGGTGAACCAGCACTCGCTCTCCGATGCCGAAGATTTCACCGAAGGCTACCGCACCATGAAGCTCGGCAGGGTGGTCGGTGAGCCTACTGCCGGCTGGATCATCTACACCGGCGCGGTCAACCTCGTCGATGGCACTACCATGCGCATGCCGGGCACCATCATCACCGGCGCGGACGGCAAGAACATGGAAAACAATCCACGCCCTGTTGATATCGCCGTCTCGCGCCCGATTGGCGAATCGTACACCGGCCGCGATTCGCAGCTAGACGCCGCAGTGAAAGAGCTGCTCGCTGAAATACCGTCGCCTCGGAGCCGCGACCGTTAGGAGCGGAGACTAGCCCCTTTGCGCTTTTCCAACCTCATCACCGCCGTAGACGCTCACGCCTGTGGCGAACCTGGCCGCGTCATCACCGGCGGCGTCCTCAACGTCCCCGGCCGCACGATGTTCGAGAAGAAAACGTACCTCGAAACCCGCGCCGACCACATCCGCCTCCGCATGCTGCGTGAGCCGCGCGGCTACCCCGCCGCCAACTGTAACCTCATCCTCCCGCCGACGAACCCGGAAGCCGACGCCGGCTTCGTCATCATGGAGCAGGTGGAATACCCGCCCATGTCCGGCACCAACACCATCTGCGTGGTCACCGTGCTCATCGAAACCGGAATGGTGCCCGTCTCCGAGCCCGTCACCAAACTCAAGTTGGAAACGCCCGCCGGCCTGGTCGCCGTCGAGGCCGAAGTCGTCAACGGCAGGGTCCGCAAGGTCACCTTCCGCAACGTTCCCGCTTTCGCCACGCACCTCGATGCCCCGGTCGAGGTGCGCGGCCTCGGCACGGTGGCTGTCGATGTCGCCTACGGCGGCATGTTCTACGTGATCGCCGACGCCGCTCCGCTCGGCTTCCGCCTGACCACCGACGAAGCCCGCGACATCGTCCGCGTCGCCGAGATGATCAAGGCCGCCGCGCGCGAACAACTCCCCGTTGTCCACCCAGAGAATCCCGGAATTGCCGGCGTGACCATCGCGCAACTCTCGGGCGAGCCGTCTCAACCCGGCGTCCATCGCCGGAACACGGTCGTGGTCTCTACCGGCACTCCGGATTGGTCGCGCCCCTCTTCATGGACCGGCGTCCTCGACCGCTCCCCCTGCGGCACCGGCACTTGCGCCAAGATGGCCGCGCTACACGCCAAAGGCCGGCTCCCCCTCCACCAGGACTTCGTCCACGAGGGAATCCTCGGCACCACCTTCACTGGCCGCCTGGTCGAAGAAACCCGCGTCGGACCTTACCCGGCAGTTGTCCCCACGCTCTCCGGCCAAGCCTGGATCACCGGCTTCGCACAATACGTCCTCGACCCAGAAGATCCCTTCCCCAACGGCTTCACCGTCGGCGACATCTGGGTGGGATAAGCCTCCGGCTTGTCCCGGCGAGTCGCAGACTCGTCCGCAGTACACGCTGCGCTTAGTGCAACCCGCCCCCGCTCCCCGTCTTGACCGGCTCCGGCGGCTCCGTCTTGATCTCCTTGGTCCGCTCCTCCAGGTGATCCTTCATCTGGAGCAATGGCACACCGTCGTCCATCCATTTGGGCGCCGGCTTGTCCATCAGGTAATGGTCGAACCACTCCTTCATCCGCACGGTGTAGTCCTTCATGTTCTGCGGCTTGGCCAGCCCGTGATTCTCGCCTTTGTACTCCAGCATGATCACCGTCTTGCCCAGCCGCCGCAGCGTGTTGAAGTACTCGATGCCTTGCGTGTGGTCCACCGCTCCGTCCTTGTCGTTGTGCAGGATCATCAGCGGCGTGTGGACGTTCTTCGCGAAGTACACCGGCGAGTTGCGCTGGTAGGCTTCCAGGTTGTCCCAATACCCGCCCGCAAACCGCCCCTGGCTGCTCTCGAAGATCGCCTGGTTGGTGCCGCCGCTGTTCCAGTAGATCAAGCTGTACATGCTGATCATGTCCGTCAGCGGCGCGCCCGCCACCGCCGCATGGAACGTGTCGGTCTGGCTCACCAGGAACGCCGTCTGATATCCGCCCCACGAATGGCCGTGCAGCCCCACCCGCTTTTCGTCCGCCACCCCCGCCGCGATGGCAGCCTTCACCGCCGGCACCACGCAGGCCACCGCCGACACTCCCGGATCGTTCACCGTGTAGACAATGTCTGGCTCCAGCGCGGCATAGCCGTTGCTCGTGTAGTAAGCCACGCTGAAGCCGTTGTACGTCGGCTGCGGATAGTTGTACGCAACTTGAGATTCCTTCTCGTAGATCTCCACCACCATCGGGTAGCGCTTGCCCGGCTCGTAGTTCGCCGGGAGGAACAGCGCGGCCTGCAGCTTCTCCCCGCGCGTCGAAGTATAGTCGATGATCTTCACGCCCGAGGTCCACAGAAAGTCCTTCTGCTGCGGATTGGCGTCCGTGATCTTCTGCCCGTTTTCGAGCAGGTTGTTAGACGTGTAGAAGTCAGGATACTCGCGCGTGCTCCCGTGAGCATATAAATAGGTGTCGGCGTGCTTCGCCTTGATCAACTGCCCATAGCTGGCATCGCCCCACAACAGCATCCGCGCGCCCGCCTTGCCCGGTTCGATCACCGCGATCCCGTTCTTCTTGGTGTGCTCACCATAGGCCGTCACGTACATCGGCGCGTTCAAGTCGATCCCCGCGCGCTCGTCGGGATCCAGCCGGAACCGCGTGCGGTACCGGATCCCGTCCTTCTTTCCGTTGCCCGTGAGGTTGACCGCCGCGCCGCTCGCGACCGTCACCTTCCAGATGTCCCACTCGTCGCTGATCAGCACCGCGCTGCTGTCCTTCGACCAGCCCAGCGTCGGCGTGGGCGGCTTCACCACGTTCACGTCGCTCTCTGTGTTCCAGAACGTGGACGGGATCTTCGAGGTCAGGTCCGTGGATTTGCCCGTCGCCACGTCGTACGCGTAAAACACGCCGTCGTTATAGTGCAGCAGCTTGGTTCCGTCGGGCGATGACCCCATGTAGTAGCGCACCTTCTGTAGCGCCAGTTTCCGTTCGCCGGTGGCGGGGTTCACCACGTAGACATCCTGGAACCGCTTTCCATCCAGATTGGACTCCAGTTCGTATTGCCGGACGTCCACGCCCACCGCGTTTTTCTGTTCCACCCCAAACGCAACCTGGCGCATATCCGCGTCCGCCAACCGCACGAACTTCTGCTCGGCTGGCCGGTAGGCGCACAGGAAGCTGAAATTCTTATCCTGGGTCTCCTGCACCTGCTGCATGGATTGCAGCCGCGGGTCCTTCCAGTGCCAGATCACCAGGTCGGGCTGCGGCTCATCGGAAGCCGACGCGGCAGGCGGCGTGGGCGCCGCATCCTTGTTCTCGTCGTCTGACTTGGCCCCCGCGTCCGTCTTGGCCCCCGCGTTCTTCTTGGGCTTCACTTCATGGATCCCGAATAGCACCGCCGAAAAATCCTCGCGCCAAGATGGGTTGCGGTTCGGGCTGATCGTCATCCCGGATGGAAAGCTCTTGTCCGTCTTGGGGTCGTAGGCGATCTTCGCCGGCCCGTGCTGCGCATCGAAGTCTTTGAACGCCACCAGGCTGTAGAGCTTGTCTTCGAACCCCTTGTCGTCGACCCCGCGCAAAGCCGCCAAGCCGTCGCCCTTCTCAGTCCAGTTCAGGCCCTTGTAAGAGGCCTTGGCGCTATCCAGCGCCTGCACCGCGCCGGTGTCCATATTGCGCAGTTCGACGCCATTGCCAGCTTTGTCAGTCGCATCCACGATCCACGCCAGCCGGTTGCCCTTCTTATCGAACGCGAACTCGGAGACGTTCCCCAGGCTCAACTCCTCGCCGCTCGCCAGATCGTGCAACAGTAAGTCGGTTCCGGTGGGCCGATCCGGCGCCGGAGTCGCCGTAGAACCGCCGCCTGGCGCGGGCGTGGGCGCCGGAGTTGGTGTGGGCCCGCCCGCAGCCCCCGCGGGGGTGTCCGCGCCGCGATGCAGCGCCAGCACGGTCGCCTTCTCTCCCGAAAACGCGAAGCGCGTAATCTTTTCGAACTCCGTCTTCTTGCCGGTCGCCAGTTCCACCAGCACCACCTTGGTCTGAATCTGCTTCTTGGCCTTCTTCATGCTCTTGGCTTCTTTGGTCGTCGGCGACACATTAAACGCCACCCACCGCGAATCGTCGGAAATCGCCGAGGCGGAAGGCCCGGAAGCCGCCACCGCGTCGCCCGCTGGAAACCGCTGTTCCTTCCCCGTCTTCAAATTGCGGACCACCACCTCGGCATTGCCTTCGGCGGGCACAACGCGATAGACGAACCACTCGCCGTCATTGGAAACAGCCGGAGCCTGAATCCGCTTCCACGCCAGCATGTCGGCCAACTGCAGTGGTTTCGGCCCATCGGCCTGCGACAGCGCGGCCAGGAAACCGATCCAGATGAAAAAGGTGAGAGCAATGGCGCGATACTTCATGGCGCCCGTATCCTATCACACGCCTTGCTCCGAAACCATCCTGCCCCTGTTTGCACCGCGCCGCCAACTGTGTTTAGATCGATACCGTCCGCTGCGCCTCTATGACCACGAAACTCGCGCCTGCGCTGTTCCTCCTTACCCTGCCGGCAATCGCCGCCTCGTATCGCTTCGCCGCTGTCTGGGATGGCTCCAAAGTCTGGCGCGATGCCTGTATCAGCATTGACGCCGACCATATCCAGGCCGTAGGCCCTTGCGACGGACCGGCGATCGATCTCTCGCGCTATACCGCTATCCCCGGCCTGATCGACGTCCACACCCACATGACCTACTTGCTGCAGAATCCGGTCGCCCGCGCCGCGCGTGCCGCAGCCACGGTGTTCCTTGCGCAGGACAACGCCCGCAAGACCCTCGAAGCCGGTGTTACCACCGTCCGCGATCTCGGCGCCTCCGGTTACGCCGATATCGCCATGCGCGACCTCATCAACGCCGGCAAAATGGCCGGCCCCCGCATGTTGGTCGCCGGCTACGGCTTGCAGAACACGCGCGGCAACAACGTCACGCCCAACACCGCCCACGGGCCCGCTGAAGTCGACAAGGTCGCCCGCGCGCAAATCGCGGCGGGCGCCGACTGGATCAAGATGTACGCGTCAACCGGTTCAGGCCAGGATGTCTCGGGAACGCAAACCTACACCTACGACGAAATCAAGGCCGCCGTCGACGCCGCCCATGCCCTGAGCAAACGCATCGCCGTTCACAGCTACGGCCCCGACGCCGCGCGCGACGCCGTGCGCGCCGGCGCCGATTCCATCGAACACGCCACCGATATGGACGACGCCACCATCGCCGAAATGGCGCAGCGCAAGATCTTCTACGTCCCCACCATCGATCACAACCGCTACTACGCCGACAACTATCAATTGCTCCGCTACCCGCCCAAAGCGGTCGACGACCTCAACGCCTTCGTCCAGCGCAACCTCGAGACCGCACGCAAAGCCTTCGCCGCCGGCGTCAAGTTCGCCATGGGTTCCGACGCGGTCTATACCATGTTCGGCGAGAATACCCGTGAGCTGGGATGGTTTGTCAAGGCCGGGATGACCCCGGAACAGGCGCTCGCCGCCGCCACCGCCAACGGCGCTGAATTGCTCGCCATGGAGAAGAGCCTTGGCGTGCTCCAACCCGGTTACCTTGCCGACATCGTCGCCGTGGAAGGCGATCCTTTGGCGGACATCGACGCCGCCATCTACAAAGTGCGTTGGGTCATGAAAGCCGGGCAGGTGGTGGTCGACAAGACCAAATAGCAGCTATCCTCTACATGGGGTCACGCTTGCAGCCCGACTTCGAGCGAAACGCCGCTTTTCACGATCAGACAGCCCCGGAGTACGACGACCAACTTGCCCGCAGCCCCGCCGACGTCCTGGCCCGCACCGCCTTTCGCGACCTGGTCGCGCGCTACGTAGCCGCCGGCAGCACCTTGCTCGACTTCGGCTGCGGTACCGGCCTGGATGCCTTCGAGTACGCGCAGCAAGGATACCGCGTGCTGGCCTATGACAATTCCCCCGGCATGGTAGACCAGTTGCGCCGCCGCTGCGAGTCGCAAATCGCGTCCGGCCGTGTCACGCCGTACTCCATGCCATACCCGTCGTTCCTCGAGTGCTTCCCCCAATGGCCGGCGCCGAGCGCGGTGGCCGCCGACTTCGCCGTGCTGAATTCCATCCGCGACCTCGAGCCACTATTCGAAGCTCTCGGCCGGCGGCTAACGGCTCCAGGCTGGGTAATTGCGAGCATCCTCAATCCGCTCCACTGGTCGAAGGTGAGGACGCGCGGCTGGTGGCGCGACGCAGTCCGCGCGCCCCGCGGTCCGCGGATTCACACTACTCAGCCGTATGTCAGCTACCTGCACTTCGTCCCCGCGCTGCTTCGCGCGGCGCGCAGCTTCCACCTGGTAGGCCGCGCTAATGCAGGCACACTGGTGCGTTACGACGCGGCCAATCCCCCGGACGAGCGCTCCTGGTGGAGCTCGAGCGCTTCCCCATCGCGGGGATTCACGCGCCTGCTGTGGCACAGCCCTGCCTCCAGGCTGTTAGGTCATTTCATGTTTCTGGTCTTGCGGAGAGATCCGTGATCCCGCTGCCCAAGTCTTTCAAGCGGCGCGTGCGGAGCCTGGTGAATCTTCCGGTGTATGGACCGGTCGGGCTGCATGATCCCCAGCAGCTTGCGGAAGTCTGGCTCGAAGGGCTCGGCGAACCCAGGAACATCACGGGCAACAATGTCGTCGTCGCGCTCCGGCCCTTCACGATTGGCGTCATGTTGGACCATCCGGCCTCGGATATTCCTCACCTGCGCCTGTCGATGCGCGAACGCTCTCCGTCCAGCCGGCTGCTGGGAGTCCTTCATCTGCGGCCCGCGGGCGGTATCCCGTTCTCCGGCCGCTGCTTCTGTTTCTTCGAAACCCCGCGCTGCGAAAATTACTGCGTTTCGCCACTCCGTCTTCGCGCGTACTATCTACGCGAACGATGGCGGGCCGAACTGCGCCAGCGCCGGAACCGCTACAACTTCCTGATGACCTACCCGGACATCCGTTGCAGCCACGTCTTTTACATCTGCCCCCGCCCCGTCGTCTTGGTGACCGTCGAGCACCAGGGCGCCAGCAACATGTTCCCCATGGACCTCATCGGCCCGGTTGATTCGCCCTGTTTCTCGATGACCTTGCGCCTCACCAGCCCCGCCGTCAAGCTGATGCAGCAATCGCGGCGAATGGCCCTGGCCAGCGTCCCGTTCCCGTACAAGGCCCACGCCTATGAACTGGGCAAGCACCACAAGTTGACCACCGTCGACTGGGCCGGCCTGCCGTTCCCGACCAGGCCATCGCCCCTGTTCGGTTTGCCCGTCGCGGAAGCGGCGCTTCGGGTTCGCGAGGTGTGCGTGGAAGAGTGCCACGAGGTAGGATCGCATATGCTCTTCCTCACCGCCATCGCGCGCGACACACTCCCGGACCGCAAACCCGAAGGCACCGATGGCCTGCAGCTCTTCCACACTTTCAGCTCGTACCGCCAGTTACTCTCGATGGAGGAAGCATGAAGCCAATAACCGATCAATTGTCCTCGCCCGGGGCAAATTACCCAGCCGTCGTAGCGCGGGTTTTGCGGTCGCCGGAGCTCATCGGCGACCTGTGCCTTGCCCTCGCCTCCCCTTCCCCGCGCGTCAAGTACGGGTCCGCCAAAGCCCTCTCGCTGGTGAGCGAAAGAGCGCCGGATTTGCTCTATCCGCGCTTCGATTTCTTCGCCGGACTGCTGGATGGCGACAACCGCATTCTGCGCTGGAACGCCATGCGCATCGTAGGAAACCTGGCTTCGGCCGACTCCCAGGAGAAGGTGGAAGCGCTGCTCGACCGCTATCTCGCGCCGATCTCCGGTCCGGAGCTGATCGACGCCGGGAATACCATCGGCGGCGCGGCCGCCATCGCCCTCGCCAAACCGCACTTGGCCGACCGTATCGCTGCGGCCATCCTCCAGGTGAGTCGCGCGACCTACGCCACGCCGGAGTGCCGCAACGTAGCCGCCGGCCACGCCATCCAAGCCCTCGCCCGCTTCTTCCCGCATGTGCAGGATAAGAAACCCGTCCTTGCCTTCGTCCGCGCTCAGTTGAAGAACTCGCGCCCGGCCACGCGGAAGAAAGCAGAGAAGTTCCTGAAGAAATTCGCCTGACGGCCTTCCTGTTTCTCGCTCCGTCTGAAAAAGTCTCGAAAAAGCGAAATGGCGGCCGATAAGTATGCTATGGAGCTCTCCGCAATAGCGTTACAAGGCTTACAGCAAGCCCAAGGTCAACTGGAGAAGACCGCCAGCCGCATCGCCCAGGCCGGTCTGCCTCCCGCTGACCAGCCCAGCGACCCCGTCAGCCTCAGCGACGAAATGGTTTCCCTGTTGCAGGCGAAAACCGACTTCGAAGCCAATCTCCGCGTAGCCCACACCGCCGACGAGCTACAGAAACAGACCCTCGACCTGCTCGCCTAGGTAGGGCGGATTGCCAAGCCGCGTGCCGGGCCCGGAGGGCACCCCCAATCGGCACATCCTGCCCGACAGCAGTAGCATTTCCATACGTCGCGGCACTAGCATCGAGGGGCTTTGATGCCGGCGCGCCGGCCCGGGTTACTGCATCTCCAGCACGTCGTGCCAGTAGTTGATCATCACCCGCTTGGGCTTCTTTGGAAGCGTCACCTGGATGTCGTTCGCCGTCGTATTCCCCACCATCCGCGCCGTCCCCAGCCGCACAATCTGTCCATCGAAGTCCAGGTAGATCGGCACTAACATTCCGAAGTCGGGAGTCACTTCACTCTGCGTCAGACTCGCCTTCAGCAGAAACTTCCCATCCGGCGCGTCGGTGACCGTGTAGTCGAACTTATGCCGCGGGATAGTGGTGCCGTACACCCAATCCCGGAAGAACCAATCCATCTTATGATCGCCTGCGGCATCCATCGCCGGTGTCACGTGCTGTTCCACGACCCGCTGAAAGCTCTCCGTAGTCGCATTCGCATTCGCGTGCTGCCGGACGAAATCCTGCATCATGGCCATGAACGGCTTGTCACCCTGTTTGGGATCGAACATCAACTGGCGCAGCATGTGGAGCACGAAGCCGCCCTTGCGGTAAATCACGTCGTTGTAAGCTTCATCGTTCTTGTAGCTGTCCAGGCGCCGCCCCAGCCACAACGGGCCGGCGTCATTGGCGCGCCTGCCGAAATTATTCTTATCGAGAATGCGTTTGCGTGCCTGATCCCAGTACTCCAGATACTTGTTGGGAGTCTTCTCGGTGAGTTGCAGATACAGCCCCGCCGAAAACGTCGCAAACCCCTCCGAAAGCCACTCATCATGATACGAAGCGTTGCCCACCATGTGGCCCCACCACTGATGCGACATCTCGTGCGCCGGCACTTCGTCGACAAATGCCGTCAGTGACTGCGATATCCTACCCATCAGCCGCACGCGCTGCGTGGAATCCAAAAACGCGCTGATGGGCAGGTACACGAGCGTCGGCCACGACTGCCCAAATCCAAACTCCGGCTGTTGCGTGATGGCGATGCGCGCGTACACCGGCTTGCCGAACCACGCGCTGTAGATGCGCAGGGCATTCTCGGACTCCGCCAGAATGGGGTCCATCAACCTCGACGGCGTAAAGCTCCCGACGTTGGCGATCTCCTCGACACTCTTCAGCGAATCCGGCGCGTCAGTCGCGGCGTATCCCTCGATTCCAACGCCCGTTTGGCTGTCCACCAGTTTCTTCACCTTGAACGAGCCGAAGTTGAAGCCCGCCACCAGCAGCGGAACCTCCGACACCCAATGCGTGCAGGCAGAGTCTTTTTCGGTCCATTCTTTCTCCAGCGTGCCCACACCCACCAGCGTGTACTGTTTGGGCGCCCGGAAGGTAAGGTCGTAACGCGCGTGGTCGTGAAACGTGTTGACGTTGGGATACCAGTTCTCCCGCACCTGCACATTGAAGTTGCCGCCGCCGGCCTTGTGGAGCACCTTGTCGCCCTGATACTCGATTACCAACTGATGCGCGCTATCACGCGGCATCGCATCCGCCATGATGACGTAGAAGCTGCCGTCTTCCTTTCGGTCTTCCTGCACGAACGGCACGTCCTTCCCGCCGCTCGTCACCTTCGACACCCGCAGGTTAGGAAGCAGCGCCAGTTTCACTACCCGGTCGCCGTCCGTCACCGCGTGAAAGCTCAATTCCGTGGTCGCCGCGATATGGTCGTTGCGCGCGATGGTGGTCTCGATGCGGTATTGGTCTGCCTGAACCACGCGCTTGTTCTCAT
>Ga0335081_10010956_pt1 | contig 14667 bp, 10 predicted proteins | sample Lox_Sample_35_FD_206713 | JGI IMG/M metagenome (GOLD analysis project Ga0335081, IMG submission 206713) | Soil microbial communities from Loxahatchee National Wildlife Refuge, Florida, United States - Lox_Sample_3.5 | ecosystem: Environmental > Terrestrial > Soil > Wetlands | place: USA... | reverse complement strand
TTGTGTGCGAACCTGTCGGGCTTGCGGCAATTTCGGCTGCGGTCCTTGCGGCTGCGCCGCGACCGCATCCGCTGGTGCCGCGTATGATGAGCGGCGAGGTCCTGATCGTTCCGGCGCTTCAGGAAAGCGGCGCGGGCGACGATCCGCTGGCGCCGCGCACGCAGGCAGCGGGCACAGATGGCGCGATCCGGCTGACCGGGCAAAAGGCTTTCGTCTGCGCCGATGGCGCCGATGGCTTCCTGGTCAGTGCGAGCGGCGGCGGCAGGCCTTTGCTGTGCTATGTCGCGCGCGATGCTGCCGGCTGTGCCGTCTCCACCACCCAGACGGTCGAAGGCCGGAAGCTCGCGACACTCGGCCTCTCGGATACGCCAGCCGATCTCATCGGGTCCCATCAGCCTGAGCGCAGCGTGGTGGAAACGCTCCATAACCTGGCCCTGTTTGCGCTCTCGGCCGAATTGCTCGGCGTGATGGAGAAGGCCCACGAGATTGCGCTCGACTATCTGCGCATCCGCAAACAATTCGGCAAACTGATCGGCAGTTTCCAGGCGCTGCAGCACCAGGCGGTGAATTTGTACGTGCGGATCGAGGCGACGCGATCGCTGGTATTCCAAGTCGCAGCCAACAACCAGCCCTATCGCATCGACCCAGTGCTGGCCATTGCGGCGAAAGCCAAGGCATCGGAAGACGCCATGGCGGTCACTGAGGCGTGCATCCAGCTGCACGGTGCAATCGGCTTCACCGATGAGCACGACATTGGGCTGTATCTGAAGCGGGCAATGCTGTTGTCATCGCTTTTCGGCAACGCAGCGGCGCAGCGCCGCCGCTATGCCAAAATTGCCAATGTGGCAGGATAGAGCCACGGAAGTCACAAACGAAATCCGAAGGGCAGCCGGCGCGGGTCTGCCCTGGCGCATCGAGACGGGAGTGTTCATGAGCGAAGAGCAAACGGTCACCTACGAATTGGACGGGGAGGTCGCGCTGGTCGGTCTCAATCGTCCGGACAAGCGCAATTGCTTCAATCCCATTGTGATGAAGCAGTTGCGCGAGGCCATCGAGCGGGCCGGCGAAGAGGCCAAGTGCGGCATCATTTTCGGTCACGGCGATAATTTTTGCGCCGGCCTCGACCTGAAATGGGCCGCGGAGAACTGGAAGAACGGGCGGTCCGCCCGGCTGCCCTTTCCGTTCAACCGCAACACTTATTTCGAGGCGATGGCGCGCGGCAACATCCCGTTCATCGCGGCTTTGCACGGCGCCACCCTCGGCGGCGGGCTCGAAACCGCTGCCGCGGCGCATATCCGGGTAGCGGACGAAACGACGTTCTTTGGCCTGCCCGAAGGCACGCGCGGCATCTTCATCGGTGGCGGCGGTTCGGTGCGCGTGGCGCGGCTGATCGGATTTGCCCGCATGCAGGACATGATGCTCACCGGCCGCGTGCTCAAGGTCGACGAAGCCGAGCGATACGGCATCGTTCAGTACATCGTCCCCAAGGGCCAGCACATGGCCAAGGCCAAGGAATTGGCGCTGAAGATCTGCAAGAATGCGCCGTTGTCGAACTTCGCCATCACCAATAGCCTGCCGCGAATTCAAGACTTGTCCTATGACGACGGCCTGTTCTTCGAACGCATGGTGGCGGAATACACCCGCAGCCCGGAGTCGATCACGCGACTCAATCAATTCCTCGACAAAACCGCGCCTCGCGTGCGTCCTGAACAAAGCTGAGCGCATCCGATCCAGGGAGAAGATAAATGGGTTTTCGCGATAACGCGATCGTCGGCTACGCCGAAACCAAAGTGATGAAGAAGAGCGACCGGGATGTCTGGGTCCTGGCCGGTGAAATTTTGGAATCGCTGCTCGACAAGACCGGATTCGAGAAGAGCGAAATAGACGCGCTCGTCATGTCCGGACTGACCGGCACCGGCGGCGCCAGCATGTTTTGGGCGCAAAGCACCTGCGACATGCTCGGTCTGGATGTGGGGTTTTGCGAGCAAGTGCATACCGGAGGATGTTCCGCGATCGGCGCCGTCGCGCGCGCGGCGGCCGCAATCGATGCCGGCATGTGCGAGGTCGCGCTGTGCCTGTATGCCGATACGCATGTGCGCGAGCACAATGGCCGCAACGATCGCAATTACCGGCGCGACTGGACCGAGCCGTATGGCCTGTTGGGGCCACCCGGCGCCTTCGGCCTGCTGCAGCGGGCGTATGATGCCAAGTATGGCGTTGATCTGCGCGTGCTCGGCAAGCTCGCGGTAACGCAACGCAATCACGCGCTGATGAACGAGAATGCTTGCGAAGAGCTGCGCGTACCGATCACGGTCGACGATTATCTGAAGTCACGGATCATTGCCGATCCGATCCGGCTGCTCGACTGCGTGATGCTGGCGGATGGCGCAGCAGGCGTCATCGTCACCAGCCGCAAGCGTGCCAGGGAGAAGGGCATCAACAAGTACGTCATTCCGGTGGGTTATGCCGAGCGCACCAATTTCCTCGGCGGCGAAAATTTCGTCGACGTCACGCGCAGCGGGCACGAGGTTGCGGGCAAGAAGGCGTTGGCGTCGGCCGGGTGGAATATCAAGGATGTGCGCTCGTTCCATCCTTACGATGATTTTCTCATCGCAATCGTGATCCAGCTCGAGGCATTTGGATTCTGTAAGCCCGGCGAGGGCATGGCGTTCGTCCGCGATACCGATCTCTCCTACAACGGCACGCTGCCGCTTAACACTGGCGGTGGTCAGATCTCGGCCGGCCAGGCGGCTTGCTCGTCGCACAATCTGATCGAGGCGGTGCGCCAGCTCATGGGTGAGGCCGGCGAGCGCCAGGTCAAGGACACCACCAACGCGCTGGTGACCGGCATTGGCTGGATCAACTACGGGCGCAACTGGGGCTCGAGCGCCGCGCTGGCGCTTGTTCCGAACCAATAGAGGACAAGATGGCCATCACATTGAACGACACGCTCGCCGTCAAGCGCGACATCAAACACTATGATTTCGGCATGCCATTCTGGGAAGCGACGCGGCAGAAGAAGCTCGTCATCCAGTACTGCAAGACCGCGAAGAAATATCAGCACTTTCCGCGCCCGGTCAGCATTTTCACCGGGCGGCGCCGCGATATCGAATGGCGCGAGGTATCGGGCAAAGGCACCGTGTTCTCTTTCACCATCGCCCATCGTGGAACGCCGGCCTTCCAGGGCAGCGAGCCGTACGCGATCGCCAGCGTCACGCTTGATGTCGGGGTCAATGTCATCGCCGACGTGGTCAATTGCACCGCCGATGAATTGAAGGTCGGCATGAAGGTCAAGCCCTACTGGCATCCGCTCGCCAATGGCGAACACCTCCTGATGTGGCAGCCTGACAAGGACGCCGCATGAGTGGACCGCAAGATGCGCGCGGTCCGAAGGCGGTCGCGAGATTCTTAAGGCCGCGCTCGGTCGCGATCATCGGGATGTCGACGCGCGCGGGCAGTGCCGGCCAGATTATTCTGCAATGTCTGAAGGTGAACAACTTTCAGGGTGATGTGCACCTGGTCGGCCGAACTGATGAGCCGATCGACGGCCGCAGCGTGCTCAAAAGTCCGGACGAGTTGCCGGAGGGCGTGGACTTGGCGGTGTTCACGTTGCCCGCTGCCGCAGTGCGTGAGGCCATGGAGGCCTGCGCGCGGCGCAAGGTTGGCTCGGCGCTGGTGTTCGCCGCGGGCTTCGCCGAAGTCGGCGACTATGCCACCCAGGACGCCGTCAGCGCCACCGCGCGCGCGGCCGGACTCGCTGTCGTCGGACCCAACTGCCTCGGCATCACCAACAATGTCGATGGCCTATGGCTGCACATGCTGTTCGCCCGGCAGGCGATACGCGGCGTCGAGAACGGCGTGGCCATTGTCGGCCAGAGTGGCGGACTGCTTGGCCACTTTCAGCGTGCAGCTGATGGGCGTGGAATTCCGGTTTCCTATGTGATCTCGAGCGGCAATGAGTCGGGGCTCGAAGGCACCGACTTCCTTGAGTTTCTGGTCGAGGACCGCGCTACTCGTGTGGTTGTGCTCTATTGCGAAGAAATCCGGCGGCCGCAGGCCTTTCTGGCCGCCATACGCAGCGCCCGCGCCGCGGGCAAGCCTGTTGTGCTGATGCAGGCAGGGCGCAGCGCCAAGGCGCGCAAATCGGCACAGTCGCATACGGGCGCGCTGATCGGCGACTTCGAGATAATGCGAACGCAGGTGGAAGACGCCGGTGCCATCGTGGTGTCGACCATGGACGAGGTGATGGATCTGGTCGAGATACTGCAGCGCTTTCCGGTGCCACCGACAAAGGGCCCCGGTATTCTGACGGCGTCTGGCGCCTATGTCGGACTGACCAACGATTTCGCCGAGGAGATCGGGCTCGAAATTCCGGAGCTCGAGCCCGCGACCTTGAGGAAGATCGCCGACGTGCTGCCGTCCTACGGCAATTACGGCAATCCGCTCGATACGACGGCGGGTTTCACGCCGCCCATGCTGCCCGGCGTGACCAAGACGCTGATCGACGATCCCAATGTCGGGATGTTGTTCATCTCGTTCCCGATCAACACGCCGGCGCCCATCAAGGGATTCAACGAGGGCATGGCGCACTCGCCCAAGCCCAAGGTCATGGTCGCGCTCGGCGACACCTGGAAGCTCGGCCCGGACGTTGAAGCAGCCATCAAGGAAAGTCCGGCGGTATTCTCCCGCTCGTCCGACCGCATGCTGCGTGCGATTGCACACTACACCCGATACGGGCGTTTGCTGGCGCGCACGCGCATCGCCGGGACGGCGGCGCCTCTCGCCGGGCTGCCGCAGCTCGGCAAGGGTGCGCAGCCGGAGTGGCTTGGCAAGAAGGTCCTCGCCGCAGCGGACATTCGCGCACCCGAAGGCGCTCTCGCGCGTATGCCGGACGAAGCCGCGGCCGTGGCCAAGCGGATCGGTTACCCGGTTGCTCTCAAAGCGCAGGCCGCAGCGCTGTCGCACAAAACCGAAGCTGGTGGCGTGGCGCTGAACCTGAAGGATGAAGCCGCGCTCCGCGACGCTTGGGGCTCAATGATGCAAAACATCAAACGCTTCGCGCCGGACGTGAGCCTCGGCGGTGCGCTGGTTGAGAAGATGTCGCCTCGGGGCGTCGAGCTGATGGTAGGCGCCAAGCGCGAACCTGGATGGGGGACGGTGCTGCTGCTCGGCCTCGGCGGAATCTGGGTCGAGGCGCTGGGCGATGTGCAGATGCTGCCTGTTAGCGCCGACGCGGATCAGATCGTCGAGGCGCTCGGACGGTTGCGTTCGAAAAAACTCCTCGAAGGCGTCCGCGGCGCGCCGCCGGCCGATGTCGATGCCGTGGTGCAAACTGTGCTTGCAATCGGCCGCTTGATGCGGGCCGTTCCAGAAATAATTGAGATCGACATCAATCCGCTCATGGTGCACGCCAAGGGGGAGGGCGCGACGGCGCTGGATGCCTTGATCGTAGCCGCGTGACGATTGACGGCGCAGCAGCGCGCCTCAGGGACAGTACACCCAGGCTTCCATCATCACCGTGGCGCCGGGGACCGGCAGCGGACCCGGCACCTCCACCGCGGAAAACGGCAAAGCCTGCCCGCCGAGCCGGCGCTCCCACGCTTTGTAGACCGGATGGAACTCGCGCATGTCGGTGAGGAACAAGAGCACCCGCGCGGCATGGCCGAGCGACGTTCCAGCCGCCTTGCACAGCCGCGCCATATTATCGAGGATGACATCGGCTTGGGCTGCCGGCGATGACGAGAAGTGCGGTTGCCGCGGGTCGGTCGCCGCTGCAGCAACAAGTCCGCCGCCGTCGGCGGCCATGGAGGCCGGGATGAACAGCAGGTCGCCGGCTTTGACCGCTTGCTGCTGATAACGAAATGCGGTTGCCACGCCGGCGTCGATATGACGCTTGCTCGCCGCGCTGCCGGGTTTCGCCGCGATCACATTGATCTCGATCTTGCCGTCATAGGGCGCGAGCCCACGATCGATGCAGGGAATGATCGAAACCGTCGGTCCCGATGCGCCGAAATGCCGTGTCCAGGCCTCGTTAAAGGCTGAATAATCCTCGCGATCCGTCAAATAGACTTGGGCGTGCACAACATCGTCGAGGCGGGCGCCCGCCAGCGCTAGCGATGCTGCCATCCGCTGCGTGATGATGAATTCGGTTTCGAGTTTGATCGGCTCACCGTTCCACTGCGTGCCTTGCGCCATCAGTGCCGCCGCGGCGACGCCGTTGCGTTGTGGTTCGCTGCCGACCGCGAGCGATGTGATCCCGGGAATGAAGATAAAATCGCCCACGGTGAGCGCTGCTGAGTATCCGGAGGTTGGACGTCCCTGGAGTTGCTCGTGCTTGATGTGTTCGACCTCGAAGCCTTTTGTTGGGATGGCAGCGAGCGCCTGAATATTGATGTCGGCACCTGGCAGCAGCAAACCTTGCTGCGCAATCGAGGTCGATGGCGGGATGCGGCCCTTGAGAAACTCGCGCCGTACTTGCTGATAGGCGGGCACCGCCTTGACGGTCGTGTAATACTGGTCGGTGCGAACCAGGTTGGTGCGATCGGTGCCCGCCGCGCGCAGCACGGCGTCGAGATTTTCGAAGATGCGGAGCGCTTCCTTTTCGCGCTTCGGCAAGCCGGCATGTGGCGTGCGTTCTGCGAGCACGTCCGGTGCGATCCCGTTGACGAAATCTTGCGCCATCAGTCCCGTGGCGAACACCCAGCGGCCGGCCTTGATGCCTTGTGCGAATTTGATCTTGCCGGGGCCGATTTCGACAGGAAGCAGCGGCGTGACGGAGGAGGGTGCGGTTTCGCTCATCGGTGGCTCTCGACGGGATTTTGGGCGATGACGGCGGGCGACTTTCGCCACCCGCGATATTGACCGTCAAATCGATCATGCATTTCGAAACCAGGCAAGGCAGGCCGCCGGAGGTTGCAGTGTCAGCATGTCTGCGCCTTGACGGCGGTAAACCCCGACAGCAACGTGGCCGTCCACGTTCGCTTTGGAGCTTTGACCATGCGCAGAAGACCGTCCCTGACCACCGACGACGTTCTGAAAATCGTGGCCGCGTGCAAAGCGGCGGGTGCGAAGATCAAGCGCGAGCCGACCGTCGCAGTGGTTGATGCCGGCGGCCACTTGCTGCACCTTGAGCGTCCCGATCGCAACGGCGTCATCACCGTCGATATGGCGACGCTCAAGGCACGAACGGCCGCGCTTCGGGGCCGGCCAAGCTCGGCGTTTGAAGCGCGGGTCAAGGAACGTCCTGGCTTCATGATGACGCCGAACTGCCTCGGCGTTGAGGGTGGCGTCCCGATCTTGTTCGAAGACGAATGCCTGGGCGGCGTAGGTGTTTCCGGAATCGATTTTGATGACGAGAACGTCGCCAAAGCCGGCGCTGACACCTTCGAGGCTTAGCGCGCGCCAGCGGGCGACAAACTGAGATCGTCGCCAGTGCGCCGAACGGTACCGCGCCCTAATTCTGCAACGCCAAATCGCTCGCGCCATTGAGGCGGTCAAACATCATCAGGGTTTCGAAGGCGCGGGTTTTTCTTGCCTCGAGAAACGCTGTGCCGAGACAGTCGGCGAACTTGTCGAAAAGCTCGCCGCGCGACAGCGGCAGCTGATGACTGCCTTTTGCATATTCGACCGGCCCGCTCTTGAAGGTCTCGCCGTTCTTGGTGACGATCTCGACGGAGTCGGCGGGTGCAAACGCGGTGCCGGCCATCAACGCATCGGTACCGCTCAACGACACGCGATCAAAGAGCGCTTGCACTTCGGGCCGCAGCACGAAGCTGTCGGTTAACTGGGCAAGCCCAACTTTGCGTGCGACCAGCGCCGACGCCATGGCAAACTGCATGGAAAATTTCGCCTCGAGCCCGGTTTGCGGCCGGCTGTTGCGGAGCATGCGCATTTGCGTCGCGCCGGTCGAGACATAGATGCGTTCGACCGCATCAGGCTTGAGATCGTGACGATCGACCAGACCAAGCGCAGCGTCGATCGAGCGATGCGTTGCGTAGCAGATCGGGTAACGCTTGATGTTGAGGCCCTCGCCGACAATGTGCCATTCCTTGTGCGCGGCATCAAAAGCGCGATCGCGTTCCGCCTTGCCTTCGGGCGACAGCGCGGCCAGCAGACCGGACGGATGCTCGATCGCATCGAGCGACGCAGTCAGGCCCGCTTGTGCGAGCCGTGCCGCGATCACGCCGGATTGAGCCGCGCGTGCGACCTGAAACGACTTGGTCATCGTGCCGAAATTGGCGACGAGACCCGACGACATCGAAGCGGCAATCGCCATGGCGGTAGCCGTACCGGTTGGATCGAGACGCCGTAACTTGGCGCATGCTGCCGCCGCGGCGACAGCGCCAAGCACGGCACTCGGATGCCAACCCTTGCGATGCAGCGGGGTCGGCTCGCGCACGAGAATCTCCGCCCACACTTCGAAACCGGCCACATAGGCCGTCAGCATCTCGGCGCCGCTCGACCCACTGGCCTCGCCCTGGGCGAGAATCGCTGGCACGAGCACCGCGCTCGGATGGCCGTCGAGCGAGACGTCGTCGTAATCGAGGACGTGCGCTGCGATCCCGTTGATCAACGTGGCGCTGTCCAGGCTGCGCCGCTCGCCCGACGGAATGAGCGAGGCGGTTACGGCATTCGCACCAGCGACGACACCCAGCTCGCGATCGACGAGCGCCACCTCGGGATCACGTGCGCCGGCGATCAGCACACCGAAGCAGTCGGCGATCCCGGTGCGTGCGGTGGCAGCGGCTTCGGCAGGAATTTGGCGCAAGTCCAAGCCGGCGACGAAACGGCCGAGATCGAGGGTGAACGCGCTCATGTTGGCTCCGATGACGAATGCGTGGAAACGAGAAAGGAACCTGCACTCGTCATCTTATCGGAATTCCAGCGCCGTATCTAACGCCATTTGATGGCCGCCGGCTTAGGGTTTCCACCCCTGTTTCCACGCCGGCGGTGTTTGGCTGTCGATCAGAATGAAGGCGATACGACAGGGCTTGCCACTGTTGTTAACCCAGGCGTGGTTGGTGCCTTGCTGCACCACGACATCGCCAGTTTTGACGTGGATTTCACTGTCGTCGAGCAGCATGTCGATTTCACCCTCAAGCACCAGCGCGTAGTCGATACTGCGCGTTCTATGGGTATTGGCGTGACGCTGATAGCCCTGCGTGGCCGGGTCGATCCCCATGCCCTGGAGGATCTTGTTATGATCGACGGGACCGGCATGCGGCGTAGCGGGCGCGAACTCGACGATGCGGAAGATTGCGCCGTTAGTGGGCGGCGGTACCGAGACCGGGGTTTGCGCGCGGTCGATCGAAACCGACACGTCGACGGGAAATTCCGTCGTCACCCACAAATTCGTCGAGCCCCCGCCGCCCGGTCGTGCTTTCGCGGAGACGACGCTGTCGAATAGAACGACGGCCTTGCCTTTTGCGTCGTGGCCTGTAACGACCCGGCGTGTGGATTTAAGCTCCATCCTCGGTACCTCCCGTTCTGCTTGATCACGCGACTTTACCGCACTAGACGATATGCCACGCGTTTGCCAAGAGCAAAGAATGGCGAGGCATGCGCTTATGCGGGCAGGGGAGCAACATTGTGAGCGCCGAGTCCTTAGGTCTGTCATTGCAGTCGGCCGATAATCCTGGGTCTGGGTACGACCGCGAGCCGACGTTCTCGGCGATGGCGCGTGACCTCGACGTCATGGTGCCGATGCGCGACGGCGTGAAGATCTGCGCGGATGTCTATCGCCCCGATGCGCCTGGAAAATTTCCGGCGCTGTTGGCGTTCGCCATCTACAACAAGGATATTCAGGGTCCGGACATGGCGGAGGCGTTGCCGCCACAGCCGGCCTGGTCGACGCTGTGGACCGGGCCGATGGAAGCTGGCGACACGAAATACTTCGTCTCGCGCGGCTATGTGCATGTGATTGGCTCGCCGCGCGGCGTCGGTAAATCGGAAGGCGGCGGTTCTCGCGAATGGGACTGCTACGACCTGATCGAATGGATCGCGGCGCAGCCTTGGTGTGACGGCAATGTCGGCATGGTGGGGATTTCAGGCTTTGGCGCCGAGCAGCTCGCAGCGGCGAAAAAGCAGCCGCCGCATCTGCGAGCGATCTTTCCGTTCGATTCCCGCGGCGCCTATGGCGAGCTGGGCGGCTTTCGCGACGAATATCCCGGCGGCGTTATTCATCTGTTCCGGTATCTGGTCGGACACTTCTCGGCCATTCATCAGCACAAGGGCGCGCCAGCCTCATTGCCGCCCGAACGCGAAAAACTCTGGCACGAGGCAATGAACAATGCCGACTACAAAATGTACCCGCACGTCTATAACGTCATTGCCCAAAAGGGCGAGCACATGCCGCCCTATTTCAACGTGCTAGTGGACCCCTACGACAGCGAAGCGGCGGTGAAGAAGAGCGAGGCCGAGTTCGCCGCCGTCAAAGTGCCGACCTATACGGGATCGGGCTGGTACGGCTACAGCTACAAGACCCACCTCAACGGTTGCCAGCACTGGTACCGCAATATCACCGCGCCGAAGAAGCTGCTGCTGGCGGGACCGGCGCATCTGGAAAGGCCTTATCATACGTTCCACGGCGAAGTGCTGCGCTGGCACGACCACTGGCTGAAGGGGATCGAGACCGGCATCATGGACGAGGCGCCGGTCCGCTTTTGGGTGATGGGCGCCAACGAATGGCGCACCGCGAGCGACTGGCCGCTGCCGCAAACGCGGTGGACCAAGCTCTATCTGAAAAGCTGGGAACGGCTTGCGCCCGAGCAGGCGGCACCGTCTAGCGCGACTGAAACACAGTCGCCGGATGCCTTCGTGCAGATGCCGCCGTCACAGACCAATGTGGTCCAGCGCCTGCGGTACATGACCGACCCGTTGCCGCAGGATGTGCTGGTGGCCGGGCCGATCGCGCTGACGCTTTACGCGTCGATTGACCAGGATGACACCAATTGGATTGTGATCCTCAAGGACGTCGGCCCGGACGTGTCGGTGCAGAGCGTGCGCGAGGGCGAGCGCGAAGTGCCGAAAAATCTACCGGAACGCGAAGTCACGCGCGGTTGGCTCAAGGCCTCGCACCGGGCGATCGATCCGGCGCGGTCAAAGCCGTACTGGCCTTGGCATCCGCTTACCCGCGAGGCGCAAAAGCCGGTCACGCCGGGCACGGTCGAGCAATACCAGATCGAGATCATGGCGACCGCCAACCTGTTCCGTGCAGGACACCGCATCAGTCTGGAAATCACCAGTCTCGATCTGCCTACGGGCGTCGCCGGCGCCACCAATGCGGAATATGTGCCTTACCACATTTGTTCGAGTAAGACGGTGCTGCACAAAATCTACCATGACCGCAGCCGGCCCTCGCACCTTCTGCTACCTATTATTCCGGAGTGAGGGCACCGATATGCGCCTGCCGGTTCAAACGGCAGGCTGCTATTGGATGACGCGGACGATGGGCGTGATGGAAAGGTCAGTGGTGGCGGTCTGGATCGCAATCAGTTGCGCCAGCAGACCAAAGATGCGCTTGGTCGTCGTGGCTTGTTCCGGAATGCAATAGTCGCCATCGTTGAACCAGGTATGGACAAAACACTCGCCGCCGATGTTCTGGAGAACTGTCATCAGATGTGGGTCTTCATGCACGGTCGCCAGAACCGGCGGCTCCCCAATATCGGCTCGACCTGGAGGAATGAGATTGGCCTCCGGCACATAGTGCTCCCGCTCCAGTTTCATTAACTGTCCAAGAAATTCGAACACGCCGTAAGCCGAACGGGGAATTATTCTAAATTTAATCGGACCAAAATCGAGTGGAAGAATATCGGGCTGCGCGGTGTCGGATGTCTTCTCCGGGTCCCAAGCACCGCCACATCTGTGCTCGTCGTCATAAAGGCTCTTGAGCGGCACATCCAGGTTCTTGGTACTTTGTGCTACCAGCGACTTAGGCGCCAGCGCCGCAGCCTGTTCAGCCTGGATTCTGTTGAAGCAAAAGCGCGCATACGTGTATATTGTTGGTTTGCTGGGACCGCCAGATGATCCACCCCCACCGCCACCGCCTCCGCTGCGTCCTCCGGATTTTTCCTGAGTTTTTTCTTCGACTGTCAATCCACCGAACGTGGCGATGTGAACCCAATCGATAAAGCACCGATGTTTTGGATCGTTTGGGTCGCACCCAAGACTGTCCGGAGGATTGTAGCGGTAGCCGAGTATGCCCTTTGGCGAGCTCAATTCGAATGAATCGGTGAAGAGCCAAAACAAGAGCTCGCGCGGATAGCCCTGACGAATGAAATAGGCCAACGTCTGTAAGTCGATCGGCTTGAGAAAGCCGTCATAAAACGCGCCCGTTTCTTGTGTCGAGATGTTGAAATTCGTGCCGATTGCGGTCGCATTCGAGGCGGTGGTGTTGCCGAAGATCACGTCGCGGAATGGCGACGAAGTCGGAAAGGTCGTCGTGCTCGCTGTTGCGCCTTTGAGAATGCCCGCAAAACCCGGCCCTTCAAGGAAGGATGGCAGTCCCAACGACGTCGTGTTCGTCATCGTCGGCGTGACATTGGCAATAGTGGTGAAGCTGAGCGGATAATCGTGGCTGGCGCGCACGAGATTGAGGAAAATCGCTTCGTTACGCGCCTTTGACAAACTCCGAGCGACAGTGTCGTAGCGCGAATCGACAGGATCCACGACCGCACACGCACTAAGCAGGCAGGCAAGAAGCCCGCCGGTGAGCAACGCACGCCACCACATAACACCCCCCGACGCCTACCCACAGGGGCAAACGGTAACGCCAACCACAGCGCATTCCCTTGCCACAATTCTGCACGGCGAAGTTTGAGCGTCAACACGTATATGATCGCGAATTTGGCCCAAATCTATCGGCCGCTGGACCGTGGCGATATTGCCACACAGCAAATCGAAGGCGATTTAGACTGGTCAAGCCGGCAGGGCGAGCGGGCGTGTTCGGAATATGGTGTGCCATTCGCGCAGCTCCGCCGTGAGCACATCCGACGTTTTTTCGATACGGTCGACCATCCGGCCATAGCTTGGTTCTTCCGCCGCAAAAGTTGCGCCGATGGCCGCGAGTCGCTTGGCTGTCCGTGCCGATTGCTCGGCGAGGGTCTTGAATTCGCCTTGAGCGTGAATGGCGGCGAGTGCCGCGCCGAGGGTAGGTAGCAGTGCAGTGAGAAATGTCAAAGAGTTGAGTATTAGGATCTGATGCGGAGTCTCGATGCGGTCCACGGCACCGAGCCAGACCAAAATGACAAAGGCGACGCATAGGCCGGCAGTAGCGCCAAACAGCACCAGTCCACTGAGATGAAGGCGATGGTCGAGCTTGTGCATACGCGCGGCGTTACTCTGGTGATACCTGATCTGGTCCTCGATTTCGGCATGCAACACCGCGTCGCGTATCTTTTCCAGATAGTGCCGGTCAACTGCGCGGTCCGGCAGCGGCAGCTGACGCCGCAACGTCCACGCATACCAGTTGATCCAGTCCTCTTCGGCGCCGGCCCCGCGACGCGGCCGTTCCCCCGCTCCGGTGCTGCCCAGAGGGGCGAAGAGGCGCAATTGGCGGATGCCTTCGGCGAGGTGCCGGCATTCGAGCCATCGCTGGTGCCACTGGTGGCGATGACCGTATAGCCAACTGACCAGAATGATAACGATGAACGCGAGTTCGATGGCGACGCAGTAGCTTTTCACTTTCGGCTCATGAATAAAAATTCCGTTCAGTGCCATTGCAACTGCCAGCGCGGCGAAAAAGAAATTGAAGACATAGGTGCTGCGATAAACCAGCGAATAATAATTGGCGAGATGATCAGCGACGCCGCAAGCCGGAAGCAAGATGTTCTCGATCGCGGGACGCTGGGCCCGATCCTCGGGCACAGTGGCGAGATACTCGCGCCACGTTTGCCTTGTGTCTGCGACGACCGGCGGCAGATAAAAGTCGTCGCGGGACAAACGGCGGCCGGCGAACAGCCACGCCAGCAGAGAGTACCACGGACAGAAATTCCAGCGCCTCTCCTTGGTATGCAAGTACTGAATCAGAGACTTTTGTGCCTCCGGCTGCGTCGGCAGAGCAAGTATTTCGCTGACGGCCAGCGCCACCTCGGCGTCGCCGACCGGCCTGAATGTCTCCCGAGGCCGCGCGTAGACATCCGCAGACGGGACGTCTCCTGCGGGCGGCCACGACAAACGGATTGCGGAGGGATTGGCCGGCTCAATCCACACAATGGGGATGCCGCCGGACACGGCACGGCTGATAATCTGTGCGGTGCCGCCGACGCCGGCGGCGGCGTTGCCGTCCCAAATCGTAATGAGGAGATCGATGTTGGCCAGCATGATGAGGCCTGCGGTCTCGTAAGCGCGGGAGCGATCGGTGGGATCGCCATCCAGTTCGAAGATTGCCGAGGTGCGCTGCAACAAGCTTTCGTAGACCGTTTGCGAATCCTCGGTCTTGAAATCGCGGGCATACTCCTCGCGGTGGAAGGGCAGCACGGCTTCGAGCATGAGACCCGCTACAAGACCTGCCTCGGCGACAAGCCGGTCTGAGCCTTCCGCGAGGGAGGAGATAACGACGAACTCGGAGGTGGCTGCGTCCTGTGCCGGAGTGAGCGCGTTATAGGTGGTCTGAGCCTTGCGTCCCTCCTCGACGATCACTGCCAGCACACGATCGAGTGCAGCGCGCAC
>Ga0335081_10010955_pt1 | contig 14668 bp, 9 predicted proteins | sample Lox_Sample_35_FD_206713 | JGI IMG/M metagenome (GOLD analysis project Ga0335081, IMG submission 206713) | Soil microbial communities from Loxahatchee National Wildlife Refuge, Florida, United States - Lox_Sample_3.5 | ecosystem: Environmental > Terrestrial > Soil > Wetlands | place: USA: Florida... | reverse complement strand
GACGATGACCTACGGTCCTGACGGCCGACTGGCGTGTGAGGCTGACGGTTCGAACGGTCAGGTGAGGTGCCAGTCCGACCCCGGCTCTGTCACCACATTTGTCTATGACGACGGCGGAAACCGGGTGCTCAAAACGGTGAATGGTGTTTCGACTATCTACATCGGCCGGCTCTATGAATGCGCCGGCGGCAGCTGCATGAAATACGTCGTCTCAGGCGACCGCCAGATCGCTTCGGTCGTAGCTTCGACGCCGGCCTCGACCAGCGTCAACTTCCTTCACACCGATCTGTTCGATTCCACCGCAGTGGTAACGAATCAGACGGGAGTTTCGAGCCCGGCTCTGATTTATCTCCCCTATGGGGCTCCGCCTCCGCCATACCATTCGTCTCAGTCCCCCAGTGGCGTGGAGCAGCAATTCAGGGGCGGAACACTGGATGCCACGTGGCTCTATCTCTTTGGAACGCAGTATTACGATGCGGTGTTGACGCGATTCACCGCTCCGGTTGAAGCGAGCGCCGGTCTCACCGATCCGCAATCGCTCAATCCATACAGTTTCATGAACGACAACCCGCTGTCAGTCCCCGATCCTTTAAAGACGCCCCCGGTTAACGTACACTGACCCGGCATTCGAGAGGCGACGGGTCGATCCGCCAGCCCGTTCATCCGCGATAGCTCCCTGTGATCGTCTTGATGTTCAACCGGTCTGCTGTGTAAAAGAGTTTTGCCCAAAGAGGGCGGTCTCTATTCCGTCACCGGCGCCTGGCTCTGAGTCTCTCTGCAGGCCCCATCTCCAGTTCTCATCTTCGAAGAGCTGTTCACACCTCTTCAGCCATTCCCAGTCGTGAACCGGCATTTCCTTCCGTGTATCACTTTGCGTCATTCAGTTATCCGCTTGGATAACATTTGAACAGTGGTTGATCCAGAAATTGATTGTCCGTTAACAATGTCTTCACGAGCCCGTAACGCCAGTATCCTCGCAACTTCTTGATTATATAGAGAATCAAATTATCCTGGTCTTTATCTCCTTCGTCAAGCCGATCTTGGCACACTTCCTGCGACATTAAGCGGCGTCGCAACTGCACCAAATTGTACGGGAGGAGGTGAGCAAAATGGTTCAAGCCACGATTCAATTGGCGTTAGCGGTGTCGATGGCCGCGTTCTTTGCTGGGATGTTGCTGGATTTGTACTGAAAACTCGGTCCCGACGTGGGCCTTTCAGTCGATCTCAAGGAGGTTGAGATGAGTTGTGTCATCAACATGACGAAACAGATTCTCTGGTCGTTGAGGCTCCTGGTCTCGCTGGTCTTGATCCATGGGACCGGTTGGAGTCAGACCGGGGCGGCCGCTGAAGAGTTATCGACGCTCACCGCCATCGCTGTGTCCGCGTGGGGCACGCATACCTGCGCCTTGATCACCGATGGCACGATCCGCTGCTGGGGATCGAACGCCAGCGGTCAGTTGGGCGATGGGAGCACGAACGATTCCTCCATTCCGGTTCAGGTGCGCGGCATCAAGACGGCCATTGCGGTGGCGGCCGGCGGCGCTCACAGTTGCGCGTTGCTTTCGGACGGGATGGTCCGGTGCTGGGGGGGGAACGGCGGCGGACAGTTGGGGGATGGCGATACGGAGAATGCGTCGTTGCCGGCGACGGTCCGCGGCATCACGAACGCGACGGCCATTGCCGCCGGCAGTTATCATGCCTGCGCGCAGCTGGCCGACGGCACGGTGCGCTGCTGGGGCTATAATCCCGACGGCGAGCTCGGTGACGGCAGCACGACGAATGCCTCGGAACCGGTGATGGTTCGCGGGATCGCCTCCGCTGTGGCCATTGCGGCCGGCCGTACGCACACCTGCGCCATTCTGTTGGATGGCACGGTGCGCTGTTGGGGGGGCGATCGCGGCGGCCAATTGGGCGACGGCGGGACGAACACGGCATTGACGCCGGTCCTGGTCCGTGGGGTGACCGGTGCCACGGCGATTGCGACCGGACTCGATTACACCTGTGCGCTGCTGTCGACGAGCCAGATCTCCTGCTGGGGGATGAACAACAGCGGCCAGTTGGGCGATGGGACGAAGAGGCGTTCCCCTGCGCCGGTTCTGGTCGGAGACATCCGCGGCGCCACGGCGATCGCCGCCGGCGATTCCGATCATACCTGCGCGCTGATCGCCGACGGCACGGTGCGCTGCTGGGGATCGAACGGGAGCGGCCAGTTGGGCGATGGGAACACCGCGCCCTCGCCGACGCCGGTCGCCGTCCGCGGGATTTCTAATGCCACGGCAATCGCCGCCGGCCGGTTGCATGCGTGTGCCGTGCTCTCCACCGGCATGGTGCGGTGTTGGGGCTCGAACGCCTATAGTCAATTGGGGAATGGGACCGCAATGAAGCGAGGGGTTGTTGACGGCCCCAACAACACGCAGGCGGCCGCCGCCGGGTTCGATCATGCCTGCTCCATTTTGTCCGACGGCACCGTGCGCTGCTGGGGCTCGAACGCCAGCGGACAATTGGGCGACGGGACGACGACCGATTCTGCGACGCCGGTGACGGTGCGAGGGATCAAGAGCGCCACGGTGGTCGCCGTGGGCCTTGAACATACCTGCGCGGTGCTGGCCGACCGCACGGTCCGCTGCTGGGGGTCGAATGCGAACGGCCAGTTGGGCGACGAGGGCCTTGAGAATTCATCAACTCCTGTACCGGTGCTCGGCATCCAAAATGCGGTGGCGCTGACCGCCGGCGATTATCATACCTGTGCGGTGCTGGCCGATGGCACTGTGCACTGTTGGGGGACGAATGACGACACGGAACAGGGGAGCCGGCTGTCGGCCATGGCGCTCACGCCGGTCAGGGTGGTCGGCATTGTGGGAACTCCATCGATGAGTGTCGACTCGGTTGAGACTGCCGGCACTGGGCAGAATCCCGGAAACGGAATCGGCACGCTGACCTTTACGGCCGCTTCTATCGGCGTCGGTGAGTGAGAGGTATGCTCTCCAGAGCTGGCTTACTCAGAACTGCCGGCACTCATCCCTGGCTGCCCTGATGCCCGTCTCCTCATGGACGACCCGCGCCCATGAAAATGAGCTGGCGCCTTCAGACGGCCCGATTGCGCCTCCGGGCCGGCTGTGCTATGGTCACGTCTGTTGTTGGGGACAGATCTATTTTCATGGACTTGACTGTAAGGATTGCGCCATAGCATTGGGTCTTTCCACTGTTAGTCATGAGCATTGACATTCATCGAGTTCGTACGGCGGTGAAAATAGATCTGTCCCCGAGGTATCCCTGCTAAACTTTGGAATTGATGGTAAGAGCGCATATTCGTTTAACTTGATGGCCATGCGGTCCCTCTTGTTGGGGATGTTGCTGTGTGTCCAGGTCGGCTGTGCCGCAAGCGGCTTTGGCCGGGATTTTAACAGTGATGTCGTCCGGACGTTCCAAGTTGGTGTGACACACAAAACGGACGTGCTGGCCGCGCTTGGCCCCCCATGGGAGATCACGAAAGATCAGCAGGGGAATGAAACGTGGACCTACGCCCATAACGACATTCAGGCCATGCCGATGGCGAATTATTCGTTTGTGGACATGGGGGTGCAAAGCCGACTCAAAACTGCGATCTTGCAGTTTCGCGGCGATGTGCTCGATCACGTAACACTGCATGTTCCCCCATCCGCTTCATCTTCGACGTCATCGCCTGCTCACTGACTATGATGCAGTCCATCATGAATACCCTGAGAACACGGGGACAGATTTATTTTTAGAACAATCAGGGCCCCTGATACGCTGAAAAATAGATCTGTCCCCTGGTATCCTCTGCTGGGCGCGCCCAACACGCATTTTGTGATACTGGCGCAGGCGATCCTGTTTCGCGGGGCCGGGTTTGCCGTTGTCTGGCCCCAGTTTTGCTGTCTGGCCGTTATCGGGGCCGTCCTGTTCGCACTGTCCCTGGCGCTCTTTCGGAGGACCCTCTCGACGATGGCATGACCAATCTTGCGTGGATAGCCGCGTTGGGTGTGCAGGCGGTTGAATCAGACCCGACCGATCCGGGATACTAGGTCTTGTCATTGGCGCGCACCTGGAGCGATGGGAGCCGGGGGATGAATCTCGTCATCTGCAAGACGTTTGAGGAGGCGAGCGACCGGGCCGCCGAACACGTCGCACGGTCTCTCGCGGAGCGGGCCGCGATCAGCCCGCGGATCACGATGGTGCTGTCGGGGAGCGGGACTCCCCGCCGGCTGTATGCCCGCCTGGCGAGCGGCCCCTTTCGAGAGCTGATCCCCTGGCAACGTCTCCATCTGTTCTGGGGGGATGAACGCTGTGTGCCGCCCGATGATCCGGCCAGCAATTACCGGATGGCCCAAGAGACGCTGATCTCCCGCGTTCCGATTCCCTCAGAGAACGTCCACAGGATACCCGCCGAGTTGAGCGAGCCCGGCCGGGCGGCGGATCTGTATGAAGCCGAGCTCCGGAAGTTTTGGAACGGCACTCCGGGGGACTGGCCAAGGTTCGATCTGGTGCTGCTGGGGATCGGCGCGGACGGGCATATCGCCTCGCTCTTTCCCGGTTCTCCGGCGCTGGACGAGACGACGCGCTGGGTGGCCGCCCCCTACGTCGATCGGCTCAACAGCCACCGGCTGACCTTGACGCTGCCCGTCTTCAATCACGGGGGCCAGGTCTGCTTCCTCGCGGCCGGAAGGGAAAAGGCTCCGATCATCAAGGCTGTGGCGGCCGGTGACGGTGGAGCGTCGCCGCTGCCTGCGCAATTGATCCGACCGGTGTCCGGGCGGGTGGTCTTCTTTCTGGATGCTGACGCGGCCGCTCTGCTTGAGCAGGGAAACGTTCCTTCAACCCCTTCCGCGTGATGAGGCGGCTGTGGTTGGATCGAACCGGAAAGGGTGGCGGCGGAGGGATGATGTTGCCCTTCGACTGGGTTTAGTATGAGGGCGCGGAGCCCGGAGCCTTGACGGGGCGGAGCCCGCTCACCCCGGGCGGACTCGTGGCTCCGACGAAAGGGAGGCTGGATGCAGATCGGGATGATCGGATTGGGTCGCATGGGCGCCAATATGGTTCGGCGACTGCTGAAGGGCGGCCACGAATGCGTGGTCTATGATGTCAACGCGGAGGCGGTCAACGCTCTTGTGGACTACGGCGCCGTCGGGGCCGGGACGCTGCGCGAGCTCGTGTCGCGGCTGTCCACGCCCCGCGCGGTCTGGTTGATGGTGCCGGCGGCCGTCGTCGACCAGCAACTGACGTCGCTTGTCCCGCTGCTCGATGCGGGCGACACGGTGATCGACGGCGGGAACTCCTACTATCGGGACGATATCCGTCGCGCCGCCGAGCTGAAGGCGCGGGGCATTCATTACGTCGATGTCGGGACGAGCGGGGGCATCTTCGGGTTTGATCGGGGCTACTGCCTGATGATCGGGGGGGAATCGGTGGTCGTCCAACGCCTGCAGCCGGTCTTTGCCTCCCTTGCTCCGGGTGTTGACGCGGCGCCACGCACGCCCGGCCGGGGCAAGCGGGACGGCACGGCCGAACAGGGCTTCCTTCACTGCGGGCCGCACGGCGCCGGCCATTTCGTCAAGATGGTCCACAACGGGATCGAGTACGGCCTCATGGCCGCGTACGCCGAGGGACTGAATATCCTGCGCCACGCCGGCGTCGGCTCGAATCCGCGCGCGAGCGACGCCGAGACCGCGCCGCTGCGTCATCCCGAGTGGTATCAATACGAGCTGGATCTGCCCGAGATCGCAGAACTCTGGCGCCGGGGCAGCGTCATCAGTTCGTGGCTGCTCGATCTCTCCGCGCGCGCGCTTCTCGAGGACCCCGGCCTGGAGCGGTTCACGGGTCGGGTGTCGGATTCAGGCGAAGGGCGGTGGACGGTTGAGGCCGCGATCGATGAGGGGGTGCCGGCGCCGGTGATCGGTGCGGCGTTGTTCGGGCGGTTCGCCTCAAGGGGCGACGCCGACTTTGCTGACCGGCTTCTCTCCGCCATGAGAAAACAGTTCGGCGGGCATGACGAGAAGAAGGGACGAGGGTGAGATGGACGCGCTCCGCCGAGGCGAGACGTCTGACGCGCTGGTGCTGTTCGGCGTGACGGGCGATCTTGCCCACCGTATGATCTTCCCGGCGCTGTACAACATGGCGAAACGGGGCGCGCTCCACGTGCCGGTGATCGGCGTGGCCTCTTCAAATTGGAATGAAGCGCGTCTGCGCGAGCGCGTGACGGACAGCCTCACGCGATTGGGCGGGATCACGGACCGGAAGGCGTTACGCGATCTGCTGTCGCGGCTTCGGTACGTGCAGGGCGACTATCACGACCGGACCACCTTCAGCACGCTCAAAACGGTGCTGGGCGGGGCCCTCCGCCCGACTTATTATCTGGCCATTCCGCCCGCGCTTTTTACGACGGTCATCCAGGGGCTCGGAGCGGTGAACCTGGCCGACGGCGCACGCGTCATCGTTGAGAAGCCGTTCGGGCGCGACCTGGCCTCCGCGCGGGAGCTCAACCGCATCGCCCGGTCGGTCTTTCCGGAGGATTCGATTTTCCGTATCGATCACTATCTCGGCAAGGAAGCGATCATGAACATCCTTTATTTCCGTTTCGCCAATTCCTTCCTGGAGCCGATCTGGAACCGCAATTACGTCTCCAGCGTGCAGATGACGCTGGCCGAGAATTTCGGCGTCGGGGGTCGCGGCGCCTTTTATGAAAGCGCCGGCTGTCTGCGCGACGTCATCCAGAACCACGTCTTCCAGATCGTCGCGCTGCTGGCGATGGAGCCGCCGGCCTACCAGGGCTACGGCGCCGTGCAGATCGAGAAAGCCAAGGTGTTCCAGTCCATGCGGCCGGTGCGGCCGGAGGATCTTGTGCGCGGCCAGTACGCGGGCTACCGGAAGGAACCGGGCGTCGCCGCGCGTTCCGATGTCGAGACCTATTGCGCGCTTCGGCTGTTCATCGACTCGTGGCGGTGGAAGGGGGTGCCGTGGTATCTGCGCTCCGGCAAATATCTGGCCTGCACGGTCTCCGAAATCCTGGTGGAGCTGAAGCCACCGCCCCAGCAACTGTTCGATGATTCGCAGCCCGTGGCGGGACGGGCCAACTATCTGCGCTTCCGGCTGTCGCCCAACTCCGCCGTCGCCCTCGCCGCCCGCGTCAAACGCGTTGGGAAAGAGTTCCTCGGCGATCAGCGGGAGCTCTTTTTGCTCGATGAACAGCCTGGCGCGGAATCGCCCTACGAACGGCTGCTGGGAGACGCCATGGCCGGCAACGGGGCGCTCTTCACGCGGGAGGATGCGGTCGAGTCGGCCTGGGCGGTGGTCGACCGGGTCTTGAAGGCGCACCATCGGGCCCTGCCCTATGCGCGGGGCAGCTGGGGGCCCAAGGCCGCCGATGCGCTCATCGCGACCGACGGGCGCTGGCACAACCCCGCGCCGGCTGCCGCGCAGCGGCCGGGTCTCTCCGCCGGGTCGTCGAAAAAGGCGCGCCCATGAGCACCGACCGCACGCATGTCAGCCACTCGTGGCACAGCCTGCTGCCCACGGACATCGAAGGGATTGATTCTCTCGTCGAGCTGGCCCTGGATCTGCGCTGGTCCTGGAATCACGAGGCCGACGAGATCTGGCGTCAGCTTGATCCCGATCTGTGGGCGCTCACGCACAATCCCTGGGGAATTCTGCAAACGGTCTCCCGGGAACGGATCGAGCGGGTGTTGGCCGATGCTGTCTTCTGCACGCGCGTCTCCGATCTGGTGCGGGCCAAGCGGCGCGCGGCGGACAGCCCGACGTGGTTCCAGCGCGCCCATCCCAAGTCTCTCCTGACCGGCGTCGCCTATTTCAGCATGGAGTTCATGTTGAGCGAGGCATTGCCCATTTATTCGGGCGGACTCGGCAACGTGGCCGGCGACCAGCTCAAGGCGGCCAGCGATCTGGGCGTCCCGGTCGTCGGCGTGGGGCTGCTCTACCAGCAGGGATATTTTCGTCAATTGATCGACACCGACGGCGCGCAGCAGGCGGTCTTCCCGTACAACGATCCCGGCCAGCTACCGATCACGCCGTTGCGCCGTCCCGACGGGGAGTGGCTGCGGCTCCAGCTCGACCTGCCCGGCTCTCCGATCTGGCTGCGGGCCTGGCAGGTGCAGGTGGGCCGGACTAAGCTCTATTTGCTGGACACCAACGACGCGGCCAATTTCCCGACCTACCGGGGAATCACCAGCGAGCTCTACGGGGGGCAGTCGGATCTGCGCCTCATGCAGGAGCTGGTCCTCGGCATCGGGGGATGGCGGCTGCTGGTCGCGCTGGGCAAGAGCCCGGAGGTCTGCCATCTCAACGAAGGGCATGCGGCATTCGCCGTCCTGGAGCGGGCACGGAGCTTCATGTGGGCGACGGGGCGGCCGTTCGCTGAGGCACTGGCCGCGACGCGTGCGGGCAATCTGTTTACGACGCATACGGCGGTGGAGGCCGGATTCGACCGGTTTGCCTCGGCCATGATCGAGCACTTCCTGGGCGGATACGCGGAAATGCAGCTCGGCATCACCCTCCGCGATCTCTTGGCCCTGGGCCGCCGGAATCCGGACGATCCGACTGAAGCGTTCAACATGGCCTATCTGGCGATCCGCGGCAGCGGGGCGGTGAACGGAGTGAGCCGTCTGCATGGCGCCGTCAGCCGGCGCCTCTTCGATCCGCTGTTCCCCCACTGGCCGGTGGACGAAATCCCGGTCGGCCACGTGACCAACGGCGTGCACACGCCGTCCTGGGAATCGGCCCAGGCCGAAGAGCTGTGGACGGCAACCTGCACAAAGGACCGATGGCTCGGGGAGGCGAAGACCCTCGAGCGAGACATGAGCCGCGCCTCCGACGCCGGTCTCTGGCGCGCGCGCACCGACGCCCGCCGCGCGCTCGTCGACTTTGCGCGCGAACGGCTGGCCCGGCTGCTCGCCGCGTCCGGCGCGCCGGCCGGAGCGGCCGATTCGGCGAGAGGACTGCTCGATCCCCAGGTGTTGACCATGGGGTTTGCCCGCCGCTTCGCGACGTATAAACGGCCGAACCTGCTGCTGCATGACCCGGAGCGCCTGCTGCGCCTGCTCAGCAATTCCTCGCGCCCCGTGCAACTGATCATCGCCGGCAAGGCCCATCCGGCGGACCGGGCCGGGCAGGAACTGATCCGGCAATGGATTCAGTTCATCCGCCGGCCCGACGTCCGCGCCCACGCGATCTTTCTCAGCGACTACGACATGCTGCTGACCGAGCACCTGGTACAAGGGGCGGACGTCTGGCTCAACACGCCGCGTCGACCATGGGAAGCGAGCGGGACGAGCGGCATGAAGGTGCTGGTCAACGGCGGCATCAACGTATCTGAGCTGGACGGGTGGTGGGCGGAAGCCTACACGCCCGACGTCGGATGGGCGTTGGGCGACGGCAAGGAGCATGGCGATGATCCCGCCTGGGACGCCGCCGAAGCCGACGCCCTCTACCGCCTGCTCGAGGAGGAAGTCGTTCCCGAATTTTACGCGCGAAACGGCGATGGAATTCCCACGACGTGGGTGGCGCGAATGCGGCGCAGCATGGCGCGGTTGACGCCGCGCTTTTCCACCAACCGGACGGTGCGCGAATATACCGAGGAGCACTATCTTCCTGCGGCCTCCTCCTATCTGAAGCGGGCCGCCGACAATGGCGCCGTCGGCGCGGAGATCGCGGCGTGGCGGCGGGCGCTGGACCAACGATGGACCGCGCTGCGCATCGGCGGGGTGAAGATTGACACCGGGGGCGGGCAACACCGCTTTGAAGCGCGGGTCTATCTCGAGGATCTCGACCCGGAGGCCGTGCGGGTGGAGCTCTATGCCGATGGAATCGGGGAGGGCGGACCGGAGCGAATGGAGATGGCGAGGGCGCTCGAGCCGACGGGCGATGCGCGCGAGTACAGCTATCGCGCGCAACTGCCCGCCGGGCGGCCGGCGTCAGACTATACGGTGCGACTGATCCCGCATCACACAGGCGCAGCGGTCCCGCTGGAGGCCGGCCATATCCTGTGGAAGCGGTGATCGAAGGGACGGCAGGCGACGAGACCGCGTCCACGGGGAGTGCCGCCGCATGATCCGGCGGCGGTCCGTGAAGGAACGGCTCGCGACGCATCATGGCGTGACGCGAGTTCCGCATCCTATTCGGAAACAACCAAGGGAGGACGCTCATGGAGGACGGACAGGTGTTGCATCACATCGATCAGCTGGCACAAGAAGAGCACCGGCTCTTTACGAAGGAGCAGTTGAGCACAGAGGAGCTCAATCGGCTGCGCGCGATCACGGTTGAGCTCGACCAGTGCTGGGATCTGCTCCGACAGCGGCGCGGGCTGCGCGACGCGGGCGCCGATCCCAACGCGGCCACAGTCCGTCCGGCCGACGTGGTGGAACGCTACGAAGAATGACGGGGGACGGTCCGACAGTCGACCCCGGATCGGCCGGTGCGACGTGAGGAGAAACGGCACCGGCGCCGTGCTGCGGCGCGCATGAAAGGGGGGTGGCATGATTCCCAAGTCAGAGAACCGGATCGACATCAGGACAGCCGAGCAACGGTTTCAGACCAGGACGGGTTGGTTGAATTCCCGCCACAGTTTCAGCTTCGGGCCCCATTACGACCCGGATAACACGGGCCACGGCCTTCTGATCGTCAACAACGACGACGTCGTCCGGCCGGGCACCGGCTTCATGACGCATCCCCATCGGGACATGGAGATTGTCACCTGGGTGCTGGACGGGGAGCTCGAGCACAAGGATTCGGAGGGGAACACGGGGATCATCTATCCCGGATTGGCCCAGCGGATGAGCGCCGGCACCGGCATCTGGCATTCCGAAATGAATCCCAACGGGACGAACCCGGTCCATTTCGTCCAGATGTGGGTCCCGCCCGACACCGAACGGATCGCACCGGGCTATGAACAGCTCGACGTCGGCCGCGAACTGGAGAAGGGCGGGTTGATTCAAGTCGCCTCAGGCAAGGGGGACACATCCGCCATCTCGATCCGCCAGAAGGGCGCGGCGCTGTGGGTCGGGCGGTTGAAGCCGGCAGAACGGATCACTGTTCCCGAGGCTCCCTATGTGCATCTCTACGTTGCCAAAGGCGCGGTAGAGCTTGAGGGGGCTGGCGTCCTGCGCGCCGGCGACGCGGCCCGCTTGACCGCGGCCGGGACGCCCAAACTCAACGCGGACGCCGGGACAGGCGCGGAGGTGCTGATCTGGGAGTCGAACCAGCAGATCGAGAGGGGATAACCGATGCGAGTTGAGGATGCGCAAAGGACGAATTTATTAAAACCAACGGTGAGGAATCATCCATCTCGATGCTCGGCACGATGAGTGGCGCTGCCCGATCAGAAGCGTTCTGTCTTGGTCGTGTCTGACATCATTGATGTCTCTGATAGATCTGCGATTTGTCGAGTCGACCTCCGCGCTCCTAACGCCTGCCCAGTCGGGTAGGGCGGTTCCGACGACTGCCTGCCGTTTCTTCTGACAATCTTTTTGTTCAACGGTTTGATCCGCACCTGATCCAGTAGGTTGTACGATGGCTCGTCTGTCATCAGGGCGGAACGATCAGCGGGATCCGATGAATTGACAGAGTGATGGGCAGGACCTATGCTTACAGATAACGATGAAGAAGACGGAAAACTCTGTTATTTTCGATACATCCAACGGCGGTGAAGGTGCGGTGATCGCACACTTACTCCGCTCAAAATGGCGTCAGGGGGAACTGTCTTGATGGCCATTGTGCCGTCTTCCCGGGTAACACATCACTTGGCGACTGGCATTGACCCATCATACACGTCGCCCACTGTGCGATCGTGTTCGAATGCATCAATCTCTTTCCCCCGTTCTCAGTGATCACATTTAATTGGAGTGGGACCGGATCGTGAAGGAGAGCGCGACGACAACGGAGAAGAAGACAATATCAGGCGGCGGTCGTGGCAACCTGCTCATTGTGGAGGACAGCGCCCTGCAGGCCCAGCTGCTCAAACGCTTCCTGCTTCGCGAGGGGTTCGGCGTCTTGATCGCCCGTGACGGTGCCGAAGGATTATCAATGGTGCAGGACAGACGACCGGCGCTGGTGATCAGCGACATCATCATGCCGCGCCTGAATGGGTTTGAGCTGTGCCGGGCGATCAAGGAGGACGCCGGTCTGACAAACATTCCCGTGATCCTGCTCACGTCGTTGTCAGAATCGGACGACGTTATCCACGGATTGATGGCTCGGGCGGACTCGTTTGTGACCAAGCCGTACCACGAGGGATTTCTCCTTCAACGGATCTCGCATCTGTTGGACGATCGACGGCTCCGAGAGCAACAAGCAACGGGTCCGGCCAATACCATTATGTTTAACGGGACGCTCTATACCATAGACTCAGACGTCCGCCAGGTCGTCAATCTGCTGATTTCCACGTATGAGCACGCGATCCAACAAAATCGGGATTTGACGAAGGCGAGGGACGATCTCAGGGAATTCAATGCCAAATTGGAAGGCATCGTGAAAGAGCGGACGTTTAAGCTGAAAGAGAGCGAGGCCAAAAGCCGGTCGATCGTTGAGTCGGCCAGCGAGGGCGTCATTGTCATCGATGAGCGTGGGGCGATTGAGACGTTCAATCGGGGGGCACAACGAATCTTCGGGTATAGCCCGGAGGAGATCATCGGGCGGAAGATCAAGCTGCTCATACCCTCTTCGCGCCAAGAGGACCCTGATGGTACGCTCGGTGGTCTGCTCGACATGGGTGGGGAGGAGATGATCGGGATTGACCGCGAGGTGGAAGGACGACGCAAAGACGGGTCAGTGTTTCCGCTGGAACTGTCCGTCAACGAGGTCCAATTCGGCGGTCGGCGTCTGTTCACCGGAGTGTTGCGTGACATCACCGATCGAAAGCTGACGGAGGAACGCCTGAAATATCTGGCGCATTATGATGCGGTGACAGGGCTTCCCAACCGGGTGCTGTTCATGGACCGACTGAACCAGACGCTGGCGCGATTTCCCTGGCACAGTCGGGGGGCGGCCGTCGCCTTTCTGGATCTGGACCGCTTCAAACCCATCAATGACAGCCTCGGTCATGAAGCCGGCGATGCCTTGTTGAAGGAGGTCGGCACACGGCTGGCGAATTGCCTGCGGACGGGCGATACCGTCGGACGAATGGGCGGGGACGAATTTACGATTCTCCTCGCGGATCTGGCCCGGCCCGACGACGTGATGGGCATCTGCCGGAATATCATCGCCTCATTATCCGCGCCGTTTGTCATCGGGGGGCGGGAACTGTTTGTCTCCGCCAGCATCGGCGTCAGTGTGTTCCCCAGCGATGGACGGGACAGCGACACGCTCCTGAAAAACGCGGATGCCGCCATGTACCGGGCGAAGGAGCAGGGACGGAACAATTGTCAGCTCTATTCCCCCGAAATGAACGCCAAGGCGTCGGCGCATCTGGAGATGCAATTCAGCCTTCGGCAGGCGCTGGAGCGGAAGCAACTGCTGTTGCATTACCAGCCCGTCGTCGATCTTCAGGCGGAGCGGATCGTCGGTATGGAAGCGCTGATCCGCTGGCAGCACCCGGACAAAGGGTTGATCCGCCCCGCGGATTTTATTCCCATGGCGGAGGAGACTGGATTGATTACGCCAATCGGCGAATGGGTGTTACGGGAGGCATGCCGGCAATTGAAGGTCTGGCAAGCAAACGGGCTGCCGATCGACCGTGTCTCGGTGAATCTATCGGCACGGCAGTTTCAACAGCCCACCCTTGTCAAGATGTTGAAAGGGATTATTACTGAATCCGGAGTCGCCCCTCACACCCTGGAACTGGAACTGACGGAAAGCATCATGCAACATCAGGACAAGGCAATTCGGATTCTTGAGGAACTGCATGCATTGGGTATCCAAATCGCCATTGATGATTTTGGCACCGGATACTCGTCCATGAACTATTTGAAGCAACTCCCCATCCAGCGGCTCAAGATTGACCGCTCCTTTGTGAACGAGATCACAAGAGATTCCGTGGACGCGGCAATTGTGACGGCGGTGATCACACTGGCCCATAGCCTGCGTCTTAAAGTGGTGGCGGAAGGTGTGGAAACACAGCCGCAGTTCGAACTGCTGCGCTCGCTTCAGTGTGATGAAATGCAGGGTTATTTGTTCAGCAAGCCGTTGTCAACCAGCGATGCGACTGCGCGGCTTGCAGCAAGTCGGGTTGGAGACACATGACGGCTCTTGTCATGAAGATCCATGCGTGGTGACCAGTGCTCGGTCAGTATGGCATATTGGCATGACTTGAATCCCTTCGTTTCATTGGCGTATCATGCCTCGTCCGGTTCAGGTCGGGGCGTAGCGCAGCCCGGTAGCGCACTCCCTTGGGGTGGGAGTGGTCGCAGGTTCAAATCCTGTCGCCCCGATACCTCTTTATTGTATACTCGTGGTAGTCAACCACGCGGGATTTGTCGTGAGAGGAAGGCACTGGCGTGCATTATTTGAAGGTTGCCCCTTCGGGGCAACAGCACGGTCAAATCCTGTCGCCCCGACGAGTTTTCCGTAGAGCGAAAACTGGTCGATCCCGAGCGTGAGCGAGGGACGATGATTCTTGTTTCCATCACCGTATACGTTAGAGCAACATCAGCGTCCCCTCAGCCACAGGCCTCGGAGTAAACGCCCCGACCAGTTTTCCCTAGAGCGA
>Ga0335081_10010954_pt1 | contig 14668 bp, 13 predicted proteins | sample Lox_Sample_35_FD_206713 | JGI IMG/M metagenome (GOLD analysis project Ga0335081, IMG submission 206713) | Soil microbial communities from Loxahatchee National Wildlife Refuge, Florida, United States - Lox_Sample_3.5 | ecosystem: Environmental > Terrestrial > Soil > Wetlands | place: USA... | reverse complement strand
GTGGTGTTCCCCAACGCCGAGATCAAGTTCTACCTCGATGCGAGCCCGGAGGAGCGGGGGCTGCGGCGGTATCGTGAACTGCGGGCAAAGGGCATGGAGGTGGACCTTGCGCGCATAACGCGCGAGATCGTGGAGCGTGACGAGCAGGACAGCAAGCGCGCGCTCGCGCCGCTGAAGAAGGCAGATGACGCGCTGTTGATCGATTCGAGCGTGATGAGCATCGAAGAGGTAGTAGGCCGCATGGTAACGGAGATCGGCCGCATGTCGTAGGGTATGCGGCGTCTCCGGCCTTCCTTCCGGCCGGGAGCGGGCAGCCGAAAATCGGTTCGGCCGTCCGACCGACTCGTTTCAAGCCGATTGTATCGCAGGGGTGCTGACGGGCAGAGCATGGAAATCTTTCTGGCAGATAAAGCGGGTTTTTGTTTCGGAGTGAAACGGGCGATCAGTACGGCCTTTGAGGCGGCAGCGGGCGGGAGCGTGTATTGCCTGGGTCCGCTTATTCACAACCCGCAGGAGGTGGAACGTCTCAGCCGCGCCGGGGTCAGTACGGTAGAGCATTTTTCCGCGCTCAAACCGGGAGACTCGCTCATCATCCGTTCGCATGGCGTTCCTCCTCAGGTGCTTGCGCAGGCGCGGGAAAAGGGCCTGCACATCATCGATCTGACGTGCCCCTTCGTTGGCAAGGCTCAGCGCGACGCCGAGGGGCTCAAGAAGGAAGGGTATCAGGTTGTGGTGGTCGGGGAGGAAAAGCACCCGGAAGTCCAGAGCATCCTCGGGTATGCCGGAGAAAATGCCCTCGTTGTGGAAAAAGCCGAAGACATGGAGAGGATGAAGTTCAATGCCCGTATCGGCGTCGTGGCTCAAACCACTCAATCCTATGGTAATTTTTCTGAAATTGTGCTAAAATTACTCCGTCTTTCCAAGGAATTAAAGGTCTTTAATACGATCTGTAACTCGACGAAGGAACGTCAGGACGCTGCCCGGATTCTCACCAGACAGGTGGACCTTATGCTCGTTGTCGGAGGCAGAAACAGCGCGAACACAAGCCGGCTCGCCTCGGTCTGCAAAGGCGAGGGCAAACCGACATATCATATAGAGGTTGCCGATGAAATACGGCCGGAATGGCTGGAGCACGCCGGGAAGGTAGGTGTGACAGCAGGGGCTTCAACGCCTGACTGGGTGCTGGAATCTGTTCTGAAAACATTACAGCGGCTGGGCGGTACCATCAACAACGAATAGTTGTGCATCGCAGCTCGCAATCGGGAGGTAGTACGTTTCATGAGGGATAATCACGAAGGCTTCGAGCAGGAAGAGAACGACAAGGCGGGCGGTCCCGAGCAGCAGACCGAATTCGAAAAACTCTACGACCAGTCGCTCAAGAGTTTCAAGTCGGGGGGCCTTGTCCGTGGCCGAGTCCTCCAGGTGCGTTCCGGCTTCGTGATGCTGGATATGGGTTACAAGTCCGACGGCATCATTCCGGTCGAGCAGTTCAGCGAAGAGGAGCTGAGAGCCTTGAAGCCCGGTGACGAACTCGAGGTCCTGCTCGAAGCCGCCGAAGACCCGAATGGCAATCTCCTGCTTTCAAGGGAAAAGGCGAAAAAGATGGAGGTCTGGGACCATCTGAACCAGGCTTATCAGACCGGCGCTCCGGTCAAGGGGAGGGTGGTATCGACGACCAAGGGCGGGCTCACGGTCGATGTGGGGGGCGTCACGGCATTTCTTCCCGGTTCGCAGATCGATGTCAAACCTGTTCATGCCCTGCATACCCTCGTCGGCCAGGTCCTGGAGATGAAGATCATCAAGATGAACTCGGGACGCGGCAATATGGTCCTGTCGCGGCGGGTCCTGATGGAGAAGGACCAGGATGCCAGGAGGCAGCAGACGCTCGCCTCGCTGACCGAGGGAAAGACCGTGCGCGGCGTCATCAAGAACATCACGGAGTATGGAGCATTCGTCGACCTCGGCGGCATCGACGGTCTTCTGCATGTCACCGATATGTCCTGGTGCAGGATCAATCATCCCTCCGAGCTCTGCAAGGTCGGCGACGACATCGAAGTTGTTGTCCTGAAGTACGACCGGGAACGGCAGAAGGTCTCGCTCGGTCTCAAGCAGAAAACACAGGATCCCTGGCTCACGGTCGCGGAGAAATATCCCGTGGGGAGCAGGGTGCGCGGCAAGGTCACGAGCCTGACCGACTATGGCGCATTCGTGGAACTGGAGCACGGCATTGAAGGGCTCGTGCATGTTTCGGAAATGTCCTGGACCCAGAAGATAAAACATCCTTCGAAAATCCTCTCCGTGGGCGGCGTCATTGACACCCAGGTGCTTGCCGTGGATCCGACGGCCAAGCGCATCGCTCTCGGGATGAAGCAGCTCGAACCCAATCCCTGGCACAGCATCGGGGAGCGTTACCCGGCGGGATCGCAGGTCGAGGGCAAGGTAAGGACCATCACTGACTTCGGCGCCTTCATAGGCCTCGAGGAAGGCATCGACGGTCTTGTTCATATCTCGGACCTTTCCTGGACAAGGCACATCAAGCACCCTTCGGAGATCCTCAAAAAGGGGCAAACACTGAAGGCCGTCGTGCTGAGCACCGATCCCCAGAAGGAGCGGATATCGCTCGGGATCAAGCAGCTTGCACCGGATCCCTGGGAGAAACTGATCCCGGAGCGCTACAAGGTCGGGCAGGATGAGCAGGTCAGGATCGCGAAAAAGGCCGATTTCGGACTGTTCGTCGAACTGGAGCACGGCATCGAAGGGCTGATCCCCACATCGGAGCTGCCGAGGGAAGGTCTTGATGTGAAAGAAGGCGATGAAGTGACCGCTCGCATCATCAAAGTGGACCGGTCTGACCGGAAGGTGGCGCTTTCCATCAAGGCCCATATCAAGGGGCGGGACCGGTCCAGCCTGAAGGAATACATGAGCCAGCAGCCAAAGCCGGATACCACCCTCGGCGCCCTGCTGAAGGAGCGGAACTGATCGTGGTGAAGAAGAATCCCGTTATCTTGGTTCTGGTGACCGCACTGGTGCTCGGCGCGCTCTTTTTCGGCATCCTCATCGCGGCTGACCGCCTGTCCGGAAGGAGGGGAGTCCGAGGTCTCCCGGTCGTGGGCGCGGACAAAATAGCCCTCGTCAAAATTGAGGGTGTTCTCCTCCTGTCTGATCCCGTGGTCGAGGAAATCCGCTCCTATGCCGAGGATTCTTCCATCAAGGCCATCGTCATCCGCATCGACAGCCCCGGGGGAGGAGTGGTCCCTTCCCAGGAGATATACAACGCGGTCAAGAACGCCCGGAAGGAAGGCAAGAAGGTCATTGTCTCGATGGGTTCCGTTGCCGCTTCCGGCGGGTACTACATCGCCGCCGCGGCCGACAAGATCGTGGCGAACCCCGGTACGCTTACGGGCAGCATCGGCGTCAAGATGGAATTTGCGAACCTGGAGAAGCTGCTCGAGAAAATCGGCGTGAAGGGGATGGTGGTCAAGTCCGGCGAGTACAAGGACATCGGATCTCCATACCGGGAAATGACCGAGCAGGAGCACAAGCTGCTCCAGAATGTGATCGACGACGTCCACAGTCAGTTCATCAAGGCTGTGGCTGAAGGACGCAGCATACCCGAAGCCGATGTGAGGGGCATTGCGGACGGCAGGATATTCACCGGCCAGCAGGCCCTCGGCCTCAAGCTGGTCGACCAGATGGGGGACCTCGCCGACAGCATCCAGGTCGCCGGGGCGCTGGTGGGGATCAAGGGCAAGCCGACAATTGTCGAAAAGAAGAAGAAAAATCCCTTCTTCGAATACCTGAAGGAAGAATCGGCGGCGTGGGTCGGCGACGTGGTGCAAAAGGCCGCGGGCAGCGCTGTGAAACTGCAATACCTGTATCATTGAGCGTCGAACTGAACGGGGGGGGGCCATGACAAAAGCGGAGCTGGTAGACAAGATATCAGAAAAGAAACCCAATCTCACGAGGAAGCAGGTGGAAGTCGTGGTGAACACCGTTCTGGACGGGATCAAGGACGCGCTGTCCCGGGAGGACAAGGTCGAGATCCGGGGATTCGGCAGCTTCCGCATCCGGCACCGCCGCGCCAAGGAGGGGAGGAATCCGAAGACCGGTGAAGCGGTTTCCGTCCCGCCGAAGAAGGTTCCCTTTTTCAAGGCCGGCAAGGAGATGCGGGAAATGGTGGACGGGAAGCAGTAGCGCCGGCCGTCAAGCGTCTCTTTTTATCATTCCCTTCTGGATCGCGAACTTGATCAGCCCTGTTCGCGTATGAACGCCGAGTTTTTCTCCGACATTGGTTTGATGGGCGATAAGGGTCTTGACAGTTATCGAAAGTAGTCAGCCATTTTTTGTGCGTATACCCTTCCGCAACGAGCTTTAATACCTGCTTCTCACGGTCGCTCGGTTTCTCATAGGGCGTTTTCCTATCAGACTGCGGGTCTCCGTTGAGGTACCCGCTAGCCACTTCCGTTGCGATCGACGCTCAAAAAACAGAGTTTTTCCAGCCCGAGCGCCTTGAGCGCCGTGGTAAGGTCGCTCCCGACCGCCTTCTTGAGCAAGTAACCGAAAACCCCGGCCTTCAGCAAGCGCGATAGGTACTCACGAGCCTCATTCTTCGTCATCACCAGCACCTTCGTATCCGGATGCATTTTATTGATCTCGATCGTTGCCTCGAGGCAACGGGAAGCACTACTCGTCAAATCTGCCGGCAACGGAAATTTGTGGTGAAAGAGGCCGGAATTCATTTATAATAATCCAAAACCTCTCGGAACCGAGCGCGAGCCTGCAGGAGAGAATCCTATGGAGAGCTTTGATGTGCTAGATTGCCGGGGTGGGAAAACCGGTGAACGCATAGCCCGTGACGATGCCCACCGGAGCGGCGTCTGGCATGGCGCGTTCCATTGTCTCCTGTTTTCCGGCCGTGGGGACGGGGGCAGCGTTCTGTTCCAAAAACGGTCTGCACGGAAGAAGATCGCGCGTGGCAAGTATGACGTCAGCGTGGGCGGCCATTACGCGAGCGGCGAGAGTGCACGAGAAGCCGGGCCGCGCGAAATCAGGGAGGAACTGGGGCTGGAGGTGAAGTTCGAGGAATTGGTCCCCCTTGGCCGCAGGATATTCGTGTATTGCTTCGCCCCTGGCGTCATGGAACACGAATTTCAGGATGTCTTTCTCCTCCCCCATGCGGTCGGCCCCGGCGAACTATCGCTCCAGCAAGAGGAGCTCGACGGCGTCATTGGAATGAACGTGGAAGAGGGGATTTCCCTGTTCTCCGGCAAAACCGTTTCAGTTAGCGCCCTCCTGCACAAGCCCGACCGCTCACAGGAACGCGTGGTAGTCTCGGCGGGAGACTTCGTTCCCAGCCTCGATCAGTACTACCTCAAGCTCCTGCTGCTTGCAAAAAGATATATCAGCGGCGAGCGTGAACTTCTGGTGATCTGAACTTCTTTCTTGAGGCCATGGCGATGAGCACGGGACAGGTTGCCTTTCTTCCGCTTCATCACGAGGTCCTTTCCCCGGGACGGCCAGGTGGCCCGGAGCAAAGAGGATTTCATCCTCATCTGACTTGACTATCAGTGTAATTCAGGTAAACTTGGAACAGTTTCGTGTCCGGCTAAAGAATCAGCGACAAGGAGGGCGGGGGAGCAACGGGACGGAACTTCATGGTCTGCATCCATCGACCTCTCCCCGGCAAAGAGCATGAAAATATCATGGCTTATCGGCGGTCTAGCCGTTGCGGCTCTCGCTCTGATCGCCGTCCTGATGTTCATGTACGTGCTGCCGCTGGATTTGCGGGACCGCTCCCCTATCCAGCCGCTCGCCTTCAGCCATAAGAAGCATGCCGGGGAAAATGGAATCCCCTGCCTTTTCTGTCACCGCTCCGCTCCGAAGTCGACGGTTGCGGGCATTCCCGCCGTGGCCGACTGCCGTGCCTGCCATCTGTTCATAGCCCGGGACTCTCCGGAAATCAAGAAATTGATGGGATACTGGGACCGGAAGGAACCGATCCCCTGGGTCAGGGTCTACTGGGTTCCTGACTTTGTCTATTTCCCGCATATGATGCATATACGGGCCAATCTCCCGTGCACCGGGTGCCACGGGGACGTTGCTGGCATGACACGCATCACCCGGAAACAGAAGATAGAAATGGGCTGGTGCCTGGGCTGCCACAAAGAGCACAAAGCGAGCATCGATTGCTGGACCTGTCATAAGTGATCTGATGTTCTTCACAAAAAGGCGCAAAGACCAGAAGGAAAGACAGATTTAAACGGCATCAGCCGGGGCGAACATTATTGTATTCTTGGTTTACACTGTGAGCTTCGTGGCCTTGTGGGACAACAGTTAAGGGAGCTTGAATGGATCGCCGGACTTTCTTGCAACTAAGCGGCATGACCGCTGCCGTGGCTGCGCTGGCCGGATGTAAATCGGCAAACGAAAAGCTGATACCCTACCTGATCCCGCCTGATGAAGGGATTACGCCGGGGATTGCCAACTATTACGCCAGCACGTGCAGGTCCTGTCCTGCAGGCTGCGGCATCCTCGTCCGGGTGTCGGAGGGGAGGGCGAAGAAGATCGAAGGGAACCCCCTCCACCCCGTGAGCAGGGGAAAGCTTTGCGCCCGGGGGCAGGCCGCTCTGCAGGAGCTCTATCATCCCGATCGGGTTCCGCAGCCTCTCAAGCGTTCGGGAGCACGCGGTTCAGGCCAGTTTGCGAAGATCACCTGGGAAGAGGCGCTTACGCTCCTGGTGGGACCGCTGAAGGACCTGCAGCAGTCGAGGGCGACCGATCATCTTGCCTTCATGACGCCGCAGCTTACCGGCACCATGGCGGATCTGACAACGCGTTTCATGCGTTCCTACGGTTCACCGAACCATGTTTCCTACGAACTGCTCGGACCGGACTGGCTTCGCACGGCGAATCGCAAGAGCTTTGGTCAGGCAAGCCTGCCCTATTACGATATGAGCGAGACGCGGTACCTGCTCAGCTTCGGTGCCGATTTTGTGGAGAGCCACTTGTCTCCGGTCCAGTATGGCTATGCCTTCGGCAGGATGCGCCAGGGCAGGGACACGGTGCGCGGCCATTTCACCTACATCGGAGGCAGGATGTCCCTCACGGCCGCCTCGGCAGACCGCTGGATGCCCGCGAAGCCGGGAAGCGAGGGCGTACTGGCCCTGGGTATGGCGCGCCTTATCCTTTCCGAATCCCTTCATGACCAGGTTTCCCTCGCTGCGAACGGGCTTCGCAGGGAGATCCTGCTGGACAGGCTCAAGGCCTACGACCTCGCCCGGGTCGCGGAAGAGACGGGGCTCGCGGAGTCAGCTATTGCCGAAGTAGCCCGGGAGTTCGCGACGACCCGTCCCTCGCTCGCCATGGCAGGCGAGGCGGTTGCGTTCCAAAGCAACGGCCAGGAATCGGTTCGAGCAATCCAGCTCCTTAACGTGCTCGTGGGAAACCTGAACCGCGTTGGCGGAGTCTATCCGGACAACGGGTCCCCGGAGGGGACGACAACCTCGCTGAACGATCTCTTCTCTCTCATCAGGAAGATGAGCGCCGGCAGCATCCAGCTCGCCATGATCCAGGGCGACCCGATGCACACCGTTCCCCAGGCAACGAAATTCCAGGAGGCTCTCTCCAAGGTCCCGTTCATCGTAAGCTTCTCTACGCTCATGGACGATACGGCGTTGCATGCCGACCTGGTCCTGCCGGACCACGCAGGGCTCGAGAGCTGGGGGGACGTGATGCCCCTTGCAGGCACGCGCGAGAACGTGATCGGGCTGATGCAGCCCGTGGTGAACCCTGTCTTCGATACGCGGCAGTCCGCCGAGGTCCTGATGGCCGCAGCCCATGAACTGGGCGGGATGATGAAGGCCGCATTTCCCTATGAGACGTACCTCGATATGCTGAAGGCCGGGATGAAGAAGCGGGTCACTCCCGCTGGTGCGAAGGACTTCGAGACGGCGTGGACAGAGCTGCTTCAAAAGGGCGGGCTTTTCACGTCGGGCCGCGCCGAAGCCAAAGGATTTCGGTGGCAGGCAGGCGCGGGTCTTCCCGCACCGGCGAAGCCGGATTTCGCGGGCGATGAGAAGGAATTCCCGCTCCATCTTTCCGTTTACCCTTCCACTGCTTTTTACGACGGCCGCGGAGCTCCGTTTCCCTGGTTGCAGCAGCTTCCCGACCCCATGACCAACGTGGTCTGGGACAGCTGGATCGAGATCAATCCGAAGACTGCGAGTGAACTGGGCGTCAACTTCGGCGATCTTGTCGAGGTGACGTCGCCCCAGGGCTCGCTTCACGTTCCCGCGGTGATCTATCCCGGCATCAGGCCGGACATGGTGGCGATGCCTTTGGGTCAGGGTCACAAGGACATGGGACGGTACGCTAAGGAACGGGGTGTAAATCCTCTCGGTCTTCTGGCTGTCGATACTAAAGGAAAGGAAATCCAACCGGCCTGGAATGCCACGCTGGTGCGGGTGAAAAAAATTTCGGAAAAAGGGGACCTGGTCACCATGGGAAATCCCAAAGGGAGCTTCCGGAGCGAGCTGATAGAAATTTAAGCGGTCAGCCGTCAGCTGTCGACGGTCAGCATGAGAAGTCAGAAGGATGAAGGAAAGAAGGATATCTATTATAAGGAAACAGAAGTATATATCTTGAACCCAGGGACTTTGCTTCTATGAAAAAACTGACAAGCCCGTACAAATGGGGAATGGTTGTGGACCTGGACCGCTGCACCGGGTGCGGGGCATGCGTTGTCGCCTGCCAGGCGGAGAACAATGTTGCGATCTGCGGAAAGAAGGAGGTCGCCGAAGGCCGCAATATGCACTGGCTTCGGATCGAGCGCTTCTGGGTGGGCGAATACCCCAACGTGCGCGTGAAGTTCCTTCCCGTGCTCTGCCAGCACTGCCATGATGCGCCCTGCGAACCGGTCTGCCCGGTTTATGCAAGCTACCACAACCCTGATGGCTTAAACGGCCAGGTGTACAACCGCTGCGTAGGCACGCGGTACTGCGGGAACAACTGCCCTTATGCCGTTCGGGTCTTCAACTTTCACGACCATGAGCATGCCTGGCCGCCTCCGCTCAATAACCAACTCTCGCCGGATATCACGGTGCGTCCCCGTGGCGTGATGGAAAAGTGCTCCTTCTGCATCCAGCGCATCCGCAGGGCGAAAGAAGATGCCAAGGCAGAACGACGGCTGATCAGGGACGGTGAGGTGCAGCCTGCCTGCGCCCAAACCTGCCCGGCTGACGCCCTGGTTTTCGGCAACATGGCCGATCCCCTGAGCCGCGTTTCCCGGCTCGCGCGCAGCCCGCGCAGCTTCCGGCTCCTGGAGCATCTGGGCACTCATCCGTCGATCAATTATCTCAAGGGAGGGGGACGGGAGCATGTCTGAGCACGACATCGCAGCAAAGAGCGCCCCGCAACTGAACGACGAAATGCTCTCGTCCCTGCGGCCGCCGACCTGGAAATGGTACGGCCTTGCTTTCTTTCTCGGCGCGGTCGTGGCCTGGGGGACGGCAGCGTTCACCTATCAAGTGATGACAGACATGAGCGTAACCGGACTGGACCGTCCGGTGATGTGGGGCATCTACATCGCCAACTTCGTGTTCTGGGTCGGCCTCTCGCATTCCGGGACCATGGTCTCCGCGATCCTGCGCCTCTCCCAGGCAAACTGGCGAAGGCCCATCCTTCGCGCTGCCGAGGCAATGACCGTTTTCAGCATCACCGTGGCCGGTCTTTTCCCGGTGATCCACCTGGGCCGGAACTGGGTGGTCTACTATTTCATGCCCTATCCCAATCAGCGGGGGCTCTGGCCCAACTTCCGTTCCGCCCTCCTGTGGGACGCGACGGCGATCACGACCTACATCATCGGGAGCAGCCTCTTTCTCTACCTGGGGATGCTCCCGGACCTTGCGGTGGTGCGCGACCGCTCGACAGGCTGGAAGAAGAAGGTGTACGCCGTTCTCGCCATGGGGTGGCGGGGAACGGCCCGCGAGTGGGTCGTCTTCCGCCAGGCGTCGACGCTCATGGCGGCCCTCATCATCCCGGTGGCAGTCTCGGTGCATTCCATCGTTGCCTGGGATTTTGCCGTCACCCTGGTCCCCGGCTGGCACAGCACCATCTTCCCTCCCTATTTTGTGATCGGTGCGATCACGTCAGGCGTTGCCGCGGTCATCACGCTCATGATCATCATCAGAAGGATCTTCCATCTTGAGGAGTATCTCACGCCGCTGCACTTCGACAACATGGGGAAACTTCTGTTGGTCATCTGTCTTCTCTGGTCATATGCCTATTTCGTGGAGGTCCAGACAACGTGGTACGCCCACGAGCCGATCGAATGGGAGGTCTGGAGCTTCATGTCGGGCAAGTATACACCGTGGCTCATCCTGATGCTCATCGGCAACTCGGTACTTCCGGTTGCGGGCCTCTGCTTCAAGAAGATCAGACGTTCCATCAGGGCAATGCTCGTGATCACGCTGCTGGTCAACGTCGGCATGTTCATCGAACGCTATCTGATCATCGTGCCGTCGCTTTCTCATAAGAACATGCCCTTTGTCTGGGGGACCTACTCCCCCTCGTGGGTGGAGCTTTCAGTTACCGCAGCAGCCTTTGCAGGGTTCACGCTCATGTACGTGCTTTTCGCGAAGTTCTTCCCCATGGTGGCGGTGACCGATGTACGTGAGCTTGGGGTCAGGCATACCGATGTGAAGCTCGGCAGGGCTGAGGTGCATTCCCTTACGGAAGAAGAACACTAGATTACGTTCAAAGTCCATGGTTATTAAAAAGCGATTCTCATGGAGCACAGCGATGGAAACGCTCGGAACATTCAAGGACGTTGAAACGGCGACAAAGGCCGTGGACAGCCTGGTCAAGGCGGGGTTCAGCGAGGAGACGATCACCTCGCTCACATCCGCGCCTTATCCTGACGGCGTGATCGTCAAGACCGACCAGCGCACATGGTTCCGGTGGGTTTCTGTCGGGGGCGGGATCTTCGGCGCCTGTGCAGGCTTTCTCCTGGCTGCAGGGACTGCATATGTGTATCCCGTCCAGACCGGTGACAAACCGATCATCGCCTCTTACCCGACCGGGATCATCATGTATGAGCTCACCATGCTCTTTGCCATTCTGGGCGCCATCGTGGGCATGTTCCTGGAAATGAAGCTCCCCCCCCGGGACGAGCGGGTCTATGACCCGGCGATCGGCGAGGGTTCCATCGGGATCAGCGTCACGGTGGACTCCCGGGAACAGATGAGCAGGGCCGGGAAGCTCATGGAGGCTGCCGGCGCTCTCACGATCAGGCATTGATGGTCGGTAGCCCTGGCTGATACAAGGAGCGAACGGGGAATATCGTTCTTGAGGATGGAGGCACTTCAACGATGAGGCTTAACGCAAAACTGATCATTCTCGCTGCCGTACCCTTGATGATGGCGGCTATCTGGATGGATGATCAGCAATCCTACAAGCCGTACAAAGCGCCGGTCCTTTCGCCGCCCGCCGGAGCCGTTCCCGTTACGGGCAGGGAGACCGTTACGCAGGCATCGGAGCCCAGGAATCCCATGCCGGCCACGGACGCGTCGGTGGCGCAGGGGAAAGCGCTTTTCGACATAAATTGCGCCATGTGCCATGGCCAGACCTCGGCAGAGCGCGGACCCGTCGGTAAAAAACTTGTTCCTCCCCCGCCCGGCCTCGACCATGACATGGTGAAGGGCCTGAGCGACTCCACGATCTTCAAGGCCATCACCTTCGGTTTCGGACGCATGCCCGTATTTCAGAACAAGCTCACACCCCAGGAACGATGGGATCTGGTCAATTTCCTGCGGACCCGCACATAAGCGGCCGGTTCTCCCCGCCTCTCCGTGCTAAACTAGAAGCATGTCCTCCTCCTACGATGTCATCATCATCGGTTCCGGGCCCGCGGGCATTTTTGCGGCGCTCGAGCTCGTCAAGAATCCCCGCCTCAAGATCCTGATGATAGAAAAGGGCCGCGACATCAACCAGCGCTCCTGCCCCATGATCGATTCGTCTGTTTCCTGCGTCCAGTGCAGCCTGTGCGGCATCCTCTGCGGCTGGGGAGGGGCGGGCGCGTACAGCGACGGGAAACTTACGCTCACCTCCGAGTTCGGAGGATGGCTCAAGGACTTCCTCTCCCCCGGCGATCTTGCCGCTTTCATCGAATATGTCGATGGGGTCTATCAGTCCTTCGGGGCCGGGGGAATTGTCCACGGTGAGGATGACCGGGCGCTGGCGAGCCTCAAGAAAAAGGCAGCGGGGTACAATCTTGATCTCATACCGGCGCGCATCCGGCATATCGGCACGGACCTGTGCAAGGATGTCCTTCGCAACATCCGGCAGCATCTTTCCGGCAAGGTCGAGATGCTCTTCGACGTTCCCGTGGAGCAGATCAACTGCAGCGAGGGGTCCATCTGTGCGGTTACGACCGAGGACGGGAACCGGTACGACGCATCATCCGTGATAGCGGCCGTCGGCAGGGAGGGATCGTCATGGCTTGCCGGGGAAGCCAAGCGGCTCGGTCTTTCCCTGCGCAATAACCCCGTGGACATCGGCGTCCGCGTCGAACTTCCCGCGCACATCATGAAAGACATCACCGACGTCGCCTATGAGGGCAAGTTCCTGTATACTTCGCGCCGGTTCCGGGACCGGGTCAGGACCTTCTGCATGAACCCCTACGGAGAGGTGGTGAAGGAAAACAGCGAGGGTATCTGCAGCGTGAACGGCCACAGCTACCGGAACAGGAAGACTGATAACACGAACTTCGCCCTGCTCGTGAGCACTGACTTCACGGTACCCTTTGACGATCCCATTTCGTACGGCAGGTACGTCGCGGGCCTTGCGAACCTTCTCGGCGGGGGGGTGATCGTCCAGCGGCTCGGCGATCTGAAGATGGGGAGAAGGTCGACGCCTGAACGCATTGCCGAGGGTTCGGTCCGGCCGACGCTGGATGACGCAACGCCCGGCGACCTGAGCTTTGTCCTGCCGTACCGGCACCTGCACAACATCACCGAAATGCTCGAGGCGCTGGACAATATCGCACCGGGCGTAAATTCGGGCGACACGCTGCTCTACGGAGTGGAGGTCAAATTCTACTCCATGAGGCTTAATCTGTCGCGGGTACTTGAGACGGAGGTGAAGAATCTCTTCGCCGTGGGTGACGGCGCGGGAGTGACGCGGGGGCTGATCCAGGCGTCCATTTCAGGGGTTGTTGCCGCACGGGAAGTGATGAAGAGGGTGTGAGGATTACACTTACTATTCTGCACTGTCAATATTATAGTTAGGGCAAAGAATACTGGTAGAATCTTACACCATAAAGATTGGGCCGTTTCAGCCAATCAGTGATGGTTCTGCCACAATCGAGGTGAAGAGCTCACCGAATTGTTATTGCGGCTGTCATAACCCAAATGACGGAAGTCTTACGGCTAAGGAAAGAATAGAACAATCTTAATCCTCCAACGACACGGGTAATTTTGATAAAATAGCGCAGGCAACTTTAATATCTTTCCCCTCCGAGGTTTGCTGTGAGGTCATCATCCTTCTTGTGCAAGTTTTATATGGGCGGTTGCCGTCTCCAATTCCCCGGCAATTTCCGAAAGACCCCGCACCTCGCTCGCCACCTCATCCGCCATTTTCTCCATGCTCTTCGATATATTTGACGTAGACTCTATGTTCGTTGCGACGTCGGACGCCGTGGCCGACTGCTCCTCCACTGCCGTGGCTATCTGATTGATCTGGTCCCTGACCTGTGCAATCGATTCCACGATAGTGTCCAGAACATTGTTCAGATTCTTGACTTGCCCGGACGCCTTTATCACCCCTTGAGAAGACTTTTGCATGGAAGCCGTGGTTTCGATCGATTCGGATTGTATTGCGCTGATTTCAGCCGAGATTTCCGCCGTTGCCTGTATGGTTCTTTCAGCTAGTTTCCGGACCTCGTCCGCCACTACCGCAAAACCTCTGCCCTGTTCTCCGGCCCGGGCCGCCTCGATCGCCGCATTCAAGGCAAGCAGGTTCGTCTGGTCCGCGATCCCCTTGATGACGGTCACGATATTGCCGATCTCTGCGGATCTCTTGTTCAGTTTTTCTATCATTGCCGAGAGTTCCAGCGTAGAGGAGTTGAGTTCATTGATCGTTTCTACCGATATGTTCGTGATCTGCTTTCCGCTTGTCGCGGTCTCCATTGCCTCCTTCGAGGTAGTGGCAGACTCTCCAGCGTTTTTTGCAATATCTGCGATCGTCTGGTTCATCTCCTCGGCAGCCACAGCGATCGTATGCGCCTGACTTGCCTGTTTTCTTGCCCCTTCCGAAGTGGATTCGGTGTGCTTTTTTACGGTATTGATCACCGGAGGGATTTTTGCGGAAGCGGTAATAATGGTTCTCAGCATGTTCGAAAAATGCTTGACGACAAGATCGACGCTCTGTGCCATCTGCGCGATCTCGTCCTTGCCTTCTACTGCAAGAGAGGTATCCGTATAGCCTTCACCCACCCGCCGCACTTTTTGTATCAAGGCCTTTATCGGCGCAAGCGTCATATGAACAAGAAGCAGCATGATTATCGTCATGGCAATGATGCCGAGAAGGCCAAGGGTTCCAAAGAGATATTTCAGGGAACGTATCCGGCCGAATGACTCGTTAAGCGGGATCTTGATGCTGATGGCGCCGAGGA
>Ga0335081_10010951_pt1 | contig 14670 bp, 10 predicted proteins | sample Lox_Sample_35_FD_206713 | JGI IMG/M metagenome (GOLD analysis project Ga0335081, IMG submission 206713) | Soil microbial communities from Loxahatchee National Wildlife Refuge, Florida, United States - Lox_Sample_3.5 | ecosystem: Environmental > Terrestrial > Soil > Wetlands | place: USA... | reverse complement strand
CATTCATCCGCGAATAAATCCTGAGGCCTTCTCCCGTTTTCGGCTGCTGGAAGAATCCTTCCGTGCATACTGCCCTGCCGATACGGAGCCGGCACCTTGCGCGCCGTTGACGCTTACCCGCCCCCCGCCTTCTCCGCCTGCCCGCTTACTCCACCGCGACCTTCGTCCCCTTCTGCCCCTGTGTCGACAGATGCTGGATGCGATCGTCGATCACCTGGCGGATCGCCTTCAGGAACTCGATGCGCGAGTTGGCCAGATGCTCCCGCACCGCGGGCGAAATGCCGAGGCACTCCCGCACCGCCTGCGCGATCTCGCGGCACGGGCAACGTTCATAAACCACCGGCTCATTGGCCGCCGGCCGGTCTTTCTCATCGTTCGTCATGATGGCGTCTCCTTCATCTCGACCGTCAGGATCCTGCTTTCCAGCCTCGCCCGCGAAGGCAACAGCGCCGCCATCGAGCGCGGCAGCCCGATGTGACGGCGGAACGTGCCGATCTGTATCACCAGCTCGTCGCCCTTCTTGAACAGCTCCACTTCGCCCTTGCTGGCGAAAGGCAGAAGCACCCGGACCTCATAGGTCCCGTCCCGCTTGCCGAAGGTGTACGGCTTCTCGGTGCGGGTAATGGCAGCGGGGTCTTCGCCCTCAGCATACAACGCCCTGGCAAGCTCCTCCAGCCTCTGTTGGCCCAGCACTTCATGCGCGAACAGCGGCACCTTCTTCACCGGCACGGGCGCAAAATAGTCCTCCATCTCATGCACGATCATGTCCTGCGAGGTGTGCCATTCGCTGAACCAGCCATCCACCACTGCGGCCGGCAGCAGACGGTTGATGATCACCGCATCCACGGTGAGCCCGTGCAGCGAGAAGTACACGAACGCCCGCTGCGTCTCGCGCAGCACCATCTTCTCCGCATTGGTCACCAGCCGCACGCTGGTGGTGTGCGGGTCTTCCATGATGTCGTCCACGCCCTCCAGCTTCTCGAACAGATCGCGGATGTTTCCGAAATAGGTGTCGGGCGGCAGCTCGAACGGGGCGACGCGGTTGGCGATCGGCCGCACCGCCTTCAGCAGATTGCGCTGGAAGGGAAAAATGTGCTTCATGTACCAGTCCAGCGTGGTGGGCATGCTGATGAAGCGCATCGACTCCGCCGTCGGCGCCGCGTCGAGCACGATCACGTCGTAGCGCTGTTCGCGCCGGTACTGGTTGATGTACATCATCGCGCTCAGCTCTTCCATGCCGGGCAGAATGGCCAGCTCGTCCGCTTCCACGCCGCTGATGCCCGTGGTGCGCAGCACCGAGCTCACATAGGCGGAGATTTCCTGCCAGTGCCGCTTGATCTCGCGCTGGATATTCAGCTCCTGGATCGACAGCCGCTCGCTGATCTGGAGTGGATCGGAGGTCCGGAGGTGGAAGAGTTGCGCCTCCAGATCGAAGGCGTCGCCCAGACTGTGCGCCGGATCGATGCTCATGACCAGGGTGCGGTAGTTGAGTTCGGCCAGTCTGACGCCGGTGGCGGCGGCCAGGCTCGTCTTGCCCACTCCGCCCTTTCCGCTGAACAGCAGGATCCTCATGCGTCCATTCTAGAGCGTTCCCGAGGATGAGTCGGTAACACGCGGGAGGCTGTCAACCGTGTGCACAACGAATGTCGCGGCCGGTCTCCAGGATGCGGACCTTCGACGAAGCCAGCGGCGATGTCGCCAGAGGTCCAGCCGGCAGGCGGTACCAGTTCCCTCAAAAATTCGCGTGCCCTTCCGGAAATGCAGATGGCAGGTTCTCACGTCCGCTATCCGCTATTTACAGACGTCTGCGAGGCGCTTGACGGTTTTTACTTCGAAGACCTCCTGCTCGACCGCGCTCGAGGCACCGCCCTGGGGCGTGTTGTCCAGCGTCCTTATCGCGGGCTTGCCGGTTACTTCAATCTGGCGGCCTACCTGATGGCCAAGCTTGTTGGCCGCGCCGGAAAGCAGATGCGTGGTCCCGTCCTCTTCGGTGAGGGTGTAGTGACCGACGCTGGTCCGCAGGCATCCCTGCAATGCAGTCAGGTCCGGCTTCTTGCCTGCCGGCTGGCCGGCATCCTGCGCCTGCAGGCCAACAGCCAACGCTGAAATTGCGAGAACAGCGATGATGTTCAAAACGCGCACGGAGCCTCTCCTTGTGGTGCTGCCGCACTCCGGATTCAGAGGAATTATATCTGCGTCTGTTGCCGCTCACGTTCGGCGCCGGGTGGCGATGTGATCGCCCGCGGGAAACGTCGGAAGGCTGTTGCCAATTCCGGTCCCCGCAACGATTCACGTAACCCAAAAGTGGTACGATGCCAGCCAGTCCCGAAATTGTTGGCTAAACCGAGTGATTTGAGCAGCTTAGGCAATTCTGCATCCTGGGTCCCTTCCCCATTCACGTCCGCAATGTGAGGTACGTCACACGTAGGTGCATGAACTCTCCTTTAGATTCGGTCAGGCCATTCACCAGATGGGATTTACGCGCACATGAATCCCGGTGAGACAGAGGCTTTCCCATCTGCAATGTCGAAATGGCCAACTCTGGAGGCGAAAAAGAATGCGAAACTCCTTCTGGTGCAAGACGGGGTTCTGGGTTGCCATATGTCTGCTGATAGGAGCGACTGCTTTTGCGGCGGACTCCAATAGCAACCCCGCGGCAGAGCCCACAACGGCTGCGGCCGCCGCTGCGCCCGCGGCAGGTCCCGGCTCCACTCTCAATCCCACGCTTGTCGATCTGCTGGTGAAAAAGGGAATTCTCACGAGCGCAGAAGCCAGCAGCCTGCGCAATGCATCCGGCTCAGCGGGGATGGAACAGTTACTTCTTCTGCTGAAGGCCAAGGGCGTCGTCACCGACACGGAAGCGGCTGAAGTGAAAGACGCAACCGCGGAAAATGAGACGATGCATTCTCTGATTGACACGGAATCGGGTGGCGTAACATCGGCGAATCTGACCACTCCTCAAGCCGCGAAACCCGCGGAGTCGAAGGGACCAACCGTCGTTCCCGCCATCGCACCAGTACGGGTGCTGCCGCTCAATCCGCCGGTCAAGGATGGCCTGGGCCCCTCCATCAAGCTGGGCTCGGGCGCGATGATATCGCCTTACGGCTTCATCAAGTCGACGGCGGCGTACGATTCAAGCTCACCCCGCGGCGATGATTTTCCGCCACCCGGGTTTCTGAATGCCGACACGGGTCCAAACAAGAATCCGGAATTCCACCTGAAGGCGCGCGCCACACGTTTTGGGACCAAGTTCGAGTGGCCTGAGGTGTCCAAAAACATCACCATCACCGGACAGGTGGAAGCCGATTTCGAAGGCAACTTCAGCCGTGTGGACAACCGCAACGTATCCAGTATTCGCAGCAACGCGTTCCAGCTGCGCCTGGCTTTCGGACGCATCGACTGGACCATGGCGCCAAACACGGACATCTTCTTCGAAGCCGGACAGGATTGGTCCATTTACGGCTCCAGTGCTCTGATGAACCTTCTGGAGACGACCTTCTTCGGCGCTTACTGGGGCAACACCTACGAGCGCACTCCGCAGTTTCGAGTGGGCTTTGTACAGAAGTTGGGCGGCTCGCGCGACTGGAAGATTTCGCCTGAGTTCGCCATCGCCATGCCGTCGGAGGGCGATCTGCCGGCCGACAGTGTCAGCTGCACAGTCACCGCCCTAGGTACACCAACAACCTGCACCGTTGTCGACGGCCTGGCCAACCAGCTGGGCTATGGCGAGCGGCAGGGTGCAGATGCTGCCTCACCGGAACTGGAATCCAGACTCGTGCTGCAGTTCCAGCTGGACAAGGCTCCCGGTGTAGTGCCGGCGCAGATCCTCTGGAGCGGATTCTATACCACGCGCCAGGCGACCCTGCTGGCCTCTGCCATACCCAACTGCACGGGCTGCGCCACCGGTGCGGCCACCTTCAAGGATGCCTTTCGCACTGGCGTCGACCTCCGTAGCCACGGATACGGCAATCAGGTTGCCGTCTCACTCCCCACCCGCTGGGCAACCGTGGTGGCCAGCGGCTACATGGGAGCTGACCTGCGGTGGTTCTTTGCTGACCAGCTCAATTCCTACTACAACCAGGCGCATGGGCTGCTCCATACCGCCAACGGCTTCTCGGTTGACAACAATCCGGCGGTCTTTGGCGTAAATGCCGCCGGCGTGCCGACGGTTGCACCGCAACTGCCGGTTCGCGGTTACGGTGGCTTTATCCAGTTAGGACTGCCCATTTCGCGCTGGTTCAACGCCAATCCAAAAGGCAGAAACGCCGGCTGGCAGGTGTATGGCGAATGGGGTCTCGATGCATCCAATGCCAACGATTTCAGGATTGCCAAGAACATCAGCGCTACGGCTGGCGCGGGGCCAATCCGGAGCCACGTCGGAGCTGTCACCGTCTTCTACAAGATGAATCCCTGGGTCCAGTTTGGATTCGAAGAGAGCAACTACACCAGCCAAGCCCTGCCTGATACGCATGGCGTCTGCACAACCAAGGTGGCTGGCAGGCCGACCTGCAACTGGACGGATATCCGTTCCGAGTTCGGGCCGATCTTCACCTTCTAGCAACCCACAGAGCCACTTCATTGCAACGGGCGGCCGCGTAAGCGGGCCGCCCGTTTTCTGTGTTCCATGATGCTTAGTCTGGCAACACTTTGCCGCGGGTTTCGATTGCGAAGGGAATCACCAGCAGTCCGATGCCAAAGGCGATGGCGGTGATCGCCACCGGCCTGCCGAGCGTCCCCATCCGGCTGACCATGGCGCCGATTCCGAAATTGACGGCTGCCGCAATGAAGCGTCCGAACGACGTGGTGAACGCAAATGCGGTGGCCCGCACCGTGGTTCCGTATTGCTCCGGCAACCAGAGACTGAACACCGCGAAGTTGCCTCCGAAGAATCCGAGGAAGAACAGCACCGTGATGAACGGACGCAATCCCTGCTGCAGGTAGAAGGCCCAGCCGAAACTGAGCACAATGCAGGCACACATCCCGAGAAAATAGAAAGTAAGGGTCGCTTTCCGGCCAAAGCGCTCCGCCAGCGGCGGAACCGCCAGACATCCCAGGATCGTTCCCACCGACAGCAATCCCATCCCGAACGACGCGGTGCGCACCGCCTGGGCCTGCAACATGCCGGCGCGCTTGGCCAGGCTGATGATTCCTGTCGGAGCATACACCGCGCCGGCCCACAGGCCGCAGATGGCCGCAGCCAGCAGCACGGTATTGACCAGTGTGCGCCCGGTGTACGGCGGGCTGAAGATCTTGCCCAGCGAAGAAATCCCGCCCGCCTTCACTTTGGCTTTCTGTTCCCAGCGCAGCGGTTCCTTCACGCGGAACAGGATGGCGAAGGCCACGACCACCGGCGTCAGACCGCACCAGAACATGGCGCGCCAGCCAAAGTGCGCGCCCACCGTATAGTTGAGCGCTGAGGCGAGAAAGAAGCCGGCATAATATCCGGTCTGCAGATATCCGGCGCCCATCTTGCGGCGGTCTTCGGGCCACGCCTCGGCCACATAGGTTCCCGCCAGTGACCACTCCCCGCCAATTCCGATGCCCGCCAGCAGGCGGAACAGCCCCAGTTGCCACACCGTCTGCGACATCGCGGCAGCGCCGGTAAAGATGGCGTAAACGAAAATGGTGGCGGCCAGCACGCGCGTGCGGCCAAACCGGTCGGCAATGGGACCCCAGATCAGCGACAGTCCCCATCCCACAAGGAAGAGCGCGAACAGCAGCGATCCGGCATGCCCGACCGTGGCCGGAGTCGCCTTGATGCCCGACTTCGGAAGCAGCTCGGTCAGTGCCGGACTGAGCACGAGAGCATAGATAACCGAGTCCATGCCGTCCAGCGTCCAGCCTGCCCATGCTCCCCAGAAGCCGGTGATCTGCTGGCGTGAAAGTTTGGTGTGGGTGGAGGGTGGTTGAAGGGACACTGCTCCGTTGGCCAACGTGTCCTCCTTTGCAGTGACGCTGTGGATTGTGAGCTGCACAACCAGCCGGCATGCTGCCCGAAAAACCGCCACAGCGCCATGCACATGGATTTGGGCAGAAGCATAGCACGACGCGTCAAACCGGCTACCATTCCAAAGCGCAGCCTTGTGGAGGCGTCTTCCCGACATGGGAAACCGCGGGGGCGCGATCTCCTGCGAAAACCGCCGCTGCAAAGAAAAAAGCGCCCCATCCCTTCCGGGACGGAGCGCGAGGTCACGGAAATCGGAGTCCCTACCTGGTTTCGCTTGTCTGCAGGTTGGTGTGGGTTGTCGCCTCCGGATTGGCGGTCGCGGTGGGCGTGGCACTGGTGGTTTGCGAAGCGCCCTTCGCTACGCGCTCACCAGACGTTTTGTGCTGCTCCGGCTCGTAATAGTCCTGGCACTGGTACTCCGGATAGGAGCTGCAACGCTGCGCGTAATCCTGGGCCCTCTCGTACGCCTGAAGCTGGCAGGCCCGCAGCGCATCCACGCTCGACCAGCAGCTATCGTTATGCGGATCGGGCAGAGTGTTCTGCGCCGACAACGCCGCCGCCGAAACAAGGAGCAGAATTCCAACAAGAATGAGTTTCTGAGCTTTCATGTCCATCCTCCTGAACTGGCGTATGAGATTGCCGCAGGCCGCTGTTCGCACGGACAACATGCCCTCGTTTTCTGCCAATTTTTATGTAGCCTTGCCCGCGCGCCGGGCATCTTTTCCACATGCAGCGAAGAAGCCTGAATATCGCTGGGGGACGGGCCGGAGTGAAGGAATGGCCTACCCGCCGTGTAGCTTTTATGGTGTTGCCGGGCATCCACCTGATGAGCCTGGCAGGCCCTCTCGATGTCTTTCTCCGTGCCAGTGCGGTTCTGAGTCGAGCAGGGAAAAGACGCTCACCAGCCTACGAGGTCGAGTTACTCACAGCGGATGAAACAGCACTGCCGATGGGAGCTGGGCTGTTCCTGACCGGGGGCTCGCACTGGACGGAAGTCCACCATCCGATCGACACCTTGCTGGTGCTGGCGAACGCCGGCATCGTGCAATCGCCGATAAATCCCGAACTGCTTGCATGGATACGCGTGCGTGCCAACGATGTGCGCCGCGTGGGCTCGGTGTGCGCTGGCGCTTTTGTTCTGGCGGCGGCCGGGGTCCTGGATGGACATCAGGCAACAACGCACTGGGAACTGTCCGGCCATCTGGCTGGGCGTTATCCGCAGATTTCCGTGGACGGCGACCGCATCTTTACCCAGGATGGAAATATCTGGACCAGCGCCGGGGTTTCCGCGGGCGTGGATCTTGCGCTGGCAATGGTCGAGGAGGACCATGGCCACGCGCTCGCCCTGGAAATTGCCCGCCGCATGGTGCTCTTCATGCGCCGCGGCTCCGGCCAGAGCCAGTTCAGTTCGCAGCTTGCCGCTCAGGCTGCGGACCATCAGCCGATCCGTGAACTCATTGCATGGATCTCGGAACATCTGGACGCCGATCTCTCGGTTCCCGCGCTGGCGCGCCGCGTCGGCATGAGCGATCGCAACTTCAGCCGCGTATTCACGCAGCAGGTGAGCATGACCCCCGCTCGCTTCGTGGCGCGTCTGCGCACGGAAGCCGCCAGGGCGAAGCTGGCAGCAAGCGGGCAAAAGCTGGAGACCATCGCGCAGATATCAGGATTCGGCGATGGAGAGACCCTGCGCCGGCATCTGCGCGCCGAGATGGAAAGATCGGCTCGCCCGGTTATGGGCGCGACTCTCACGACGCAATAGAAAGAGGTCGCCCGGCTCACGCCGTCTGAAACAGCTTCGCCACCGCCGGCTTCATGGTTTTTCCCATCGCGTTGCGGGGCAGCTCATCCAGCACCAGAAGCCTGGTTGGCAGTTTGTGCGGCGCCAGCAATTCCCTGGCCCACGCGCGCAGCGCCGGCAGATCGAGGCTCTCGTCATCGTTCTTCAGGACCAGCGCGGCCGCCACCCGTTCTCCCCACTCCGGATCGGGAACGCCGACTACGGCGCATTCGGCAATGGCCGGATGCTGGCGCAACGCCTCTTCAATCTCCAGTGCCGACACCTTGTACCCGCCGGTCTTGAGGATGTCGATATTGGTGCGCCCCAGAATGCGGTATACGCCATTTTCGATTACCGCTGTATCGCCGGTGCGAAACCAGCCATCGCGAAAGGCCGCGCCTGTGGCCTCTGCCCGGTCCCAATATTCCGCAAAGACGGTTGCTCCGCGCACCTCGATCTCGCCCGCAGTGCCTGGTGGAACCGGCTCGCCTTTCTCATCCACCAGCCGTACTTCGACTCCCGGCAGAGGCGTTCCGACGCTGCCCGGCACCCGCTCGCCGCGCAGGGGATTCGACAGGGCCATGCCGATTTCCGTCATGCCGTAACGTTCCAGCAACGTGTGACCGCTGATTTCGCGCCAGCGCTCCAGCGTGCTCACCGGCAGCGCCGCCGAGCCCGATACCATGAGGCGTAAGCCCGCGCAGGCTTCACGCAGCGCGGCGCGGTGTTCAGGCGGAGCCGCCTCCCACGCCGCGATCAGTTTCACGTAAATTGTCGGCACTGCCATGAACAGGGTAAGGTTGCTGCCGCCGAGACGCTCCCACACGGCGCCGGCGTCGAAGCGCGGCAGCATTTGGCAGCTCGCTCCCGACCATAGCGCACAGCAGACCACATTGACGATGCCATGCACGTGGTGCAGCGGCAAACAGAGGACGATGCGGTCGTCCGCCGACCACTCCCACGCCTCCACAAGGCTCGCGATCTGGGCCACAATGTTGGCATGGGTGGTCACCACGCCCTTGGGCCGGCTGGTGGTGCCGCTGGTGTAAAGAATCATCGCCCGCTGCTGGCTGCTGACCTCGGGTAATTTCCCGGGCTGGGCCGACAGCACTGCCTCACAGGACAGGGCGCGGATGCCGCGCACGGCGGCAACAGGCGCAAGCGGCGTTTCAGCGGGCGCGTCGAAGATCAATGCCGATGCCCGGCTGTCGTCGACAAAATACTCCAGCTCGGAGCGGGGAGAGTTGAGCGGCAGGGGCACGGCAATACCCCCGGCTCGCCAGATTCCCCATTGCACCGCAACCCACCCGAATCCCGGCGTCACCGAAAACGCCACGCGCTCTTCCTGAAGGCTTTCGCGGCCGGCCAGCAGCTCCGCCGCCACGCGCGAAGAGGCCGCGAGCAGATCGTCGTAGCTGTACGCGCCCTGCAGATCGACGATGGCAGTGCGACGGCCATGCCGTTCGGCATGGGCAATCAGCGGAAGCTGGCAGGCGCAGGAGACCACAGGCACACTTTACGTCTCCGCTGCAGCGGTGTCCATCCTTTTAGCGCAGCGAGCACGGCGATGCGTCCGCGTCAACTCTAGGGAGCGGCAATCTGGAACCGCAGCACCGATTCGGCGATGCGGTACTGGTACTTCGCGGCCGCGTACTGGATTTGCGCTTCGGTCTGCTGGAGCTGCGCCTGGCTGAGTTCCACGATCGAGCTCAATCCCAGGCTGTAGCGCGTCTGCGAGAGGTTCAGAGCGAGATTGGTCTGATCCAGGAACTGCTGGCTGACCCCGATGCGATTGTAGGCGGTGATGGCATTCAGCCAACTGGTCCGCACGTCGTTGGCGATTTTGTCCCTGAGATCGCGCAGTTGCTCGCTGGCGGCCTGCGCCCGCAGCGCGGCCTCGCGCGATCGTGCCGGATAGAGGAAGCCGTTGAAGATCGGCAGGTTCAGGTTCACGCCCGCCGCTCCATACCAGGTGGGGAACTGCTGAAGGCCGTTGAGCATGCTGCCCTCGAAAGCGTCTCCGACCACCCCCAGAGCCGAAATGGTGGGGAAGAGCAGGTCCCGCTCGGCCTTCTGGAAGTGCTGAGCTGCCTGGTACTCGTAGTTCTGGGAGGCAATCTCGGGCCGGTTGCTGAAGGCTTCGTCTTCCAGTTGACTGACGGCCTCGGGCGGCGGCTTGAACTCGGTCTCGGTATCCACCAGCTCAAACCGCTGTTGCGCGGAATAGCCGAGAATCTGCGAAAGCTGGGAGAGGGCAGCCTGGTAATTATTCTGCGCGTCCAGCAGAAGCAGCTTCGCCTGGGCCAGGTTCGCGTCGGCAAAGCTGACGTCCAGTTGCGAGCGCAGCTTGTTCTGGTAGAGCGTCGTGATCTGATCGGAGACGAGTTGCCGGGCGCTCACCGTCTGCTCCGCGACCCTGCGCTCGGCAAATGTCAGCAGCGCGTTATAAAACGCCTCGTCTACGGCCAGTTTGATCTGGTAGGTGGTGGCGGCCGTATTCATGTCGGCCGCCTTCGCCTTTAACGCCGACATCGCGACCAGATTGTTCGTCCGTCCGAAATCGAAGATCAGTTGCGAAAGCGCAAGTCCTCCTGCGGCGCGGTCCAGCAGCCGTGGAGCGTTCAGATTACCTGCGGCAATACGGCTGCCCTGCTGTCCTCCCACCGCCGTAAGGCTGCCATACATCGTCGGGTAATACGCCGCTTTCGCCTCGCGCGTGACCTGGTTTGAGGCGAGGTAAATCAGGTGGTACACGGAAATCTGCGGGTTATTCCTCGCGGCTAGCGCTTCAGCGTCCTGGACGGTCAGTTTCTGCACCGGGCCGGTGGTGGGCAGCCGTGGCGCAGCCGGGGCAATAGGCGCCGGCAGAGTTTGTGGTGCCTGCTGCGGTTGCGGCTCCTGTCCGGCCGGCGGGCTTTGCGGCGGTGCTTGCTGTGTGGGCATCGTCTGCGGTGCTGCCGCCTGGGCCGCCATCTTCTGCGGCGTGGCCTGGACCGGCGACGTCGTCTGTGCCGGCAGCAAAGTACTCATCAATGCGACGGGAATCACAAGCCGGAGGATCTTGCGTCTCAAGCTTGCACCTCCTGTCCAGGCTGCCGCTCTTCCTTGCCATGGATGACCAGATAGGCGGCAGGCACGATGAACACGGTCAGCACCACGGAAACTGCCAGCCCTCCGATGATGGCGCGCGCAAGCGGGGCATACTGTTCGCTGCCCGCCTCCAGCGCGAGCGCCATCGGAAGCAGCCCCAGAATCGTGGCCAGCGAGGTCATCAGGATCGGACGCAGACGCACCCGGCAGGCCAGCGCCACCGCCTCCCGGATCGGCATTCCTCCTCGCCGGTAGTTGCGTGTGACATCGACGATCAGAATGCTGTTGGAAACCACGATGCCGGTCATCATGATCAGTCCCATCAGCGACATCACGTTCAGCGTCGTGCGGGTCATCAGCAGGAAAAGAATCACGCCCGTGACGCCGGAGGGAATCGCCAGCAGGATGATGAACGGGTCGATGAAGGACGCGAACTGCGCCATCAGGATCAGATACACCAGCACGATGGCCAGCAGCAGTCCAAGCCCGAAGCTCAGGAAGGACTCGCGCATCGAGATCACCGAGCCGCGCAGCTCGATACGCGTGTTGGGCGGCAGCTTCGTCGTCTTGATGAGTTTGTCCACCTTGCCGGCCAGCGCGCCCAGATCTTCACCCCTGGGCGATACATAGACGTCGATCACGCGGAAAAGCTGGTAGTGGTCCACCTCGGTCGGGGTGTTGATCATGCGGATGTTGGCTACGTTCTCCAGCATCGTGGGGTTGGGATTGTTGGGGGCATGCAGGGGAATCTGGCGGAAGTCCTCCATGGTCATGGAACGGATCTGCTGGTTGGTGTACTGCACGGTAAGAAAGTAATTGTTGCCGCTGTGCGGATCGACCCAGTAGCTGGGAGCGATCATGCCGTTGGAGGTGAGCGCGGTGACCACGTTGTTGACCACGTCGCTGGCCGTCAGGCCCAGCCGCGCCGCCATCTCGCGCCGCACATCCAGCTCCAGGCCGGGATAATCGAGGTCCTGGGGAATCAGCACGTCGCTGACGTCATTCATCGAACGGAGTTTGGCCGCCAGTTCACTGGCCACGGCATACGCCGCATGCTGATTGTTGCCGCTGACCTGGATGTCAATGGGCGCGGGCATGCCCTGATTGACGATCGAGTCCACCAGTCCGCCGGTCTGGAAGTAGGTGGAGATTTCCGGCAGATCGGAAGCCAGCTTTCGCCGCACCCGGTCCATATAGGCGAAGGTGCTCAGTTTGTGGTCTTTCCTGAGGCTGACCTGAACGAAGGCGGTGTGCTGTCCGGAATTGCTGGTGTAGATGGCCGAGAGATCGGGAGTAATCCCGATGTTGGAGACGATCATCCGCAGATCATCCGGGGCGATTTCATCGCGAATGTCGTTCTCGACGCGCCCGATGTACTGGTTGGTCATTTCCAGCCGCGACCCGGTCGGGGCCTTTACGTTGATGACGAATTGTCCCGGATCGGTGCGGGGGAAGAATGCGATTCCCAGCAGCGGATAAAACGCGAGGCTCACCACAAAGCTGGCCATGATGACCACGATGGTGGCCACCGGACGTGCCAGCGCCCTGTCCACGGCGCGGTCATATCGCATCAACATCTGGTCGTACTTGGTGTTGAACCAGTGAACAAAGCGGCCAAACGCGGATTGGGAGTAATGTCCTCCCTTGCCATGCGTGGTCCTGATGAAGCGGGCGCAGAACAGGGGCACTACCGTCATGGCCACCAGGTAGGAGGCCGCCAGCGACAGCACCACGCCCAGAGCCAGCGCGATGAAGAGATAGCGGCTGACCCCGTAGAGGAACATGACCGGGAAGAACACGATGGCGGTGGTGAACGTCGCGGCCAATACCGCGAGCTCGACCTCCTTGCCGCCACGCTCGGCGGCCGTGACCGCGTCTTCTCCTTCCTCCAGGTGGCGGAAGATGTTTTCCAGCACTACAACTGAGTTGTCGATCAGTCGCGAGAGCACCAGGGCCAGTCCGCCCAGCACCATCGTATTGATCGTGCTACCGGTGGCGTTTAGCAGCAGAAAGGCCGCTAGGCAGGAGATCGGAATGGAAAACAGCACCGAGATGGTGCCGCGCATCGATCCTAGGAAGACCAGGATCATCAACGCGGTCAGCACCAGTCCCATACCGCCTTCGCGCAGCACATTGAAAACGGCGGTCTTCACGTACTGGGACTGATCGAATACCACCGTGGCCACCAGCGACCTGGGGACGTCGAGCAGCTTTTTGATGCGGTCACGTACGCCATCGACGATCTGAATGGTATTGCTGTTGCCGCCCTGCTTCAGGATGGGCAGATAAACCGATTTCTGCCCGTCCACGCGCACGATGTTGTACTGGATGGCGGATGAGTCTTCCGCATGGCCGATATCGCCGAAGCGCAGAACGTTGTTGCCGATGGCTTTCAGCGGCACATCGTTCATCTCCCTCACATCGGGCAGTTGGCTGTTGCTGTAAATGTTGTAATCACGGGGACCGATGCGCACATCGCCGGCCGGCAGAATCTTATTGGCATCGTTGACGATGCGAACCACGTCCATCGGGCTCAGTTGCGCCGCCTCCAGCTTCACCGGATCGACATAGAACTGGATTTGCCGGTACTTGCCTCCATACGGCTGAGGCACCGACGCCCCGGGAACGTTGGCGATCTGGTTGCGCACATCGAACTGTCCGAGGTCATGCAGCTGGGTCTCGTTCAGTCCCTGCCCTTTCAGCGTTACCAGACACACGGGCAGGCTCGAGGCGTCGAACTTGAGCACCACCGGCGGCAGCGTTCCCTGCGGCAGCCTGCGCAGGTCAGCCATGGCCAGATTGGCGATTTCGCTGGTTGCGGCATCGGGATCGGTGCCGGGCTGGAAGTAAATCCGGATCAGGCTTACGCCGGTCAGGGAGCGCGATTCGATGTGATCGATATTGCTGCCCAGCGTGAAGAAGCGCTCGAAGGTGTCGGTGATGTCGGCCTCGATCTGCTGCGGCGGCATGCCGCTGTAGAAGGTCGCCACCACCACGACCGGAATCTGGATCTGTGGAAACAGGTCGATCGGCATGCGGAAGATGGTGGTCGCCCCGACGACGATGACCGCCAGACACAGCATGAGGATGAAAAACGGATAACGGATCGCGAAACTGGACATACAAAAGCTCCCTGCGTGAACGTCCGGGGATAGCTCTCCGGAGCATCGGGACAAAGAAAAGATTCTGGAAGGCGAAACCGGACAGCAACCACTACTCCGATCCCGAGATTGCAGACCCGGCCGCGAATACCGCCTGCTTGGGCCTGACCAACTCGCCCGGCTGATAGCTGCCGAGATTGCCCACAATTACCCTCTCGCCTTCCCCCAGCCCGGCCAGGATTTCAACATCGTTCGAGCTCTGCACGCCAAGCTGAACATCCCGGGATTGCACCCGGTCCTGGGGATCGACGACCAGCACGCTGGTCCTGTTGTCTCCGCGGCGGATGGCCTCAATCGGCACTGTCAGGGCGTTGGACTTTCTGTTGGAAAGCAGATTCACATCGGCATACATGCCCGGCTGCAGATGGTAGTTGGGATTGGGAACGTCAATCTCCACCTGCATGGTTCGGGTGGAGGGATCCAGCGCGCCAGTGAAGCGCGTGACCTTGCCGGTGAAGTGTTCGCCGGTGGCCTGCACATGCACATCCGCGGAATCGCCGATGCGGATCTTCGCCGCCAGCGATTCCGGTACGGGAATGCGCAGGCGCAGAACGTCGACCTGCGCCAGGGTGACCACGGGCAGACCGCTGGTATTGGAGGTTCCGGCCTGCACCAGCGCGCCGGTATCGGAAAAGCGCCAGGTGACGACGCCGTCGTAAGGAGCCATGATCTTCGCATAATCGCTTAGAGCG
>Ga0335081_10010950_pt1 | contig 14672 bp, 12 predicted proteins | sample Lox_Sample_35_FD_206713 | JGI IMG/M metagenome (GOLD analysis project Ga0335081, IMG submission 206713) | Soil microbial communities from Loxahatchee National Wildlife Refuge, Florida, United States - Lox_Sample_3.5 | ecosystem: Environmental > Terrestrial > Soil > Wetlands | place: USA... | reverse complement strand
ACGTCGCGCACACGCTGTACGCAGTCGAGTCGTTCCCGGTGCAGTACTCCGCGTACGGGGTGTACTCGTCAGCGTTGGCCGACACGTCCGGTGTCTCCCGGAACGCGCTGTGGCCGACGCCGGGCCCGCGCTGGTAGTACGGCCGGCCCCACACGTCGCTCACGCCGCCGCCGCCGGCGCCGGAGAAGGCACACCAGAAGTAGCCGCCCTGCTCGTCGTTGCTGGCTGCCGGGGCCTGGTCACTGCACAGGTTGTCGACGTTCCAGACGGTCTCGGTGCCGCGCGCGGGCGTGCCCGGGTGCTCGTTGGTGCCCGGGTTGTCGCTCTCGAGCGAGGTGCCGCCGACGCCGGTCACCCACGGCTGGCTGCCAGGGTCGCCCGCGTTCTGGACCGTGGTTTCGTCGCCGCGGATGCAGCCGAAGGCGCCCGTGTCACCGGCCGAGGTGAACATGCTTTGCCCCTGCAGGGCCATCTGCTCGAAGATCACGTTCTCGGCCTGGGCCTGACCCGGGCTGAGATCGTTCTCGCAGACTCCCCAGCTGGAACTCAGCGTGGAGACCGCGTCCTGGTTGGCGACCGCCGCGTACTCGTCGATCACGGTCTGGCCCGTGTAGTCGTTCGGCGCGTTATAGACCACCAGGTTGCGCAGGTCCGGGGCGACCGCCAGCGTCATCTGGATGTCGGCGTCCACCTCGATGTCGCCGGAGTAGCCCTCGTACTGTGCCGGGCACTGGTCCCCGGCCGGGCAGATCGGGTTCAGCGGGCCGCCGTCGACGACCACGTTGGTCAGCCGCGGGCTGTAGTGCGGTCCGTAGAACTGGTGCGCCCAGGTGCTGATGTCCGAGGCCTGGTACCAGGACAGCTCGAACACGCCAGCGGACACGCCGGCGCCCTCGCCGCGCGCGCCCGCGTGCGGCGCTCCGTAGATCGAGTTCGTCTGGGACGGGGTGAGCCCGCTGCAGCCAGGTCCGTCGCCGTAGCCGTACGGGAAGCCCGTCCCGGCCAGGTAGCCGAACAAGTCTGCCGTGGTGACGTACCCGGTCTCGCAGCTCGAGTTGCTCGTGCCGTTGCGGGCCTTGCCGGCGGCCCGCTGCGGGTCCGGGTTCCGGACCAGGTTGGTGTGCATCCGGACGGTGTTGGTCAGGCCGACGACGCCGAGTACGTCGCGGGAGATGGTGGTGGGCAGCCTCACCGCGGCGGAGTTCGAGAAATAGCGGATGCCCCGCCGGTCCTGATAGTTGCTCAGGGAGGTGCGCAGCGCCGACTCAATCTGCTGGCTGGACCCGGTCGCCGCGACCGTAAAGGGCGAGGACGACCTGCCGACGGTGAGGCCGGCCGAGGCCAGGTACCGTGCTACCGCGTCGCGCTCGGCGGCCGACGGCGCGTACCTGGCCGCGAACTGACCCCTGGCCAGCCACTTGTGGTAGCTCGGGCTGCCCTTCGTGTAGGCGGCACGGAGCGCGTTGTTCAGCGCGGTCGCGTTCCGCGGCGCCAGCGTCAGCTCGATCGACATGCGCGAGCTGTGGTATGCCCCGGTTATGTGATCTGTAGTGGGGGACACGCTGTTACGCAGCGAAACGAACTGCGGTGCCGACGCGGCCGATGCGGCTGTCGCCGCATAGGCTCCCGTCAGCGCCACCGTCGCCAGACCCACGGCGGCCACGGTGCCGACGTAGATGGGACGTCTGAGCAATCTCATGCCAGCCCTCCTAGGCTCGGAACGACCCTGAGCGAGCCCGCCCGGCCGCCGTCACGTTATGTAGTGAGGACGCTGCCGCCTGCTGCCGAAAACGTACACAGAGGCTGCTACCGGAGCTGAGAGGCTGTTTCAGGAATTAAGGACATGCGTGGTAAAGCCTGTTGCAGGGTTTTTCGCGTGTCAAGGCGGGTAAATAATCTTTTGCCGAACCCCGCCGCGAGTATCTCGGCTGCGTAGTACGTAAGGTGAGGAAAAGGTCAGCCTGTTCAGCTGCCTCGTTACGTGCGAATGTGGAACCGAGTCTCCGCCCAGGCCGTACGTGGAGGGGTTCTCGATGGGCAGGGATGTCCCGGCCATGATCGTCAGCCAGCAGGACCGCCGCGCATATCGCGAGAAAGTCCGCCAGTGCCTTGACGTATTTGCCCGGATGCTGCGCGAGTCCAGGTTCGAGGCCCAGCCGCACCACGTCGGCCTTGAGATGGAGCTGAACCTGGTCGACGACGCGTACCTGCCGGCGATGACCAGCACCAAGGTGCTCGAGGCGATCGCGGACCCTAACTGGGCCACCGAGCTCGGCCGGTTCAACCTGGAGATCAACGTCCCGCCGCAGCAGCTCACCGGCGACGGCCTGCGCGCGCTCGAGGAAAGCGTGCTGCGCAGGCTGGCCCATGCGGCTGACCGGGCGCTGAGCACCGGCACCCGCATGGTGATGATCGGCATACTGCCGACCGTCAGGCAGCGCGACGTCACGGCCGCGGCCATGTCGGCGAACCCGCGCTACCAGCTGCTCAACGACCAGATGATCGCCGCCAGGGGCGAGGACATGCGGATCTGCATCGACGGGCCGGAGCGGCTGCTCACCCACGTCGACACGATCATGCCCGAGGCGGCATGCACCAGCGTCCAGTTCCACCTCCAGGTCAGCCCCGAGGCGTTCGGCAGCTACTGGAATGCCGCCCAGGCCGTCGCCGGGGTGCAGGTCGCGCTCGCGGCGAACTCGCCGTTCCTGTTCGGGCGCGAGCTATGGCGAGAGACGCGCATCCCGCTGTTCGAGCAGGTCACCGACACTCGCCCGGAGGAGCTGAAGCAGCAGGGCGTACGGCCGCGGGTGTGGTTCGGCGAGCGCTGGATAACTTCGGTCTTCGACCTGTTCGAGGAGAACCTGCGGTATTTTCCCGCGCTGCTCCCGCTGCGGGAGGACGAGGATCCCGAGGCGGCGCTCGACAGCGGCGAGGCGCCGCAGCTGGCAGAGCTCACCTTGCACAACGGCACGGTCTACCGGTGGAACCGGCCCGTCTACGCGGTCGCCGACGGCCGCCCGCACCTGCGGGTCGAGAACCGGGTGCTTCCGGCCGGGCCGACGGTCGCGGACGTGCTCGCCAACGCCGCCTTCTATTACGGGATAGTCCGGGCACTCGCCGATACCGAGCGCCCGGTATGGACCCGAATGTCGTTCGCGGCGGCGGCCGAGAACCTGGTCGAGGGCGCCAGGCACGGCATCGATGCCAGGGTGTACTGGCCGGGAGTCGGCGAGACCCCGGTCTCGGAGCTGGTGCTGCGCAGGCTGCTGCCGCAGGCGTGGGAGGGGCTGCGGCAGTGGGGTGTCAGCACCGCGGACGCGGACCGGATGCTCGGGATCGTCGAGCAGCGCTGCCTGTCCGGCCGTACCGGCGCGACGTGGCAGGTCGAGACCGTGCACTGCCTTGACCGCGGACCTGCGGACCGGCGCAGCGCGCTGACCCGGATGACGCAGGGTTATATCGAGCGAATGATGACGAATCAGCCGGTACACGCCTGGCCCGCCCTATAGGCGGCGAGGATCTCACCAGCGCGCCCGGATCGATCACGCTGGGTAGCTTTGTCGCTTCGCATAGTGGGGATACACACCCCCAAAGTCCCGTCGAGGACGCACATAGGGGGTGCGACGATGGCGCTCAGGCCCTCCACCGAGACCGGCCAGCCGCAGGCTGGCCGGACGGTGACGATCGACCCGGCCCTGCCGCGCAAGGCCGCCGCCGAGCTGCTCGGCACGGCGCTGCTGGTGTTCTTCGGCTGCGGCGTGGCGACCGTGACCTTTGGCTTCCACGCGTTCGGGAGCAGCGTCGCCGCTGGCGTGGTGGCCTCTTCCCTGTCCTTCGGGCTGGTGATGACCGCGATGGTGGCGCTCGTCGGCCCGATCTCCGGCGGGCACATCAACCCGGCGGTGACGCTCGGTGCATTCCTGTCCCGGCGGATAAGCCTCATGGACGCGGCTGGCTACTGGATAGCCCAGTTCGTCGGCGGCGTCCTCGGGGCACTGCTGCTGCTGTGGGTGCTGCACACCTCGCCGTTCTACTTCAAGTCCAGGATCGGCCTCGGCGCGAACGGCTGGGGCAGCTCACCCGTGTCGCTGCTGCGTGTCTCCGGCGGCGGCGCGTTCCTGATCGAGGTCATCATCACCGCGGTGTTCGTGCTGGTGGTGCTCGCAGCGACGCACCGGACCGCCAACGCGGCCATCTCCGGCGCCGTTATCGGCCTGACGCTGGGGCTGGCGAACCTCGTCGCGACGCCGGTAGACGGCGCGTCGGTGAACCCGGCGCGCAGCTTCGGGCCGGCGCTGGTCACCGCGGGCCAGCCGATCCGCCAGGTCTGGCTGTTCATCCTCGCGCCGCTCGTCGGCGCGGTCCTGGCCGCGGGGATCTACCTGCTGTTCCACCCGATGCAGGCCGGCGAGACCGGCGCCGCGAGCACGCGCTTCGGGCAGCGCCGCGCGCAGCCGGCCGTCTCGCAGGCCGGCGCCGACGAGGGCGCCCGCCCGGCCGGCTCGACCACGACGCCGGCCGGTGATCCCGGCTCGGCGGCAGCCGGCCGCGCGCCCGCAGGCCCCGGCCGGGGCGCTGCGAGCGGGACGGGCGGCCTGCCCGTCAGGACGGACCAGGGCAATCCGGGCGATCCGGAGGCGCCGGCATCCGGCAGCGGTCGGCGGTTACCGGCCCGCTCACCCGGCGTGGCCGCCATGCTGGGCCGGCTGGCGGCGTGCGGGCCGACCCGGCCGTGAGTTGGCCCGCGTGGCGGCTGATGAGACGATCGCGAGGTGACCTATAGCGGAAGCCCGCCGGGAGCGCCGAAGCTTACGACGGGCAGCCGGGCCGGGCGCTGGGTCCTGCTGGCGACTGTGCTGGGGTCCAGCATGGTGCTGCTCGACTCGACGGTGGTGAACGTCGCGCTGCCGACGATCGGCCGCCATCTGAACGCCTCCCTGGCCGGGCTGCAGTGGACGGTGACCGCCTACACGCTCACGCTGGCCGGCCTGATCCTGCTCGGAGGCTCGCTGGGCGACCGGGCCGGGCGGCGGCGCGTGTTCCTGATCGGCGTCGTCTGGTTCGCGCTGTCCTCCGCGCTATGCGGGCTGGCACCCGACATCGGGGTGCTGATCGCGGCGCGGGTACTGCAGGGAATCGGCGGGGCGCTGCTGACGCCGGGGTCGCTGGCGATCATCCAGGCGACGTTCGCGCCGGACGACCGGCCCCGCGCGGTGGGCGCGTGGTCTGGCCTTGGCGGCGTCGCGTCCGCGCTCGGGCCGATCGTCGGCGGCTGGCTGGTGCAGTCGGTCGGCTGGCGCTGGGTGTTCCTGCTGAACCTGCCGCTCGCGGCCGCGGTGGTGGCGGTGACGATGCGGCACGTGCCCGAGACCAGAGACACCTCGGTGCGCGGCGGCTTCGACGTTTCCGGGGCGGCCCTCGCCGCCCTCGCGCTCGGCGGCATCACCTACGCGCTGATCGAGGCACCGGAGAAACCGGGCGCCCTCGCCGGCCCGCTCGTCGCGGGCGTGCTCGGCGTGGCGGCCGCCGTCGCCTTCATCGTGGTCGAGCGGCGGCGAACCCGGCATCCCGACCGGGTCACGCCGATGCTGCCTCTTGACGTGTTCGCCTCGCGTCAGTTCACCGTGATCAACGTGATCACGTTCCTGGTCTACGGTGCGTTCGGCGGGCTGCTGTTCCTGCTCGTGCTGCAGTTGCAGGTCGTGTCCGGATTCTCGCCGATCGCGGCCGGCTCCTCGCTGCTGCCGGTCACGCTGCTGATGCTGGGGCTGTCCGCGCGCTCGGGTGCGCTGGCGCAGCGGGTAGGTCCGCGCTGGCCGATGACCATCGGCATCTCGACCTGCGCGGTCGGCATGGCGCTGATGTCCCGGATCGGCCCGAACGCGAGCTACCTGGCGGACGTGCTGCCTGCCGTCGCCGTGTTCGGTCTCGGGCTCACCCTCACCGTCGCGCCGCTGACCGCCACGGTGCTGGCGAGCGCGGACGTCCGCCATGCCGGCGTGGCAAGCGGCGTGAACAACGCGGTCGCACGTGCCGCGGGCCTGGTCGCGGTCGCGGCGCTGCCGGCGGCGGTCGGCCTCGGCGCGGCGAGCTATCACCAGCCTGCCCGCTTCGATCACGGCTTCGCGCTGGCGACGATCGGCTGCGCCGCGGTGCTCGCGGCCGCGGCGCTGCTGGCGGGCCTGTTCGTCGACAACGACGTGCTGCACCCGGCCGGCGAGCCGCAGGTGGAACTCGAGGGTCGCACCGCGTGCTCGGTCTGCGCGCCGCCGCTCGAGCCCGCGCGGACCGCGTCGGAGCTGGCGGGCCCGGCGGCCTAGGTCGCGCGGGAGGGGCCGGGTCCTGGCGGCGGGTCGCCGGGCTCCGGCCGCCTGCGCACCTCGATCTCCACCTCTGGCCGGCGCTGGCTGGACTCGGCGTACATCTGGTAGCTGCGCATGTCGGCGTCGCTCAGCGGTGGCGGCGCGATGCTGCGCGGCCACAGCTTCCTGAGCCGCACGACGTTCAGCTCGACGACGTACAGCGTGATCTGCGCCTGCAGGTAGAACCAGGCGAGCAGGCCGAGCACGACGCCGAACACGCCATACGCGGAGTTCGTCGCGGCCTGGTGGGCGAGGAAGTACCCGCCGAGCAGCTGCAGCAGCTGCCAGGCAACGGCCGCGAGGATCGCGCTCAGTCGCAGGTCGCGGGCGGGCACCTCGACCGCCGTGGCGAGCCGGAAGCCGAGCCAGAACAGGCCGACGTTGAGCACGAGCGAGGCGGCGATCACCGCGCCTCGCCCGGACGTGCCCGTCAGGTGACCGGCGCCGCCGGCGACGCTGGACAGCGAGATCGTCGCGATCTGGCCGGGCCCGACCACCGCGATCAGGCCGAGGCTGCGCAGTATCGACCAGGGAAAGCGGGACCGCCGGAACTGCGGCACGCCCCACACGGTGTTGAGCGCGTTCTGCATCGACCTGGCGACGCCGAGGGCCGCGTACAGGGTCAGCACGAGGCCGATGACCAGGGCCACGCCCGTCCTCGACAGGCCGTGCGTCACGCTCTCCTGCAGCTGCGGGCCGATGACCGGGTACTTGCCGAGCGTCGAGGTGAGCAGCTGGTCTCGCAGGCTGGCATTGTTCCTGACGACGAGGTCGAGGATCGTGACCGCGACCAGCAGCAGCGGGAAGATCGACGCGAACGCGAAGTAGGCGATCAGCGCGGCCAGGTTGCCCGCCTGGTCGTCCCCGAATTTCTTCCACGTCGCCACGGCGACCGCCAGCGCGCGGTGGCGCTGCTGGTATTCATCGGCCCGGTCAGGCAGCGCGGTAACCCGCGGCTGCCTGCCGCCTGCGGGCCGATTCGCGCGGTCGGACATAGTGCAGGGTCTACTACCCCCGGCAGACCGTGTTAGCCGTGCTGACCGGCCTGCGCGCGGCGGCCCGGCCCGGCGGCCAGCTCCAGCGCATCGCCGGGAACCGGGTGCCCGGCGGCGCATCGCAGCTGCGCGTGCACGACCTCGCCGCAGCCGGCGTGCCGCAGCTCGACCGGCGCCCCGGTCGGCTGCAGCCACCGGTCGCCCCACTGCATGAGCGCCACTACCACCGGCAGCAGCTCGGCGCCCTTGTCCGTCAGCCGGTAGGCCATCCTCGTGCGCTGGCCCGGCTCCCGGTACGGCTCGCGCGCCAGCAGCCCCTCGTCGACGAGCTCCCGCAGCCGCGCGGCCGCGACCGGCTCGCTGATGCCGGCCCGCTGCGCGAAGTCGTCGAACCGCGACGTCCCGTAGAACGCCTCGCGCAGGATCAGCAGCGCGGACTTGCTGCTGAGCACGTCCAGCGCGCGGGCCATCGAGCACCTTGTGGCCCGCCAGCCGCCGCGCGGGCTCAGCTGCCCGGTCAGCCGCACGGAGTAGTCATGCACGTCCTCACTGTAGCTGGCTTGTCAATTCCTAAGCCAGCTGGCTACCCTCTGGCTATGAGTTTACTAAGCCAGCGACCGGCCGCCACGGCTCATGCCGGGAACGCCGGCCCAGCCCGGGTACTGGTGATCGTCTGCGCGGGCGTCGTCATGGCCAGCCTGGACCTGTTCATCGTCAACGTCGCCCTCCCGCAGATCGCGCGGGAACTGCACGAGCCGAGCCTCGGCACGCTGTCCTGGGTGCTGAACGGCTACGCGATCATCTACGCCGCGCTGCTCGTGCTGGCGGGGCGGCTCGCGGACCGGCACAACCGCAAGCACGGCTTCCTGCTCGGCGTCGCCGTCTTCACCGCGGGGTCGGCCGCCTGCGGCGCGGCCGCAACGGTGCCGATGCTGATCGCGTTCCGCCTCGTGCAGGCGGCCGGCGCCGCGCTGCTGACGCCGACGTCGCTCGGGCTGGTGCTCGCGAGCTACCCGCCCGCGCGGCGCGGCGGCGCGGTCCGTGCCTGGACCGCGGCGGGCGGCATGGCGGCCGCCCTCGGGCCCGCCATCGGCGGGCTGCTGGTGACCGCGAGCTGGCGCTGGGTGTTCCTCGTCAACGTGCCCATCGGCCTCGCGGCCCTGGTGATCGGCTGGCGGCGGCTGCCTGACGTTCCCGGCCACCCGGGCAGCAGGCCGGATGGGCTGTCGGCGGTGCTGGTCACGGCCGGCGTCGGCGGGCTGGCCCTGGCGCTGGTGCGCGGCGGGGCGTGGGGCTGGGGGTCGGCCGCGACGCTGGCGGTGCTCGCCGGGGGCGCCGTCATGCTCGGCCTGTTCGTGCTGCGCTGCGCGCGTCATCACAACCCGCTGGTCGAGCCCGCGCTGTTCAGGGTGCGTGGCTTCGCCGGCACGTCGGCCGCGATGCTCCTGTTCTCCGTGTCGTTCGGGGCGATGCTGCTGTCGATCGTGCTCTGGATGCAGGCGGCGTGGGGCTGGTCGGCGCTGCGTACCGGGCTCGGCGTGGCGCCGGGGCCGCTGATGGTGCCGCTGTTCACGTTCGGTGTCACCGGGCGGCTGCTGGCCCGGCACGGGCCGGCGGCGGTGATCGGCCTCGGCGCGACGGTGTTCTCGGCCGGGATCGGCTGGTGGGCACTCGCCGCCGGGCCGCGTCCCGACTACCTGACGGTCCTGCCTGGCATGCTCGTCACCGGCATGGGCGTCGGCCTCACGCTGCCGTCACTGATGTCGACCGCGGCCGCGTCGCTGCCGCCGCACTCGTTCGCCACCGGCTCGGCGGTGGTGAACATGCTCCGGCAGGTCGGCTTCGCGGTCGGGGTCGCGATGCTGGTCGCGGTCCTCGGCACGCCGGCCGGCTCCGGCGCCGAGCTGACCGCGTTCCGCCATGGCTGGTATGCCGCCGCGGCGGCCGGGCTGCTCGCGGCCGCGGCCGCGGTACTCTTGCACCGCCGGCCGGCGGGCGAGACGGCCCGCGTCGGCGCCTAGCGCCGCGAGGGTTCACTACGTGCTTATCGGGAGGCGCGCGCGCGGCGGGTGAGCTAGATTCACGGGATGTTTGCCTCCGAGCGAGTACGGCTGCGGCCCATGGTCCCGGACGATGCCAACGTGCTGTACGAGATGTGGTCCGACCCGGAGCACCACCTGCTCACCGACGACAGCCCGATGCTGGTTGAATCGCTCGCGGCAAGACGCGCAAGGCTGGAGAAGTCGCAGGCCGAACGGGACGCCGATGCCGCCCGGTTCACCGCAGAGACGATCGCCGACGGCACCGTGATCGGGACGTGCAGCCTGTGGGGTCTCGACGCTTTCAACCAGTTCGGCCATATCGGCATCTCCCTGCTCCCGGCCGCGCGCAGCCAGGGATATGGCCGGGAGATGATGCGGCTGCTCTGCCACTACGGCTTCCGCTTCCGCAACCTGCACCGGATCGAGCTGGAGACGCTCGCGACCAACACCGCGATGCGGAAACTAGCCGAAAGCTGCGGCTTCGTGCTCGAAGGCATCCAGCGCGAGCAGGCCTACGACGGTGACGGCTTCTCCGACATCGTCCTGTACGGCCTGCTCAGGCAGGAGTGGCGCCGCTAGCGGCGCGCTGGCGCCGGCTAGCTGCAGGCCGGACCCTGACGGCCTGACCCGCGGGTGACTTCGCCGGCGTCCCTGCCGTGACGCTAGCCCGTCAGGAACGACCGCCGCCACAGCGACAGCCCGGGCCTGCCGATGAGCCCGTTGTCGGAGCGGAACGCGACGAGCTTCTCGCCGCCGTACCGCATCGTCTCCCGGTAGTACGGGCTGGCCAGCGCCGCGGCGCGACCCGCGCGCGGGTCGATGTGCCCTGCGCGTCCTGGCCAGCGAGGGTCCCGAGCTGCCGATGGAGGCGGTGGCCGCGGCGGCGGGGGTGACCAAGCCGGTCCTGTACCGGTACTTCGCCGACAAGGCCGCGCTGGTCGATGCGCTGGGCGCGGAGAGCTCGGCCCTATTGCGCGAGCGCCTGATGCCCGCGATCGGGTCGGCAAGCCCGCCGCTCGAGCGCATCCGCGACGCCGTCGGCGCCTACTTCGCCGTCATCGACGAGTACCCGAACCTGTACTGGCTGCTGGCCCGGTGGCCAGGCGCCGACGACAGCGAGCGCCGTGGCGGCGGCTCGCGGTCGGTGCAGCGCGACCGGGAGCTCATCGCCACGACGCTGACCGCGGTCTTCGGTGACTACCTGCGAGTATTCGGACTCGACTCGGGTGGCGCCGAGCCGTGGGCGTTCGGGATCACCGGCCTGGTGCAGAGTACGGGCGAGTGGTGGCTGCAGCGCCGGTCGATGAGCCGGGTGCACGTGGTCGGCTACGTCACGCAGCTGATCTGGGCCGCGCTGGCGGGCGTGCTGCGGGATGCGGGGATCGTGCTGGATCCCGCTCGTCCGCTGCCTCAGGTGCGGCCGGGTCTTCGGCTTCGCCCGGCGCCGGGGAATACGGCGGACCAGCGGTGAGCGGCAGCGGCGAGCCGGACGCCTACACCGGGCCGGCCCGGCTGAGCATCGGCGGCCGCACCTTCGACGTGCGCGCCGACCTGCGCGGGCTACTTCGAGCTCATCGACGGCCGCTATCACTGGCACGGCAGGCTGGCCGCGCACGACGGGCTGACCGCGCTGCTGGCGGGCGGCCGAGCCGCCGGGACCCTCCGCACCGGGCACGGATCTGCGCCGTGCGAGATCACCGACCCCGACACCTGGCAGCGATACCGGGTGACCGGCCTGTCGAAGCCGCCGTTCCCGGCCCAGACCGGGCTGCCCTAACCCGTCAGCGCCTCGGCGACCTCGGCGGCGACCCGCTCGCCGGAGCGGATCGCGCCGTCCATGTAGCCGGCCCAGACCGTCGCGGTCTCAGTGCCCGCCCAGTGGATGAGCGCGACCGGCGCGCGCAGCGCGTGGCCGTACCTGGTCCAGACGCCCGGCCCGAACAGGGTGCCGTAGCAGCCGCCGCTCCACTTCTCCTGCTGCCAGTCAAGCTCCCGGTAGCCCGCGGGCCTTGCGGCCCGCGGGCCGAAGTACCGCGCGAGCGAGTCGGTGACCGCCTGCCTGCGCGCCGCCGGTGACTCACGGCCGAGCCTGCGGGCCTCATCGCCCTCGAGGAACGCCAGCAGGATGCCCGGCGATCCGTCCGGCGGGGTGTTGTCGAACACCACCCGCGAGCCCTCGCCGTCGCCGGTCGCCTGGCCGCACAGCCCGTCGTTGCGCCAGAACGGCGCGTCGTAGATGGCCTGCGTCTTGATGACCGAGCCCATCGGAGCCCGCTGGGTGAGCTGATCCCGCCAGCCGGGCAGCTGCGGCGCGTACTCGATCCGCCCGGCCAGGTGCGGCGGCGTCGTCACGACGATGCGCCGCCCCTCGAACTGTCCTGCCGGCGTCGTCGCAGTGACCTTGCCGCCGGTCACGTCGATCCGCGTGACCGGTGCCTCGAGCCGGACGATGCCGCCGAGGCTGGCGGCCAGGCGCTCCGCGATCAGCGCCGAGCCGCCGGTGAACCGGTCCTGCTGCGCACCGCCGGTGGTGTCGATCAGCCGCTGGAACGAGCCACCGGAGCGAGAGTAGAACAGCACGTGCAGCATGGACAGGTCGGCGGGCTCGGCGCCGAACACGGCCTCGGCGCCGAGCGCGAGCAGCATCCGCGCGCTGCGGCTTGCGGTGTTCCGCCTGGCCCACGTCTCGAACGTCTGGCTGTCGAGCCTCGTCGCGTTCGCCGCGGTCCACGGCGCGTCGGTCGGGATCTTCTTCGCCTGCGCCTCGAGCCGCGCCTGCGCCTGCCCGATGTCGGCGAGCACGAGCGGGTTGATCCTCGGGATAGTGCCGGTGTAGGTGCCGCGCCTGCCGTTGAAGTGCAGCACCTTCCTGCCGGTGTCGTAGGTCGGGAACGTGCCGATGCCGAGCTCGGTGGCCAGCGCGTACACCCGGTCCTGGGTCGGCCCGGCCCACTGGCCGCCCATCTCGACGATCTTCCCGGCGCCGATCTGCTCGTTCACGACGCGCCCGCCCACACGGTCCCTGGCCTCGAGCACGAGCACGGAGAGACCGGCCGCGGCGAGCTCGCGGGCCGCAGTCAGTCCTGCCAGCCCCGCGCCGACCACCAGGACATCTGCCGACTCCGCCATCGCGCACGACCTCTCGATCACCCGGAACCGCCTGAAGATCGCAGCATACGATCTGGTCGTGCCCGACCAGAGGGCCCCCTGGACCGCTGGCGGCGAGCGCGACGTGCCTGCCCGTTGACACCGTGGCGAGGCCGACACCGAGCCGCGACGTGGCGGCGGCTCGCGCCGAGCGCCCGCCGGAGCCCGATTTCCGCTCGCCGCTCCAGCACCGAGATGATCACGACGTTGCCGATGCCGATGCCGCCGACAAGCAGCGGACGGCGCCGAGGGCGAGGAACAGTCCCCGGAACGCGGTGGCGGCGTCGGCCCTGGCGGTCAGCGCGTCCGCCGGGTCGTCGACCGACACGTCCTGCGGTGCCTGCGGGCTCGCGGTCCGCGCGAGGACGGCAGCCACCGCCGGGAGGCTGGCCGGGCTGGCTCGCACGAAGACCTCCGCCGGGGCCCGGCTGCCGTGCAGGACCTGCCTGGCGATGGCGTTGCCGACGAGCGCGGCCCGGTCCAGATCGGGCGCGAGCGCAAGCAGCCGCATGCTGCCCGCGACCGCGACCGCGAACCAGCGGCCGCCGCGGCGAGCGGCTCCCGGCAGCAACGGGAAGACTTCGGGACCTGACAGCTCTCGAAGTCTTCTCCTTAACCGGTCCCGTTAACCGGTCCCGGCTTTCTTGATCTTGCGCCAGCCGCCGGCCCGGTTATTCGCGGCGATCTGGCGCAGCATCGCGGTCAGCGCCCTGGCGTTGATCAGTTCGCCCCGGCGCACGGCCATCGTGCGGGCAGTCTTGTTCTCGTGCCCGGCGGTGATGATGCCGTCGGGGTCGGGCACGATCGCGCCGTCGTAGAGGAACAGGTTCACGTGGTCCCTGGCCGCCAGCAGCGCGCAGACGTTGCCCTGGAGCACGAAGTACGGCTGCACGGAGCGCTTGATCGTCTCGCTGATCTCCGGGTCGGCGGCATGAATGAGTTCGCGCAGCTCCCGGCAGATGTCACGCTGCCAGTCAGGCAGCGCGTCGATGTAGGCGTCCACGCGCGGGTCGCGCGGATCGCTCACCGCCCAGGGTCCTTGTCCGCGAGCTCCGCGATCAGGCTCTTCGGCGCCTTGCGCAGCCAGGATTCGGTCAGCAGTTCCCGGACTCGCTCCGGCGGCGCGCCGGCGAGCAGCACACGCACGCCGCGCAGCGACTTCCCCCAGTGCAGCGGCTCGAACGCGGCGGGGTCCTCGGCGACCGTCGCGGAGCTCTCCGGCTCGTCGACGAACACGTGCAGCCGTGTCTCGTCCGGCGTGACGGTCGCGAAGATCTTGCCCGCCACCCGGAACGAGGACATGTCGTGGTGCGGCTGCTCGGTGGCACCGGGCAGCGCGAGCGCGTGCTGGCGGGCCTGGTCAATGCTGCCCATGAGGCCAGGCTAGCCGCCAGGTAAAGTCGGGGTCGCGACCAGGCACCGGAAGGGCGGCTGCATTGCTTTCGCTGGTAATACCGAAGGGCTCGCTGGAGCGCGCGACGCTCGAGCTGTTCGACGCGGCCGACCTCACCGTCCGGCGCTCCTCAGACCGGGATTACCACGCGACGATCGACGACCCCAGGATCGAGCGGGTCCGGTTCCTGCGCCCGCAGGAGATCCCGGTATACGTCGAGGAAGGCCTGTTCGACTTCGGCATCACCGGGCGGGACTGGATCACCGAGACCGGTGCCGACGTCGCCTCGCTCGGCGAGCTGCAGTACTCGAAGGCCACGGCCGACCCGGTGCGAGTGGTCCTGGCGGTGCCCGCTTCGGTGCCATGGCAGAGCGTCGAGGACCTGCCAGACGGCGTGCGGATCTCCACCGAGCTGCCGGCGCTCACGCGCAGGTTCCTCGAGGCCCGCGGCGTGAAGGCAGTGGTGATCCCGTCCTACGGGGCGACCGAGGCCAAGGTGCCCGACATCGTGGACGCGATCGTCGACCTGGCCGAGACCGGCACCTCGCTGCGCCGCAACGGCCTGCGGATCCTGGACACGCTGCTGACCAGCTACACCGAGCTGGTAGCCAACCCGGCCGCGTACGCCGACACGGCGAAGCGGGACGCGATGGAGGACATCGCGCTGCTGCTGCGCGGCGCGATCAGGGCTCGCGGGAACGTACTGGTCAAGCTCAACGTCGCCGCGGGCGAC
>Ga0335081_10010948_pt1 | contig 14673 bp, 13 predicted proteins | sample Lox_Sample_35_FD_206713 | JGI IMG/M metagenome (GOLD analysis project Ga0335081, IMG submission 206713) | Soil microbial communities from Loxahatchee National Wildlife Refuge, Florida, United States - Lox_Sample_3.5 | ecosystem: Environmental > Terrestrial > Soil > Wetlands | place: USA... | reverse complement strand
TTCGACGATGAGCGTTCCGAGTGACAGACCGCTGATGATTCGGTTCCGTCGCGGGAAGTTGGTCGCATCCGGTTTCGCCCCCATCGGAAACTCCGAAACGACGACTCCCGCTTCAGCGATTTGATCCATCAATTTTTTATTTTCGGGGGGATACGGAATATCAAGTCCGGAACCGATCACCGCGATCGTTCTTCCACCGGCTTTCAGGGTCGAAGAGTGCGCGACGGTGTCCACGCCGCGCGCTAATCCGCTCACGATGGATATTCCAAGTCGGCATAAGGCTTGGCTGAAGGATTCCGCGACCTGCTGGCCATACAATGTCGGTTGTCGTGTGCCTACGATCGCGATCGCCTGTCTGTCGTTGGGGATGAATTTGCCGAGAACATAGATCAGAGCCGGAGGATCGTAGATCCTCTTCAGGAGCTCGGGATAGTCCTTATCCCAAATGGTGACGATCCGCGCACCGATTCTGTTGAGCCGCTTGAGCTGTTCGTCCGCGAACTCTTCGTCGTTCTCGCAATGTGCTATGTTGGAGGCAAGTTTCTTGTCGATGCCCGGAACCCGTATGAGTTCTCTGGCAGGAGCATCCAGCACTTCCGCGGGGCTTTCGAAGTGAGAAAGGAGAGCACGGATCTTCGTTGGACCGATGCGATGGACAGAGGAGAGACGGAGGAGGTCGCGAACGTTTTGCATGTCACTCGTCCTTGCGTTGGGATCCGACTGCACGTCCGCCTCGTCGCCGACGGCGGAACTGTCAGAACTTACTTCAAGTCGACCGACAGATCGTCGACGACAGCTACGACGACCGAGTGCACTGGCACATCCTTTCGTTTGAGCACCTGCTGCGCGCCTTGTCCTTCCTGGATCATCAACACCTTGTCACCCACCCCCGCATCGACTTGATCGATGGCGATGACATCTCTTCCGATCGGTTTCCCGTCCAAATCGATCGGTTGCACAATCAGAAGCTTATATTCTTTGAGATTCGGGTTCTTTTGGGTGGAAACGAGGGTCCCCGTAACTTTGGAAAGGATCATCGTGGTCGTATGAGTTGATTGCGTGAGGGTAATGTCGATCGACTGCTGGTACCGGGAGGTCGCTCACCGGGTACCCTGAACCAAAATAATCATTGATAACCATTGAGGCAAGGGACAACTACAGCAACCAACCTTTTCCTGGACTCACGCAGGGCGTGCGCTTCGGATTTCTTGCGTGAACTCCCTGACGAGTCTGTCCGCCGCTTTCCTTTCGGGCGCCTCCGCAATGATCCGCACGATAGGCTCTGTATTGGATTTGCGCAGATGTACCCACGAATCTGCGAAATCGATCTTCAGCCCATCGTCAGTATTGACGCTTCCCCTCGCTGCGAACTTGTTTTTGATTTGGGAAAGAACGCTGTCTGGCTCAAGTTTGCCGATCTCTACCTTGCCCTTTGTGATCGAGTATTGCGGCATCGTCTTCTTAAGCTCAGACACTGTGCCGCCAAATTCTGCAAGATGCTGAAGGGTCAACGCTATTCCTACGATGGCGTCCCGGCCAAAATGTGCCTGCGGTAGAATGACACCGCCGCTTCCTTCTCCGCCGACGATAGCGCCTATCTCCTTCATCTTCTTCGCCACGTTGATCTCGCCAACCGGCGTTCGAACTGTCGCGTACCCATGCGCGGTAGCGATGTCCTGAACGGCGCGCGTGGTTGAGAGATTCACGACGACGAATTTCGATTTCGCCTTGCGAGAGGATTCCTTGTCGAGGACAAATTTGACCACATTTGCGATGGTATATTCTTCACCGAATGGCTCTCCAAGCTCGTCGATGAGCACGAGACGATCGACATCCGGATCGACAGCAATGCCGATGTCGGCCTTTTCCTTGCGCACCTTTTTCGACAAGTCCCTGAGATTCTCCGGGATCGGCTCGGGGATGTGGGAAAAGATGCCGGAGACATTGCAGTTCATTTCTACAATATCGCACCCAAGCTCTTTCAGGAGCCTCGGCACGATCATCCCTCCTGCCGCATTGTTGCAGTCGAGCACAACTTTGAATCTTCGTTTCCGAATGAGTTCCGGCTGAATGTAGTGAAGCGATAGAACAGTCTTGACGTGTTCGTCCAGGAAACTCTCAAGTGCGCTGTGCTTTCCCTGCTTGTCCCACGCTGCATACCGCCGGCCCGGGCTTTCGGCGATGCGCCAAAAATCAAGGTTCTCCTCCGCATCCAGAAACAGTCCGGTGCGACCGAAGAATTTCAGACCGTTCCATATCATGGGGTTGTGGCTGGCGGTGATCGAAATTCCCCCCGCTGCCTTCGTTTTCTCGACGGCGAGTGCGACTGTAGGGGTTGGACAGATTCCGAGCGCGGTTACATCGCTTCCCATCTGCAAAAGGGTGGACGACACCAGATGCCCGATGCTCTTTCCGGTTATTCTCCCATCTCGTCCGATCACGATCCTCCCTTTTCCGCAATATTCCGCGAAGGCAGAAGCGTATTTGACAACGACTTCCGGCGTGAGCGTGGAACCAACAATACCCCGGATTCCTGATATACTGACCATCAAGGACATAGGTGAGCTTGAAAAACTTCGACAATCTAAGGAATGATGGAAGGAGAAGCAACAAAGTCGGGAATGCAGCGCCGTCGCGACATCCAAGTTCTGCATGGTCGAGTGGATGACGCGGTGATGAAGTGCTCTGAGAATGATCAGAGAAAATTGTAGACGGAATTGACTTATGAAAACTCTGTTTAGGAGGGGAGCAAATATCAAGGCAACTTTGGGATCAGACAAATCTTCAAGCGCGGAAGCTGAGACTCTTGTTTTTCAGAAATGAGAAGGTCCGACGATGAATCGAAGTAGCTATCTTGAATGTTTTGTTGCGCCTCATTACCTTGTTGCGAGGATGAGAAAGGACATTGCCTTTGTTTTTGAATGCAGATGACAAGAAAGCTCTGCTGCAACTGGCGCGATCGTCGATCGAATGTGCCGTGCAAGAAAGGCCGTTGCCGAATCCCGACAAATTGAAGCAAAACCTCCACGAACCGTGTGGAGCGTTTGTCACAGTCCGTGTGAGTGGCGAGCTTCGCGGTTGTTATGGGTATGTCAACGCATATTACCCGCTGGCACAGTCCGTTCAAGAGGTCGCCGTCAGGGCGGCACTCGAAGATCCGCGGTTTGAGCACGTCGTGACCGAAGAGCTGTCCGCGATGGAGCTTGAAGTGTCGGTCCTCGAAGCACCCATCAAGGTCGAGCGGATTGAAGAAATTGAAGTTGGCATCCACGGATTAATTATCGAAACGAGGTTGAATCGGGGCCTTCTTTTGCCGTCGGTTCCTGTCGAATACGGTTGGGACCGGGAAGAGTTTTTGAATCACACAGCCTTGAAAGCAGGGCTTCCGATGAATGCGTGGAAAAACAAGAACGTGAGCCTATTCAAATTCACCGCTCTGGTTTTCTCAGAATCCGACGTCGTCCATCCGGAAACACTCACGTGATGGCACTTTCCAGCGCAACTCCGTCCGTTCGTGCTCCAGCGGTGGCGGGGACTTTTTATCCGGCTCCAGCAAGGACGCTGCAGCACGACGTCGACGATCTGCTGGAACGGGCTGCATCGCTGAAAGGATTCAGCAGTGTATACGGCTTGGTTTCTCCCCACGCCGGATACGTGTATTCAGGCTTCACGGCGGCTCATGCCTACAAGGTTATCAGAGGCAGGAAATTCGATGCGGTAGTCGTTGTCGGCCCCAGCCATCAGGAATATTTCCAGGGTGTTTCCGTGTATCCAGGGGAGAGTTACCGTACCCCTCTTGGCGTCGTACCAATTAACCGCGAGTTGAGGGAGAGGATGGTTTGTGATGAAAAACGAATCTTCCTCTCGGCTGCGGGTCACCGTGGGGAGCATTCAGTCGAAGTCCAGCTTCCATTCTTACAGAGAGTCCTGGGAGAATTCTCTTTTGTCCCCGTGGTCATGGGGGATCAAACGCTCGAGCTCTGCGAAAACCTCTCTGTTGCGATTACCTCCGCTGTGCAAGGGCAGAGTGTGCTCCTCGTGGCCAGCAGCGACCTGTCACATTACCATCCTTACAACGAGGCAATGTCTCTGGATCAACGCGTTATCGAGCTTGTTGATTCGTTCGATCCCACCCGGCTTATGGAACGGCTCGACCACCGCGAGCTGGAAGCGTGCGGCGGCGGACCGATCGTCACCGTCATGCTTGCCGCCCGTAAACTTGGTGCAAACAGTGCCCGTGTCGTCCACTACTGTAACTCGGGGGACGTGACCGGTGAGAAAGATGCCGTCGTGGGGTATCTCTCCGCAATAATCTCCAAAGAATCATCCGATCTCCCGCCCAGAGTGAACTAAGTGAAGTCTTCTCGTCGAAGCTTCAATATCAGCCTGATCGGTGCTGGGAAGGTGGGCACAACGTTGGCGAGTTTGCTCCACCGGGCCGGGAACAAGATCGTGGCAGTCGTGAGCAGGAACGCGCGATCTGCCCGGAGATCTGGCGCATTCGTATCCTGCAAGAACTGTTCGGATGATCTATCATCGATTCCGACTGCGAGCGACCTCGTCATAATTGCCGTTCCCGACCAATCGATTCATGCCGTGGCAGAATCGCTTGCCACTCTGCCGAATCTTGACTTCAGTCGGTTGTCTGTGTGTCATACGTCCGGTGCGTTGACGAGCGATGTACTCAGTCCGCTTGCCCGCAAAGGCGCACACGTCTTTTCATTGCATCCCATCCAGACATTTCCAGCTCGAAAACCTTTGAAGGACCAGCTTCACTCGATGAAAGGAATAACGTACGGCATCGAGGGGCCGGGGAAGTCGATTGCGACGGCAAAGACTCTCGTCAGACAATTGGGCGGTGAAAACCTTTTCGTTCCGAAAGACGCAAAAATTTTGTATCATCTTGCTTGTGTCGTCGCATCGAATTACTCGGTGGCGCTTGTTGGCGCACTCGAGTCGATTACGGGGGAGTTCACGCACAAGAAACTCCAGCCCTTCAAACTCCTCCTGCAAACGAGTCTGGAAAATGCGGTGAAGATGGGTGCGGGCAAGGCACTGACGGGACCTATTGTGCGGGGCGATACGGAAATCGTATCCCGACATTTGAAATCAATAAAGACCCCGGAGCTTCGCGCTGTCTATAAGTCGCTTGGCGCTTATGCCCTCGAACTGGCCGTTGGACAACACAAGCTCGCACCGGAACAAGTCACCCGGTTCCGCAGATTGCTGGGGGAGAAAGAAGAGGAAAGCCTATGATCTTCGAAACGCTTCTTTTCGAAACGAAAGACCGGATCGGGCGTGTGACAATCAACCGTCCCGACAAGCTGAATGCACTGAATGCAACGGCCAAGATTGAATTAAAGCAACTGTTTGAGAGTCTGAAGACCGACAACACCGTCGATGTCGTGATACTTACGGGTGCAGGCGAGAAGGCGTTTGTTGCGGGAACCGATATCAAGGAATTGACTGAGCTAAACACTGAAAGCGGGCGAACGTTTTCCGCCGGTGGTCAGGCCATATTCGACTCGATTGAGAATCTCGGTAAACCTGTCATAGCGGCAGTTAACGGTTACGCACTCGGCGGGGGCTGCGAACTTGCGCTTGCCTGCAACATCCGGATAGCGGCGGAAAATGCAAAGTTCGGCCAACCGGAAGTGAATCTTGGCATCATACCGGGGTACGGTGGAACACAACGGCTCGCCCGACTTGTTGGAAAAGGAAAGGCAATGGAGCTGATACTGACGGGGGAACAGATTGATGCGCAAGAGGCGCTCCGTATTGGGCTGGTGAACAAAGTTGTTCCGCTGCAGGAGCTCGGAACCGCGTCCGAAACCCTGGCCCGAAAGATCTTGAAAAAAAGCCAGGTCGCGGTGCGCTTGTCCCTGAAGGCTGTGAACATGGCTCACGAAACAAACCTATCGGACGGTCAGGCTTTGGAAGCCAGTCTGTTCGGCGTGTGCTGCGGTTCGGAAGATTTCAAGGAAGGGACGAACGCGTTTTTGGAAAAACGGCAGGCCGAATTCAAAAACAAGTAGGTTCAATTATCAAATTTTCAATCTTCCAATGGCTCAAGATAAACAAAACACTGCGGACCAATCGAAATTGATGGACAAAATTGTCTCGCTCGCGAAGCGCAGAGGATTCATCTTCCAGTCGAGTGAAATCTACGGAGGGTTGAACGGGTGCTGGGATTATGGCCCGCTCGGTGTCGAAATGCTCAATAACGTCAAGCAGCAATGGTGGAAGAGTATGACGTTCCGGGAGAATGTGGAAGGGCTGGATGCGAGCATTCTGATGCATCCCCGCGTCTGGGAAGCATCGGGCCACGTCGAGAACTTTACGGACCCGATGGTCGACTGCAAACAATGTAAGGCGCGATACCGGCTCGATGTGTTGTTTGAAGAGACTTCGTTGAAGAAAAAGAAAGAAATCCTCCGCGAACTATTCCCGGGAAAGTTTGAAGGTCAGGTGAAGGATGACGTCGTCTTTGAGTCATTCGAGAAACTCGTGTCGCAGGATTCGGACATACCGAAGGTCGTCCCAATGCTCGCGTGCCCCAACTGCGGCAACAAGGGGACGTTCACGGATGCGCGCAAATTCAATTTGATGTTCAAGACATTTGTCGGGCCGGTGGAAGATTCCTCCAACGTGGTCTACCTTCGTCCTGAAACCGCGCAGGGAATTTTTGTCAATTTCCTGAATGTGCAATCCGCAAGCCGCCAGAAGATACCGTTTGGCATAGCGCAGATCGGCAAGGCGTTCCGGAACGAGATCAATACAAAGAACTTCCTGTTCCGTACACGCGAATTCGAACAAATGGAGATGCAGTTTTTTGTCAAGCCCGGAACGGACGATCAGCATTTCGAGTACTGGCGAGGCGAACGGATGAAGTGGTACGGTGATCTTGGTTTGAGGAAGGAAAAGCTCCAGTGGCATCAACATCCAAAAGAAAAACTCGCTCACTACGCTAAGGATGCCTACGACATCGAGTATGAATTCCCGTTCGGCTGGGGAGAGATTGAAGGCGTGCACAACCGCACGAACTACGACCTGTCCAGGCACGAAGAATTCTCCGGGAAGACCATGAAGTATTATGACGAGGAATCGAAAGAAAAATATACTCCGTTTGTCATTGAGACTTCGTCGGGGGCAAGCCGGTCGTTTATGGCATTTCTCGTCGATTCGTACCGCGAGGAAGAAGCGCCGACTGCGGAAGGAGGAATGGAAGTACGGACCGTACTGAAGCTTCATCCGGGCTTGGCGCCGACAAAGATTGCAATCTTTCCCCTTGTAAACCGCGATGGAATGCCCGAGATTGCACGCACTATCGAAACAGATTTGCGCAGAAGCTTCCGCGTGTTCTACGATGACAGTGGAGCCGTCGGAAGACGGTACAGGCGCCAGGATGAAGTTGGGACACCGTTCTGTGTTACCGTAGATTCGGAAACGCTGCAGAACAAGTCTGTGACGGTACGCGATCGGGACTCGATGAAGCAGGAACGTATCGCCGCAGAAAGACTGAAAGAGTATTTTGCTGCAAAATTGTTGTGATGAGCCCGGGGTTGGATCGATCCGGAGATTCCATCCACCATTCTCGTTGTTGACGACCATGCGCCGATGCTCGGCCCGCCTTCGCACGTTGATCCTCGCGACACTCCTCCTTCCAGTCTCAGCCCCGGCACAATGGATTTCCGACCCCGCAATCGAAAAGAAGATCCAGCGTGGTATCGACTATATCTACAATATTCAGTTCGACAAAGCTGATTCGCTCTTCGCCGACGTTGTCCGTTGGGATCCTCAAAATCCGGCCGGTTATTTCTTTGAGGCAATGACCCAATGGTGGCGGATCCTTACGAACTTTGATGATGAATCGCAGGATCAGCGATTCTACGACATGCTCGACAAAGTCATAACCCTGTGTGAAGAACGGCTCGATAAGAATCCCAATGACGTGACGGCACTGTTCTTCAAGGGTGGGGCCGTCGGATTCCGTGGCAGGCTTCGGGCAAACAGGAGCAAATGGGTGGGGGCGGCGAATGACGGGTTGGTCGCACTTCCCATCGTCCAAAAAGCCTACAAGCTTGACCCGACAAATTACGATGTCCTGCTGGGGATCGGCATCTACAACTATTACGCCGACGTCATCCCTGACGAGTATCCGATCGTCAAGCCGTTCATGCTCTTTTTCCCGAGCGGGGACAGGAAAAAGGGACTTCAACAGCTTGAGGAGGCGGCAAAGCACGCCAGGTATGCGCGTGTCGAAGCGAACTATTTCCTTTTGCAGAACTACTTTCTGTATGAGAAGAACTTCACGAAGGCGCTCGCGATTGCAGTTGAGCTGAACAGGAAGTTCCCGCAGAACCCGGCATTCCAACGCTATCTTGGGCGATGCTATATAAGTCTCGGCAGGCTCGGAGAAGCGAACGATGTTTTTCTTGAGGTCGAGAATCGTTTCAGGAAGAAACAGACGGGGTACGACATCTATGACGGGAGGGAGGCGTACTACTACATCGGCAAGTTTGATTTCCTGACGGGGAAGACGGACCAGGCTCTTCGGAACCTGTGCATATCCGATTCGTTGTCGAAGATTGTGGACAAGGACGGGGCCTCAGGGTTCATGTCTCTGACGGACTTGATGATCGGCATGATCTATGACATGCAGAACAAACGGGAGGCTGCGATTGAACAATACAAGAAGGTCCTGGACATGAAGGAGTTCGAAAACTCCCATCGGGACGCCGAGCAATACCTGCAACAACCGTACCGACGCAAGTAGTGATGGGGAAGTGTCCCCTGTAGTGCGGAAATAGTCCTGAGTGAGCGTGCTAGAAGTTCATCCCCAGTGAAATCCGATTGAGCCCCCCGATCTTTCCGTATGAGTTGTAAGCGTAATCAATCACGTATTCGTTGAGTATAAACCCTGCCCCGATCGAGAATCCTGCCAACCCCGCGGTCGTTCCCAATTTCAGATCCTTGTGCTCTTCGTTGTTATAGCCGAACCTCAGTCGCACCGATTCACTCATGAGAAACTCCGCTCCGAAGGTGAACGAACTCAAGCGGTCGAGTGCATTTTCCCGTTGCTCATTGAGCTTGTGGAAGTCCAGGTTCAGCAGCACGGGGAGGTGTTCGGGTCGCTTGGTGATGCCGATGACGATGTCGAGAGGAAGCGCTTCCCTCGTCGAACCATACTCGGCAAGTTGTCGTCCTATGTTCAGAATACTCGCACCGATGGTAATGTTCTGTGAGGGGATTTGATACAGGAAACCGACATCGACTGCAAGCGCGGTCGACGTGAACTCCGCAATCGAAGAGTGGATAAACTTGACATTGCCCCCAACCGATGATTGATCATCGAGCATCATCGCGTAGCCTGCGACCAGGGCAAGCTCGTTCGCGCTGAATGTGCCGAAGTCGTTATCGGATTGGTCGGTTCTCTCGAAGCTGCCGTAATCGACGTAGTCGATCCCTATGCCGATGTTCCCGATCCCTTGAACGTCCTGGGCAAAAGCCAGGCTTCCGGAGTTCACGTCGAGCAGATTCTTGAAGTAGCCGAGAGATATTTTTGGAGAGGAGATCGTCACGAGAGAGGCCGGATTGTAAAAAAGGACGTTCGGGTCGGATGTCATGGAGACGAAGCTACCGTTGAGTGCGGCGGCGCGAGCACTCACATCGGTGCGAAGAAATGCAAACGTGCCGGTATCTTGTGCAACGCCGTGCTCCACGAACAACACGCTGAGAAGCAGAGCAAACAAACGCATGTTCATCGGTGGCAATCTACTCAAAAAATGCTTTGCAAGTCAAGCCAAAATTGGCTACCTTGGACTTGTTCACTGTGTGATGAAGATGCCTGTCGCGCCCGGCGCGGCAGGCGAAAAGCGCAAAGAGAGGATAGCAATGAAACCCGGAATTCATCCTACGTACAGAAAGTCGCGTGTTACGTGTGTCTGTGGCAACACATTTGAAACTCGTTCAACGGCGGGCGATCTGCACGTGGAAATCTGTCAAAACTGTCATCCGTTTTACACCGGCAAACAGAAACTTCTCGACTCGGCAGGCCGCGTCGAAAAGTTCAACAAAAAGTATGGAAAGAAGCGGGAAGGTGCTGCCACAACGGCCAGTGCCTGATGCAAAGTTGCGTCAACAGGAGCGGAATGTGTTGCCTCAATGCATTCCGCTTTTTTATTTTATAACGGAAAGGGGACAAGTGATGGCTTTCCCCGTCGGCATTTTTGAAGAATCGCGGACCGCACGTCCGATGCTCACCAGTTCATGTCCGGCCTTTCTGCGATTTGCGAAACAGCATCAACTTCCCGCAGGAAGAAACCAACCGACCTTGGCGCAAATCCACAACCGCGCTGGTGCCTGGGAAAAACCGCTTATCGCACGACACGATACCCCGTACGCCTGCGGCGATGTCGTTGTCGCAGAACGCGTTAGCGGAGATCGCGCTTCCAAAATCAAAGATCGTTTTGCGGTCAGGCGTTCAGCATCAAGTACGCCAGACTTGCGGACAATCCAAATCGATATCGACCCCCGCACGAATGTGGACGAAGCGCACTTTCAGAGGGTGCTTGAGATAACGGTGCGGTATCGTCAGGAATGTGGAATACCCCGCTAACCACTTGGAAATCTGTGGACGAAAAAGAAATCATATCCAACGACGAACAGAAATCGACGATCCCTGAAGGGCAGCCCCTGGAGCGGCTGTACGGGGGTCCCCGGGGGACTGCCGTGAAGATCCTGAACAGGATTGACCGTTCGGACGCGTATCTCGACAAGTTGCTCGATGCCGAACTCCGTTCGGATGAGATGAACGAGCTCGACAAAGGCCTGATGAATGAGATCGTGACGGGCGTCGTGCGCTGGCAAATGAAGCTTGACTGGGTGCTGACTGGGTTCTTCCACGGCAATTTCACCAAAGCAGAAACGAACATCAAGAACGCTTTGCGCGTTGCGCTCTACCAGATCCTGTTCCTTGACAAAGTGCCTCAGTCCGCCGCAGTCAATGAAGGAGTCGAATTCATCAAACGTCTGCGCGGTCAAAAGGTGGCCGACCTTGTCAACGCCGTCCTTCGGAACATCATACGAAACCTGGAAAACATCCGGTATCCCGACCCCAACGAGGATCGCATCCGGCATCTCGCTGTTGTCGAATCCCATCCGACCTGGCTCGTGAACAAGTGGGTCGCGCGATTTGGCTATGATGAAGCGAAGCTATTGCTTGCTGCCAATAACCGGCGTCCCGACCTGACTCTCAGGGTCAATCGTCTGAAAATCCAGTTTGATTACTTCCTCAGCCAGCTCAATCAATATCAGGTTCAGTATGCTCGTTCGCCATATCTCGACTATTTCGTGCGTGTGCAACATATGGCAGGCATCGGTAGTTCGGAGATGTTCAGGCAGGGTTTCTTTTCCGTGCAGGATGAGAGCGGGGGACTGGCTGTTCAGTTGCTCGATCCACACCCCGGAGAATCCATTATTGACTTATGTTCTGCTCCCGGTGGAAAAACGACATTTATCGGCGAGCTCATGAAGAATGTGGGTGAGATCGTGGCCGTCGATCGGTACGAGACAAGGCTCAATCTTGTCAAGAATGCGGCACAGCGACTCGGCGTTACGAATACACGCTTTGTCGTAGCTGATGCGACCTCGATCCAACTCCCTCCGGCAGATAAAGTCCTCGTGGATGCTCCGTGTTCGGGTCTCGGCGTGTTCGCCAAGAAGCCGGATGCAAAATGGCGGCGTGAACCGGACGACATCCCTGAACTTGTGAAACTACAGCACGCAATTCTGGAAAACGCCGCGACACTTGTGAAGCCGGGGGGATTCATTCTCTACAGTACGTGTACGACCGAACCGGAAGAGAATTCAGGCGTCGTGAAAGATTTTCTTGCAGGCCATGCCGAATTTTCAGTCGCGCCCGCAGGAGAACTCGTTCCCAAAGAAGTCATTTCATCGGACGGATTCATCGAGACCTTTCCACACCGTCAAGGCATGGATGGCTCCTTCGCCGTTCGGCTGAAGAAACAGAGCTGATTCTTCTGCCCTCCTTGGGAAATCGAAGGATGGAACGAAACGTGGGAAGATTCACCGGCAACAGGCTGCATTCCCGACAGATTGGCATCCGCAATTGCTTCTTACCATCAAACTGAAATTGAGAGAAATCGTATGACCCCCAACGAGTTGTTCGCCGCCGAGCTCAAAAGACTCGAAGATTCGAAAACCTACAAATATGAAACCGCACTCCAGTCTGCCCAGGGTGGCGTCGTTCAAGTCAAAGGGAAGAACGTCGTGATGCTCGCTTCCAACAACTACCTCGGAATGTCGAACCATCCTTCTGTGCGGAAGGCTGCTATCGCGGGATTGAAACAATACGGGTACGGACTGGCCTCGGTGCGGTTTCTTACCGGCACACAGACAATCCATCTTGAGCTCGAGAAGAAGATTTCAAGGTTCCTTAAGACTGAAGACACCGTTCTATTTTCATCGTCGTTTGCCGCTAATGTCGCCTTCTTTTCCGCAATTGCGAATGAAAAGCTCGGGTATGAGACGTACAAGGATGTCATTTACAGCGATCGGCTGAACCACGCGAGCATCATCGACGGTCAACGCCTCTGCAGGGCGGAAGCCGTGGACCGGAAGATCTACAACCACGCAGATACGGTAGACCTCGAGCGGCAGCTTGAAGAAGACAAAGGCAAAGAGTACCGGGTGAGGATGATCGCCACCGACGGAGTGTTCAGTATGGAAGGCGACCTCGCACCTCTGCCGCGGATTGTCGAACTGGCGAAACGGTATCATGCCGTCGTGTTTATCGACGATGCTCACGGCATCGGTGTCTGCGGTCGAACGGGGCGCGGGACGGCAGAGCACTACGGTCTCTTAGGACAAATCGACTGCATTGTTGGAACCCTCGGCAAGGCGATCGGTGGTGCAGCAGGCGGATTCATCAGTGGCTCGCGTCAGATGGTGGAATACATGAGACAAAAAGGGCGGCCGTACATTTTTTCGAATACGCTCCCCCCTTCCATCGTGTGTGGAACCATGGCGGCCTTCGACCTCCTCCAGAACGACAGGTCGATCGTGAAGAGATTGCACGACAATACGGCGTACTTCCGCAAGGAAATAGTGAACCTCGGATTCAGAATCATCGATGGAACTCATCCGATCGTTCCTATCATGCTGGGAGAAGCTTCGATTGCGCAGGAAATGAGCGATCGATTACTCAAAGCTGGGGTGTTCATCAAAGGTCTGTGGTATCCCGTCGTGCCGAAAGGGGAAGCCCGGCTTCGAGCCCAGGTCTCTGCTGCACTCACCCGTGCGGATATCGATCGTTCGCTGGACGCTTTCGAAAAGGTCGGCAAAAAAATGAAGGTGATAAGGTAAGGGGAACGTTGAATGATTTCGCGATTGGTTGATTGGTGAATAGCTCGTTAGTCGTCCATACGTTTATGAACAGAATGAGCAGTCATTGTTGTCTGCGTATTGACCACTCTCCAGTCTTTTACTCATCCCATGAAGTCTCGCCTTATCTTCGTTGATCTGCTTCGTGGCTGGGCAACGATCGTTATGATCGAGGTCCACGTCTTCAATGCCTTCATTCTTCCCCCTCTCAAAGAGACAGGCTGGTACGACTATCTTAATTATGTTAATGGATTGGTTGCGCCGGCATTTATCTTCGTCGCCGGGTTCGTGTTTGTTTATGTCAGCGAGCGCAAGATAGAAGATTTCCGGAACTACGGACGATTGTTCTGGAGACAACTCTACCGCATCGCCCAGATCTGGATCATTGGATATTTGCTCCATCTGCCGTTCTTTTCGTGGGCGCGCATGGTGCACGAATCGTCGCAGGATGATTGGCTCAAGTTCTATCAATCGGATGTGCTGAACTGCATTGCGGCAGGACTGCTGTTCCTCTTTCTCACACGGATCAGGATCAGGTCAAACGATGTCTATCGCCGGTTTCTGCTCACGTCGGGACTGGTGATTGCATTCCTCACTCCGTTTATTTGGGACATTGATTTCAACAAATACATCCCCGCGCCAATAGGGGCTTATCTGAATGGACAGCATTTTTCCGGATTTCCCCTCTTCCTCTGGATTGCGTTCATGATGGCGGGAGGGTACTTCGCCATGGACTACCTGAAGGCACGAAACGAGGGAAGCGAGAAGGGCTTCATTAAACGCATCGGGATCGCCGGCGTGGTGATGATGATCGGAGGACGTTTGGCGGCTGCGCTCCCAGCGTACGTCCCGCACGCTTCGACCGACGTCCGCGCAAACCCGTTCTTCTTCCTGGAGCGGCTCGGCGTCGTTGTGTTGTTGCTTATCGTGTGCTGGTATTATGCCGAGTGGCGCAAGACTGAGAAGTCCTTCATCCTTGATGCCAGCAGGGAGTCGTTGTCCATCTACGCAGCCCATCTGCTTGTCATCTATGGATTGTTCTACTACGATATGAGCCTGTCTTATTTGTATGGTGGCAAGCTCACGATTCTCGAATGCTGCCTCGCGACCCTGGCACTGATCGCGGTGATGGTGTATGCGGCAAAGCTCTGGAGCTGGCTCAAACAGCAGCATCTGTACTTGGCGCGGGGTATTGCGACGATGGGAGCGTTTATTTTCTTCTCGTACTTTTTCTCGCGATAGGGAATTGTCATTCTGATCCGCTGCAGG
>Ga0335081_10010947_pt1 | contig 14673 bp, 13 predicted proteins | sample Lox_Sample_35_FD_206713 | JGI IMG/M metagenome (GOLD analysis project Ga0335081, IMG submission 206713) | Soil microbial communities from Loxahatchee National Wildlife Refuge, Florida, United States - Lox_Sample_3.5 | ecosystem: Environmental > Terrestrial > Soil > Wetlands | place: USA... | reverse complement strand
GATCGCTTCCTCCGTCGCCTCGGCCGCGGCACCAAAGAGCGCAGTCATTCCGTCCGGCGAGATCATCGAGACCGTTGAGACCGCCAGTCGCGGGTCGATGCGGTTTGCGGTGCTGAAGGCGATGTAAATGTCGCCGCTACTATTGGCGCCGATGCCGCCGACCCTGGCGAGGCCGGTGGTAGCCCGGCGCGCCAGGCGCTGACATTGGATCGGCAGAAGCGGCGCATCGGTCGCGAGCACCGTAATGATAGAGCCGGTGTCCGCGCGTTGCCGGCGCGGTGAGGGCACGACGTCGATGCCGATCGCCTCGCCCACGGGGACGCCGTCGACGCGCAGGAGTTCGCGCATGCCGTAATTCGCCTGCACCAGCGCACCCACGACATAGCGGGCGCCGCCCTCCGAGACGACACGTGAGGCCGTGCCGGTGCCGCCCTTGAATTCGTGGGCGATCATTCCGGTGCCGCCCCCGACGTTTCCTTCCGCGACCACGCCGCCCGCGGCATCGTCCAGCGCCGCGAAGACGTGCTCGAACGTCAGCGACATGCTCCAGGCGTCGTTGAGGAGGCCGTCATGCGTCTCCGCCGCAACCGGCAGCATCCACGGTGAGTCCCCGCCCTTGGAATTCCCGTAGGCGCCGAGCGCGTCGCGCGCGAGACCGACGCTATGCGTGTTCGTGATCGCAATGGGCGTCGTGAGCAGGCCTTGCTCGGCGATCCAGAGCGCACCCGTCATCTCGCCATTGCCGTTGAAGGAATGAACGCCCGCGAAAACCGGCCGCGTCCAGACATCGCGCCCGCCGGGCCAGATCGCCGTGACACCTGTCCGCACCGTCCGGGGCGCGTCGCGCACGAGCGTAGCGTAGCCGACCTCGACGCCTGCCACGTCCGTGATGGCGTTGAGCGGGCCGGGCTCGAGCCGACCCACGCGAATGCCGAGCTCACGCAGCCGCGCGCGCGGCATCTAATTCCCGGAAGAGAAATGCGTCATGGTGCGTTCCCTTCAGGGAACGCACCCTAGCACGCCCGCTGAAGGCGGGCTAACCGGCGGCGATCAAGCCGCCGGCGAGATCTGCAGGGCGCGCGGCCCCAGCTCCACGAGCTGCGTCCAGAAGCGGTCGAGACGGCGCAGCGTGCCGTGCACGGCCACGAGATCATCGGCCTTGATCGGCCCGCGCGAGAGCGCCGCGACGTGCCGCTGGTGCATGACCGTGATTTTCTTGCGCAGCTCCTGGCCCTTTTCCGTCAGGCGGACGCGGACCGAGCGACGGTCGTGCAGCGAGCGCTCCTGCACGATGTAGCCGGCCTCGACCATCTTCTTCACGTTGTAGGAGACGTTGGAGCCGAGATAGCAACCGCGCAGCGTCAACTCGCCGACCGTCATCTCGAGGTCGCCGATGTTGAAAAGAATCATCGCCTGCACGTTGTTGATGTCGTGGACGCCCTGATTGTCGAGCTCAAGCTTCACCACCTCGAGGAACTGGCGGTGCAGGCGCTCGACCAGCGCGATGACGTCGAGATAGGCGGTGTCCATGATGCCCTCAATCCAATGGCGACGAGTGCATCCTATTGGTTCAGTGGTTAACGAACCGTTTGCGCCGGATGTTCTCCGAAATCCTCCGCCGATTTGGAGAAGATCATGTTTATTAAGAGGTTACCGAGAATTCGCCAGGCGCGACCGGTCGCCTCCAATGCCACGGATGTGTGACAAAAAGCGGCCTAATGAGCGCCCTTTAGAAAGCGATACATCACGGAGAAATCCTTCGGTCCAAAGCCCGAGCCGACCAGGAATTGGAAGAGCGCGGCGGCCTCGGCGCCCATGGGCGTGACCGCGCCGACGCTCTGCGCGGCTTGCTGTGCGAGCTTCAGGTCCTTCAGCATCATGTCTGCGGTGAAGCCTGCCTGATAGTCGCGGTTCGAAGGCGCCGTCGGCACGGGTCCCGGCGCTGGACAGTAGTTCGTCATCGCCCAGCTCTGGCCCGAGGACTTCGAGCTGATGTCGAAGAGCTTCTGGAGGTCGAGGCCGAGCTTCTCCGCGAGTTGGAACCCCTCGCAGACACCGACCATCGCGACAGCCATCATCATGTTGTTGCAGATCTTGGCGGCCTGACCGTTGCCGGCGGCGCCCGCGTGGACGATCGTCTTCCCCATCTTCTCAAGGATCGGCTTCGCGCGCTCGAAGGCTTGCGCGGTCCCGCCGCACATGAATGTGAGCGTGCCGGCGGCGGCGCCCCCGACGCCGCCGGAAACCGGCGCGTCCAACATGTCGAAACCGTGCTCGGCGGCGACCTTGGTGACGGCGCGCGCGGTCTCGACGTCGATCGTCGAGCTGTCGATGAGAAGCGTGCCTTTGCGCGCCGAGGCGAGGATACCGCCCGCGGCTGTATAGGCCTGCCGCACCTGCGGCCCCGCGGGAAGCATGGTGACGACGACCTCGGCCTCTGCGATCGCGGCGGCTGCGCTCTTGGCGAGGCTTCCGCCGGTCTTGCCGAAGCCCTCCATCGCCGCCGCCACGAGATCGAAGCCCGTGACCTGATGCCCCGCCTTCACGAGGTTCGCGGCCATGGGGCCACCCATATTCCCTAGTCCGATGAATCCAATCTTGCTCATTCTCCCTTCCCTTCGCTCATTCGAAGGCGAGCTCGCGCTCGCCGAGACTCTCGAAATAGCGCGCGACCTCGGCCGCGCCGACCTCTGCGATTGAGCCATGCTCCCAGCGCGGCTGCTGGTCCTTGTCGACCAGCAGCGCGCGGATGCCCTCGTAGAAATCGTGGCCGGCCATCACGTGCTGGGTCATGCGGTATTCGAGCGTCAGGGACGCCTCGATGTCCATGCCGCGCTCGCCAAGCTTCATCTGGTGAAAGGTGATCTCCAGCGAGATCGGCGAGGCGCGGTCGATGGCGGCCCGCGCCTCCCGGGCCCAGTCGCCTTCCTCCGCCTCGAGCGCCGCGCGGATGGCCGCGACGCTCGCGCGCGAGAAGCAGCGGTCGATTGCCGGCCGAAGCGCCGCGAGCGGCGGCGGCCCCGGATCCTCGTGGTACGCCGCAAGCAGCGCATCGACCTGCGCCCGCTCCCCGCCCTCGCGCCAAGCCATGCTTCCAAGCGCCTCGACAAGCGGTGCGATCCGCTCGTGCCGCAGATAGTGGGTCGCAAACTTGCAGTAGAGCATGTCCGCGGCCCGGACGCGCGCGCCCGTTAGCGCGAGGTACATACCGATCCTGCCGGGGCAAAGATTGAGATAGCGCGTTGCTCCCACGTCCGGGAAGAGCCCGATTTGCACTTCCGGCATCGCGCAGAGGCTCCGCTCTGTCGCCACGCGATGCGAGCCGTTCACGGAGACGCCCATGCCGCCGCCCATGGCAATGCCGTCCATGAGCGCGATGTAGGGTTTGGGAAAGCGGTGCACGCGCTCGATCAGCCAATATTCCTCGCGGAAGAAATCGGCCTTGTAGTCGCCTGCGCCTTTTGGATCGTGGCGGGCGTCATAGATCGCGCGGACATCGCCGCCCGCGCAGAAGGCGCGGTCGCCCGCCCCGCGCACGACGATCGCGCGCACGGAGGGATCGCTTCCCCATTCCACGAGCTTCGGATCGAAAATCCGGTACATGCCGAGGCTGAGCGTGTTGAGCGCCTTCGGCCGATTGAGCGTGACGATGCCGAGCCCGTCGCGCCGCTCCAGGAGAATTTCCGAGGTCTCGGACATGTCAGCGGTTGGTGGCGCCGAGAAGGCGGCGGGCGATGATCACACGCATGATCTCGTTGGTGCCCTCGAGGATCTGGTGAACGCGGACGTCGCGGAGATACCGCTCGATCGGATATTCCTTGATGTAGCCGTAGCCGCCGTGGAGCTGGAGCGCCTCGTTGCAGACCTGAAAGCCCGCGTCGGTCGCGAAGCGCTTGGCCATGGCGCAATGAAGGGTCGCCTCGGGATGGGCGCGATCGAGGCTCGCCGCCGCGCGATGCACCATGAGCCGCGCAGCGTCGAGCTCCGTTGCCATGTCCGCGAGCTTGAACTGCAGCGCCTGGAACTCGTCGAGCGTTTTCCCGAACTGCCGACGGACGCCCATGTAGTCTCGCGCGGCATCGAGACAAGCGCGGGCGCCGCCGAGCGAGCAGGCGGAGACGTTGATGCGCCCGCCGTCGAGGCCCGCCATCGCGATCTTGAAGCCGTCGCCCTCCTCGCCCAGGCGGTTGGCGACGGGGACGCGGCAATCCTCGAAGATCACCATCGCCGTCGGCTGGGTATTCCAGCCGAGCTTTTTCTCCTTCTTGCCGAAGGAGAGGCCGCGCGTGCCCTTCTCGACGACAACGGTCGAGATGCCCTTGGGTCCCTCGCCCCCCGTCCGCACCATCGCAACGTAGACATCGCTGGTACCGCCGCCGGAGATGAAGGCCTTGGCCCCGTCGATCACGTAATGATCGCCGTGCCGCACCGCGCGGGTCTTGAGCGAGGCCGCATCAGAGCCCGCGCCCGGCTCCGTGAGGCAGTAGCTCGCGAAATGCTCCATGCTCGCGAGCCTCGGTAGGAAACGCCGGCGCTGCTCGTCCGTGCCGAAACGGTCGACCATCCAGGCCGCCATATTGTGGATCGAGAGATATGCCGCGGTGGAGACGCAGCCCGCCGCAAGCTCCTCGAAGATGAGCGCAGCGTCGAGGCGCGAGAGCGCCGAGCCCCCGACCTCGTCCCGGACATAGATTCCCGCGAAGCCCAGCGCCGCGGCTTTGCGCAACGCGTCCACCGGAAAGAACTCCTTGGCGTCCCACTCCGCCGCGAACGGCCGGAACTCGCGCGCCGCGAAATCCCGCGCGGCTTCCTGGATCGCGCGCTGCTCCGGGGTCAGCTCGAAGTCCATGAAATTCCTTCCGGTCCCGAGGGCTGCGGATGATACCGACCGCTGCCCCTGCCAGCAACGCACGCAAGTTTAGGCAGTCGGCCTTGCCATCGGCCGCCCTCCCTGATCTATGGTAGGCTGATCTGCACTTCTATCTTTCCGTGTGCGGACGCTTTCCGAGTCGCCACGCTTAACAGAGGGAGAAAACGATGTTCATCCGTCCCCGGAGTCTGCTCGATCAGGTAACGCTGCTGCACGGCCCGCAGGATCTTCTCGGCCGGTATTTCATCGCCGCGGACAACTACGCGCGCGAGCGCGGGGTGCGCCTGCGGCTGCGCACGGATTTCGAGGAGCTGATCGCGCTCAACGCGCGCCACCGCGACAGTTGGCCGGCACTGGCGCCGGTGTTCAATCCCGAGCTCAGCAATCTCCGCATCGACACCGCCTTCTGGATCGATGCGACCGACGAGGAGGGCGAGACCGTCGCGACCCACGCCGCGCGTTTCTTCGATTGGCCCAAGACCACGCTCGCGGACGAGCTGCGCTCGCTCCGACCCTTCTACGAGGACCCGTCGCCGCGGATCGCCGCCGGAGAGTCCGTCGAATGCGCGGCGCCCGCTGCCGATTTCATCCGCGGCCGGGTCATGTATGGCGGCGCCGTCTGGGTGCGGCCGGATTGGCGCCAGCGGGGGCTTGCGAGCCTCATTCCTCGGATCTCGCGCGCCTATGGCTATACGCGCTGGAACACCAAGTATACCTGGGCCCTGATTGAGCCGCGGACGCACGAGCTCGGCCTAGCCCGCGCGAACGGACCCTACCGCGTTGAGGAACGAATCATCCTCAACCTAGGCTTCCGTGGGCATCTGCCGCTGCTGCTGATGTGGATGCCGCGCGATGCGATGTTCGAGGACATCGCGGATATCGTCGATCAGGCGACGGTGGAAAGCTCGCGCCGCATGGAGACACTGAGCACGAACCCGTCGCCCTTGCCCGTGCGCCAGGGCATGAGGAGGCGGTCATAGCGAACGCGGATCGTCGTCGACTCGGAGTTCTTGAGCGTCGCGCGGACGCCGTCGAGGCGGACGCGACGACCGGCGAGCGCGCGGGCGTAGCTGTCGGCAACCCAATCGCCATAGGCGCCATCGGGAAGCTCGTGGAGATCGCGGCCGACCGCCATCATCCCCTCGCAGGGCTTGAGCATCTTGATCCCCGCCCCGAAGTGCTCGACCGTAAGTCGCGAAGTCCGGCGGCGCTGCCGGACGATCACAGAGCGGTTCAGCAAATCGAGGCTATTGAGCGTCTGCGGCAGATCCTCGGGCAGCGCGCCACGCTGCTCGCGCCAGAGCCTGACCAGCGGCTGCAAGCGCTCGTAGGTTGGGGCCGCTAGCGAGGAGAGGTTGCGCTCGGCGGCCAGCCACGACGGGCGTCGCACCACCGGCTCACCCGCCGCGAGATCCTCGGCCCGCTCGGTGAAGGCGCCGATGCTATTGAACATCTCGTAGGACCAGTCATCGCCCCAGAAGATCGCCAACAGAATCCGCGGTGGACGCAAATCCGCGAGCTTGAAGAGTGTCGAGGTCAGGGTCAGCAGGCTGAAGCGGTTTGCGCGCAAGGCGACACGGATGCCGTTCTCGCGCAAACCAATGTGAATGAAGCCGAAATTGCGCACGGCATAGCTGATGACGTCGAAGTCGGCCGTGCGGCAACCTAACCGCGCCGCAAGTGCGCGCGGTTCGTCCACGCACGTCTCGCCACGGTCGTCGATCACTATGCCCGCGTGTCCGCGGAGGTGTCGCCCCGCGCCCATATCCGCCGCCCCCGAGGCTTGCCCATCCTTCTTCGCCTGCGAGACGCGCCCCGCCTCAGGAGACCCGCCTCCATAGCCACTCATCATAACAATTAAAAGGTGAACTCGCCATTGTCTCTAAGACTCCAAAGTAAACGCTTGTTCAACCCCGGCAGGCACGGTCACTCGGCGGCGCGTCCCTTGGCGCTCGCCTTGGCTGCCCGCTCCGCGGCGTGCTGCTCGAACATCTTCTTGGTCGCGGCCTCGCGCAGGCGCGTGAATTCCACCTCGTTCGCGAGCGCCCAAGCCATGGAATCCCGGCGGTGAGCGTTCGAGCCGCGGAAATGCGGGACCACGTGCCGCGCGTAGAGCTCATATGACTTCTTGGTCGCCTCCCAGTTCGCCCAATTGTGTGCGAGCTGGAGATAGCAGCCGAACTCGCCCTGCTTCGCCATGAGCCGCTCGATCTGCGCGATCGCGTCCTCGGGCGTGCCGATGACGGCGCGGCGCGTCTCCACCAGCACGTCCACGGGATCGCGCCCATCGAGGTCGGAGAAGCGTGCGGGATTGATCGCCTGGTAATAGGTCAGGTACTTCTCCAGCCCGTAGCGCACGTTCGCCCGTGCCTGCTCCCGCGTCTCCGCGATGTGCATGGGACCGACGAGACGGAGCACCGCGGGGTCCATCACCCGCCCATGCTCGGCCGCGATCTCCTGCGCAATCTTCCAGTTCGTGCCGAGGACGTCGAAGGCGCCCTCCTGGGTCGCGGCGACGCAGAGCATGCCGAGCCCGTATTTGCCGGCGGCGCGCCCGCCGGAGGGCGAGACCATACTGGCGACACAGACCTCGGGATGGGGCCGCGTAAAGGGGAGGAGGTGAAGGCGCGCCTCCTTGAGCGTGTACCACTCAGAAGTCTCGGTCACGGTTTCCCCGCGGAAGAGGCGGAGGATCACGTCGAGCCCCTCTATCATGCGGTTGCGCTGAGTGGACGGATCGATTCCGAGCATCATCGCATCGGTCGTGAGCAGACCCGGTCCCGCCCCGAACATGACGCGGCCCATGGTCATGTGGTCGAGCTGCACGAGCCGCTGCGCCACCATCAGCGGATTGTGATAGGGGAGGGAGACGACACCGGTGCCGAGCCGGATGCGCTTCGTGCGCTCGGCGGCCGCGGCGATGAAAAGCTCGGGCGAGGCGATGATCTCGTAGCCTGCGGAATGATGCTCGCCGATCCAGGCCTCCTCGTAGCCGAGCTTGTCGAGCCACTCGATGAGCTCGATGTCGCGGCGCAGCGCGAGGGTCGGGTCCTCGTCGACCGGATGGAACGGCGCGAGGAAGATGCCGCTGCGGAGCACTGGACCGGACATGAATGAATTCCTTCGATCTGCGCCTGGGCGTGGCTCTCGCCGCCCAAGACTATGACATAGGGCTTCCGCTCTCGCACCCGGTGGGACGACGCCTAGCGCGGCTCAGTCCAGCTCTCGGAGAATGCCAGCGCACAGGTGCTGAAGGGGCGGCCTTCGCGGTCGCGGGGCCAGGGACGGCCGGCGGCTTGTGCGCCGTTCATGGTGAGACGCGCGCCGAGCGCGGGGATCAGCACCGTGCAAAGCCCATATTGACGCCCCGGTATTTGATTGGGCTGCGTGTGCAAGAGAAGCGGATCGCCGATGTCGTGCCATGTGAGAGCGAGGTCCTCGCCCCGCGCCGTCGCGCGCTCGGTCCAGAAATAACGGGGATCGCCGCTCTTCGAGAACTCAGCCTCGGTGACGGGGATCGAGGTGTCCCTGAGTTCGGCGTTCAGCATGCCCTGGACCGTCCCCTGCAGCCAGCGCGCCATCGCGATGTTGTCGGAATAAATGCGCCAGCGCCCATGCGTGAGCTCGCTCTTGATGTAGAGCACGTGGCCGGGACCCGCGGGACAGAAGACGATGCGCCAGAAGCTCGCATCGGTCGTGTTGGGATCGCCATCCTTCTCGCTGAGGCGGATGAAGGGATTCTCGCCGGTCAGGACCGTGCGATTGGGATCTGCGATGCTCATGATCGATGCCTCCTTGTTGCCGCGAGGATAGCGACTCCAGTCAAAACGCGCCAATTGTCATGCGATTTGACGTGATGTCGCAGGAGGCGTCCAGCATTGTCAGCCCACGCCCACGCTCCTATGATGCCGGCCCCATTTAAGCGCAGCGAGAAGAACGTGCCGCGCCTACCCTCGCAGCCACTCGGCGCATTTCCGCGCGTCCGTCTCCGCCGCAATCGGCGCGAGGAGTGGACGCGCCGCATGGTCGCGGAGAACCTTCTCACCACGGCCGATCTGATCTGGCCCATCTTCGTGCAGGAGGGCCCCACGGCGCGCTCGCCCGTCGCCTCGATGCCGCACGTCGACCGCCTTTCCATCCCCGCGCTCGTCGACGCCGTGGGCGAGGCAAAAGCCCTGGGCATTCCCTGCGTGGCGCTCTTTCCGGCGACACCGCCCGAGCGCAAATCGGCCGATGGCGAGGAAGCGACCAATCCCGAGAACCTCGTCTGCCGTGCGACGCGCGCGGTGAAAAAGGCGCATCCCGAGATCGGCATCCTCTGTGACGTCGCGCTCGATCCCTTCACCACCCACGGCCACGACGGTGTGCTCCGCGACGGCTACGTCGCCAACGACGAGACCGTGGAGATCCTGCGCCGTCAGGCGATCGTGCAGGCCGAGGCCGGCTGCGACGTTATTGCGCCCTCGGACATGATGGACGGGCGCGTCGGCGCGATCCGCGACTGTCTCGACGAGGCCGGGTTCGAGCGCGTGAAGATCATGTCTTATGCCGCCAAATATGCCTCGGGCTTCTACGGGCCGTTTCGCGACGCACTCGGATCCAAATCCTCGCTCGGCAAAGCGGACAAGCGGACCTACCAGATGGACCCCGCCAACACCGACGAGGCGCTCCGCGAGGTGGCCCTCGATCTCGCGGAGGGCGCGGACATGGTGATGGTCAAGCCGGGCATGCCTTATCTCGACGTGGTGCGGCGAGTGAAGGAGCGCTTCGGGGTGCCCACCTTCGTCTATCAGGTGAGCGGCGAGTATTCGATGCTGCACGCCGCGATCGAGCGCGGCTGGCTCGACGAGAGTGTGATACCCGAGGCACTCCTCGGCATGAAGCGCGCTGGCGCGGACGGTATTCTCACCTACAGTGCGCTCGCGGTGGCGCGGCTCCTCAAGAGAGGTTGAGCGACCGCTCAAAGAAGCGAAGCACCGCGCGGTCGTGCCAAGTGCCACCGCGGCGGTCGTGGAACCCAACATGGCCGCCGCGCGCAAGCAGCAGCGGAAGAAGGCGCGAATTTTCGTGCCAATTCCGTGCCCGAAAGGGCTCGGCCGGGACGATTGGATCATCCTCGGACTGGATGAGAAGCGTCGGCACTTTGATCCCCGGGAGAAAGGTCGCGCAGGAGGAGCGCCGGTAGTAATCGTCCGCTCCGGCAAAGCCATTGCGGGGCGCGGTCACGCGCTCGTCGAATTCCCGCATGTCACGCGCGGCGAGGATGGCGCGCCGGTCGAAACGACCGGGCGGCCCATGCGCCGCGAGCGCCTCCGTGCGAAGCTCGCGCATGAAATAGCGATGATAGAGCGCGTTCCGCGGCGTCATCATGCTACGGCAGGTCGCCGCGAGATCGAGTGGAGGCGATATGACGGCTGCCGCCCTCACGAACGTGTCGCGGCCGCTTTCTCCGAGATATTTCAAGAGCACATTGCCGCCGAGCGAATAGCCGACGGCAAGGACGCCATGCGGGGTCAACCGCTCGGGGAGTCGCGCGATCGCTCGCGCGATGTCCTCGCTGCGACCGGCATGATAACGCTCGCGGCAGAGATGGCGCGAGGGACCCGCTCCGCGTTGGTTGAGGCGCAGCACGGGAAAGCCCGCTCGCAGGAGAGTCCGTGCAGTCGCGCGCATGTAGGCGCTGTCCTCGCAGCCAGTGAGGCCGTGGATGAGCAACGCAATCGGACGCCCGCACCGCTGGGGTGGCCAATGCAGCACCGCGGTAGTGCGGTCGCCCCCAGGTCCGTCCAGCGGCAGCTCGACACGCTCCGCCGTGAATTCCGAGAGATCGATGAGCGGCCGGTGCAGAAAATTGCGCAAGGTCTGCAAATTGCCACCGACCCACGGCCAACGTTCCTCGAAATGAGGAAGGCCGAGCAGGCGGTTGTCCGAATCCGCATCGCCTCTCATGCTCTTGATTTAGGTCGCTCGGCGGGTCTTCGCCAATTGCTGGCCGAGACGCGCGGAAGTGTCGGCTCGGGTACGGTCTCAATCATCGGTTCGCTTGCGCAAGGCAATCGCATCCGTTTAGAGTTGACACACAGGGGCATGGAGTTCGCGGGCCACTTGGAGGGTGGTCGGGAGGACCTTGCATGGTGCGCGAGGCGCGTGATGTCGCTGTCGATTCTGCGGACGCTCTTCCCGCGGGCGAGCGGCAGCGCTTTTTTATCGTCACGACCGGGCGCACGGGTTCTTCTCTCCTCTCCTCGATCCTCGCTGAGGCCGGCGCGGATTTCGGCGAACTCCTCAAAATCGAAAGCCGAACGGTCCCCGGTACCTCCATGGAGCACCCGCGTATCCGACGCGCGGTACGGCACTTCCGTTTGGCATTGGTCGAGTCGCCTCGAAAGCCGGTCGCGACGCTGTCGAAGTGGCGCCGGACGCTCCGTGTCTCTGCGGGCAAGCGGGAACTTCGCAAGGCTCTGCGGGAGGCACGGTTCCTGAAGGCCGTCGATGTGGATCTGACCGTCCAGTACGCGATCAGGTTCGGATATTTTCCGAAAATCATCCTGAGCTATCGATCCTTTGCCGAGCACGCGATCTCCTACTCTCAGATGCTCGGCTCTCGCTCGCCCCCGGCGCTGTGGGAGGATTTCGACCGGGTCAATCGCAATGGATTGCTGCACCTATACACTTACGGCGGCTGCGCCATCGGCTACGCGGAGCTGATGGATCTCGAGCGGCGCGAATGGGCGATCGCGCTCTCGGGAGTGACCGGCATCTCCGTAGGCGCACTCCTGGCGAGCCGTGCGCGTCGCGTCCGGCAACGTCAGCCCGCACCTCTCACGGTACCGTCGATGTCGGAATCCGCGGACCAACTCCTGGCCTCGATGGAGCGCAGTTCCGGCCGTGCGCTGCCGCCGAGCGAGCCGGCACTGCGCAACTGGAAGCAAGCGATGGAGCGCCGGGCAAAGGATGCGGCGGAGCAGGCGAGGCGCCCATTCCGCCTCATGCGCGTCGCGACGGAAGGCATGGCCTACTGCGCCGCTGTTTTCGACCGACGTGTCCCCTGGTACTCGCGTGCGGCCGCGCTCGCCTTGGTGATCGCATACCTCCTCATCCCCTGGGACCCGATCCCGAATCGGCTTCCCTACATCGGCCACCTCGACGATGCCCTCGCGGCTGCGCTTGCGATGCTTGGCTTCCTGTGTCTCGTTCCCGGCGAGGTCCTTAATTCGCTCCGGCGCGAGGCTGGGGCACGTCTCGGCGATCCCGCGGTCGCGCTGCAGCCCCTCAAGTGAGCTTCACCCAGGTGAGCTCGTGCTTGTTGTGATGGAGATGCATGAGGCGTGAGCCCGGTATCGCCGCGAAGCGCCGCGCCGTCTCGTGGTCGGTGACACCCTGGAACTTGAGCGTAAAGACGAAGCGACGGCAGGTGCCGGCTGTGAGCCAGCGCTCGACGAGATCGAGGAGCCGCCGCGGGTAGCAGACGACGTCCGAGAAGAGCCAATCGACCGGGCCGAGCCTGCGGGGATCGAGACCGAAGGCGCTCTCGCGCCGCATTTCTATTTCCGGCATCGCAGCGATCCGAGGGTCGAGCGGCGCCTTGTCGACGCTGATGACGCGGGCCCCGAGACGCGCGAGAACCCAACTCCAACCACCGGGGCTGCTGCCGAGATCGAGGCAGAGCGAGCCCGGCGCTGGGTGCTCGCCAGCGAGGGTGAGCGCCTCCCAGAGCTTGAGGTAGGCGCGGCTGGGCGGCGCCGCCTTGTCTTCGACGAAGCGGGCCTCGCCGTTCGGAAACGGGCTCGAGCAGCGCGCGGCCGCGAGAACGGTCTCCTCATCGAGGAGAGTCCAGGAACCGAGCGGCGCCATCGGCGCGGGTTCGGGGAAGCGCAGAGGTTTCGCGGAGACTTTCGGGAGCCGCTCCTCGATGAGCGCGGCGCGGCGATGGTGGGCGTGCGAATAAACTGCCCAATTGCGTTGGACCGCACGCAGCCGCTTGGCGGCGTCACCGATCGATGCGATCCGAAACTGCAGGGGATCGTTCCAGACATTGGCGGCCCAGGCCGCAGGCCGCGCCGGTCCTGGCGAAAGCAGCAGACGGCCATGGACGGCACTCACCTCGCCCAATTCCGTCCTCAGCTCCTCGAGGTATCCCTCGGCCGCGAGGTAGGCCGTGAATGCCGCAGGCTCCGACACCTCAGCCCGTCAGGAACGCCTGCACGGCCGCGATCTGATCCCCGGACATCAAGGCCGGCGCATGACCCACGCCCGCGAACTCGATGAGGCCCGAGCGCGGTCCCCGCTGCGTCATGGCGCGCGCGTCAGCCGCGCGCAGGAGGTCGGATTCTGCGCCGCGGAAAGTCATCGTTGGGCAGGTGATGCGGTCCCATTGCGGCCAGAAATTGCTATCGCCGAACTTCCCTACTTTGAGCGGCTCGGCGATGCGGGGGTCGTAGTGCAGGCCGAGCGTGCCGTCCGGTCGTTTGCGCGCGCTGTGCACGGCCATGTGGCGCCATTGTCCCGCGCTCAGCGCGCCGAAGCTCGCGGCGACCTCGCGCAGATAGGCCTCGAGCGCCGCGAGGTCGGGAAAGCTCGGATCCCTTCCGGCATAGGTCGCGATGCGCTCGATCCCTTCCTTCGCCATTACGGGGCCGATGTCGTTCATGAGGAGGCGCTTGATCGGCGTGCGCGGCATTGCCGCGAGGAACATTCCGATGAGGCCGCCCATGGAGGTGCCGACCCAGAGCACTTCATCAACGCCGAGGCGCGCGATGAGCTGCGCCACGTCGTTGAGGTAGAGCGGGAAGGCGTAGACGCCGGGCGGATCGAGCCAATCGCTCTGTCCGCGCCCGGCCATGTCGGGACAGACAACCCGGAAATCCCGTGACAGGGCTTCCGCGAGCACATCGAAATCTCGGCCGTTACGGGTGAGCCCATGCGCGCAGATCACCGTCCGCGCCCCCGCCGGCCCCGCCCATTCGGTATAGGCGAGACGGTGGAAGCCGCTGGGATCGAGGCACATCAGGCTCTGGCTCAACATCGACATGATCGAAAGCTCCCGTGCGTCCGGCCGCACCTTCACGCGAACGGGCCCGACGATCAAGGCCGATGATTGCCCCCGCGCGCTCGGCTGCGGTAGGACTACCCGGACATCGCGCTTTCCCGAGGTTCACTCATGGCCGCATCGGGCCCCCTCTCCGGCATCACCGTCGTCGATCTCTCGCGCATCCTCGCGGGCCCTTATTGCACGCTGCTGATGGCGGAGCTCGGCGCCCGCGTCATCAAGGTCGAGCCGCCTGGCAAGGGGGACGACGCACGCGAATACGGGCCGTTCAAGAACGGCGTCTCCACATATTTCGCCTCGGTCAATCGCGGCAAGGAATCGATCGCGCTCGATCTCAAGGCGCCCGGAGACAAGCGCATCTTCGAGGCGCTTCTCGGCAAGGCCGACGTGATCGTCGAGAACTTCCGCCCCGGGACGATGGAGAAGCTCGGCTATGGCTGGGAGACGCTGCATCCCCGCTATCCTCGCCTCATCTACGCCTCGGCCTCGGGCTTCGGGCACACCGGTCCCTTCTCGAGCTATCCCGCCTACGACATGGTGGTGCAGGGCCTCGGCGGCATCATGAGCATCACGGGCCATCCCGGCCAGCCGCCGGTGCGCATCGGCATGTCCATCGGGGACATCGGCGCCGGCCTTTACACGGCCGTCGCCGTTCACGCCGCGCTCCTCCATCGCGAGCGCAGCGGCGAGGCGAGCAAGGTCGACATCGCGATGTTCGACTGCCAGCTCGCGCTCCTGGAGAACGCGATCATGC
>Ga0335081_10010946_pt1 | contig 14674 bp, 12 predicted proteins | sample Lox_Sample_35_FD_206713 | JGI IMG/M metagenome (GOLD analysis project Ga0335081, IMG submission 206713) | Soil microbial communities from Loxahatchee National Wildlife Refuge, Florida, United States - Lox_Sample_3.5 | ecosystem: Environmental > Terrestrial > Soil > Wetlands | place: USA... | reverse complement strand
GCACGCTGATCAGTTCGCGCAGCAGATTGCCGTAGACTGACGGATGACGCGGCAGGAACGGCGCGGCGAAACAGGTCGAGAATTCCGGTTCGACGCCGACCAGACCCTTCTCGGTGCCGGCAACCTTGGCAGTGTAGCCGGACAGGAAGTGGTACATCGCCTGCGCCGGCGTCAGCTTGGCGATCGGTGGCATCACCCCGAAGGCATCGGCGGTGAGCAGCACGATGTTCTTCGGCATGCCGGCGCGGCCGCTGCGCAATGCGTTGGGGATGAATTCCAGCGGATAGGCAGCGCGGGTATTTTCGGTCTTCGTTTCATCGTCGAAGTCGCAGATGCGGGTGTCCGGATCGAAGACGACGTTTTCCAGCACGGTGCCGAAGCGGTGCGTCGTGGCGTAGATCTCGGGCTCCGCCTCGGCGGACAATTTGATGCACTTGGCATAGCAGCCGCCCTCGAAGTTGAAGACGCCTTGCGGGCCCCAGCCGTGCTCGTCATCGCCGATCAAGGTGCGCTTGGGATCGGCCGATAGCGTGGTCTTGCCGGTGCCCGACAGGCCGAAGAACAGGGCGACGTCGCCGGCCGGCCCGACATTGGCCGAGCAGTGCATCGGCATGACGCTCTCGGCCGGCAGATAATAATTGAGCGTGGTGAAGACCGACTTTTTCATCTCGCCGGCGTAGTAGCTGCCGCCGATCAGGATGATGCGTTTGCTGAAGTCGATGGCGATGACGGTTTCGCTGCGTACGCCGTGGCGTTTCGGGTCGGCCTTGAATGACGGCAGGCACAGGATGGTGAAATCGGGCACGTAATGGGGAAGCTCGGAGCGCTCAGGCCTGATCAGCAGGGCGCGGATGAACATCGAGTGCCAGGCCAGCTCGGTATAGACGCGGGTTTTGATGCGGTATTTCGGATCGGCGCCGCCATACAGGTCCTGGGCGAACAGGGTCTTGCCTTTGGCGTGGGCGATAAAGTCGTCGAGCAGAACCTGGAATTTGTCTTGCGGTAGGCGGCCGTTCTTCTGCCACCAGACGGTTTTTTCCGTCTGATCGTCGACGACCACGAATTTATCTTTCGGGCTGCGACCGGTATGAACACCGGTCTCGGCGCAGAACGCGCCGCCGTTGACCAGCGAGCCCTCGCCCCTGGCGACGGCATGTTCGAGCAGGATCGGATCGGGGAGATTCCAGTGGATGGCGGCGAGATTTTTCAAACCGAATTTGCCGGCGCCGAAAGCGCCGTTCCTCAGACCCGTTTCCTTCACGCTCGCCTCCGCTGAATGGCCCACTTTGTCTGCGCCGGGGCCTAAACGGCCACGCTGTCACGCTGCGACACACCCGCCACGGCGGCGAGCGCGCGACCTATAGGCGCCATCGTATCACTTGCCAAGATGTTTGCCCAAGACGGCGCCGCGGACCTGCAGTGCATTGCGACAAAACGGTAAATCGGCCCCGGCGGTAACGATAACGCGGCGCGGCACGCCCGGTTCGGACCTCGGGTTGGGGTCATTGCCTGCACATTGATTGGGCAGTGCCGGAGCCGACCGAACGGGTCAACGCTAGGCTGCCCGTGCTTGCGCGGCGAGATCGACGACGATCTTGCGCAATTGCGCCGCGCCGGTGACGCGCTCCGCGAACGGCAGTCGCAGCGTGGCGTCGCCGCGAGCGAGGTCGAGACCATCCGGGTCGAGCCCGGTCAGTCGCCATGCGCCGTCTTCGCCGCCCAGCAATTTCGTTGCGTAGAGACGGACGGCCTCGGCGTGGTCGTCATTCATGTGCGAGACGGCGCCGGCCTCGGCCTCGACCAGCTCCTCGGCACCGGTGAGATCGGTGAGGACGTCGGCAGCGGTGAGATCGGCGGCTCGTGCAAAGCCGCCATTGAGGTGAGCCGATACCGCGTCGAGCCGCCAGAACGAAAAATCACCGAATCCGGCGTAAAGCTCGGATTTGGGGTGGCGGGCAAGGAAGCGGCGGCGCATCCGCGCTTCGCGCGGATCGTCGCGCGGGATGCGGCGGAAGGTCCCAAGCAGCGTCAGCCGCGGGTGGGCCAGCGGGTCGCCCTTTCCGGTCGCAGCCAGCAGCAGCGAGGCGCGACCGTCGACCTCCAGATTGGCGGTGTGGGTGGACAGCCGCGACACCAGGATCAGCGGCGATCCATCGCTGTCGGTCGCCACGTTGACCAGCGAGGCAAAGGGATGGCCGGTATTGCGATCGATGGTCGCAAGCGCGCCGGCCCGCGTCGCTCGCAGCAGGCCCTTGGCGATGGTTTTTGGATCGAAATCGGGGGCCGGGGCATTTTCTGGGAGCCGATTTGGCATGAAACCGGGCAAAGTGGCGGGCTTCTCGGTCTCAGCCACGGTCCGGTCTCCAGCGCTTGGGGCCGATCATGCTTACCGTTCCCTTTTCCATATCCTTCCAAGTCACAGTAATTGCCCCGTTTTTGCCTTGTGCTGTCACACTTCTGCCCCCACATGGGAATCAAAGGACGTGCGGGGCCGGGCTGGTGATGCTGCGGCCGACTCATGTTAGAAGGCCGCCATGCCGACAATCGCTCTCGTCGACGACGACCGCAATATCCTCACCTCGGTGTCTATCGCGCTCGAGGCTGAGGGCTACCGGATCACCACCTATACGGATGGCGCCTCGGCGCTGGACGGTTTCAAGACCGTGCTGCCTGACCTTGCGATCCTCGACATCAAGATGCCGCGCATGGACGGCATGGAGACCCTGCGTCGGCTGCGCCAGAAATCCGATCTGCCGGTGATCTTCCTCACTTCGAAAGATGAAGAGATCGATGAGCTTTTCGGCCTCAAAATGGGGGCCGACGATTTCATCCGGAAACCATTCTCGCAGCGCCTGCTGGTCGAACGCGTCAAGGCGGTGTTGCGCCGCGTTTCGCCGAAGGACGGCGCCGCCCCGAAGGAAGCCGACAGCAAGGTGCTGGAGCGTGGCCTGCTGCGCATGGATCCCGAGCGTCACACCTGCACCTGGAAGAACGAGGCGGTCACGCTCACCGTTACCGAGTTCCTGATTCTGCATGCCCTGGCGAGCCGGCCGGGCGTGGTCAAGAGCCGCAATGCCTTGATGGATGCGGCCTATGATGACCAGGTCTATGTCGACGACCGCACCATCGACAGCCACATCAAGCGGTTGCGTAAGAAGTTCAAGGCAAGCGACGACGAATTCGACATGATCGAAACGCTGTACGGCGTCGGCTATCGTTTCAAGGAATAGGGCGCCGTGGACCGCCGGCCGCGGAACCGCGGCCCCGCTGACTGGGACGGCTGACGTGCGGTAGTATTGGCGTGCAGGCCTGCGATGAGCGCGGCCGCATGATCGGAACCCGGCAGACACGTGCTCGATCGAACCGCAGACGTTGCAGGGGCCGAGACCGAGCCCCACGTGCCCATCGAAGTTTCGCTCGATACCGAAACTTCCGATGAGCTGCAGACGCGCCCAGCGCCGCAGGGCTTTGCCCGGATCAGCGAATGGTTGCGGCGCGCCTGGCAGTTTTTCATCACGCAGAGTTTCTCGAGCCTCACCCGCCGCATTGTTTCGCTCAACGTCGCCGGCCTGCTCGCTCTCTCCATCGGGATTATCTTTCTCTCGCAATTCCGCGCCGGCCTGATCGATGCGCGGGTGCAGAGCCTTCTGGTGCAAGGGCAAATCATCGCCGGAGCGATTGCCGCTTCGGCGACGGTCGAGACCGACTCCTCGATCACCATCGATCCCGACAAGCTGTTGGGCCTGCAGCCCGGCCAGAGCTACGGCCCGTCGGAGGATGCGCTCTACGGCATCGATTTCCCGATCAATCCGGAGCGGGTTGCGCCGGTGCTGCGCCGGCTGGTCTCGCCGACCAAGACGCGGGCACGGATCTACGATCGCGACGGCGTATTGCTGGTCGACAGCCGCAACCTGTTCGGCCGCGGCGACGTGCTGCGTTTCGACTTGCCGCCCCCGAATGCCGAAAAGCCCGGCATTTTCGAGCGCGCCTTCATCGCCGCGCGCCGCTGGCTCGGTCGCGGCGACCTGCCGCTTTATCGCGAGCTCGGCGCCGAGAACGGCAAAGGCTATCCGGAAGTCGAACAGGCTCTGAACGGTCAGGATGCGACCAGGGTGCGCATCAATGACCGCGGCGACGTGATCGTTTCGGTCGCGGTGCCGGTGCAACGCTTCCGCGCGGTGCGCGGCGCCCTGATGCTGTCCACCCAAGGCGCCGACATCGACGACATGGTCGAGGCGGAGCGTCTCGCCATCTTGAAAGTCTTCATGATCGCCGCCGGCGTGATGGTCGTGCTGTCGATCCTGCTCGCCGGGACAATCGCCGAACCGGTGCGGCGGCTTGCCGATGCCGCCGAGAGCGTACGCCGGCGCATTCAAACACGCGTCGAAATTCCCGATTTCACAACGCGGCGCGACGAAATCGGTCACTTGTCGGGTACGCTGCGCGACATGACCAATGCGCTTTACAGCCGCATCGAGGGCATCGAGAGATTCGCCGCGGATGTCGCGCATGAGCTGAAAAATCCGCTCACGTCGCTGCGCTCCGCGGTCGAGACGCTGCCGCTCGCCAAGAGCGACGACAGCCGTGGCCGGCTCCTCAGCATCATCCAGCACGACGTCAAGCGGCTTGATCGGCTGATTTCGGATATTTCAGATGCAAGCCGTCTGGATGCCGAACTGCAGCGCCAGGAGGCCGCGCCGGTCGACATCGCCAAGCTGCTCAATACGCTGGTCGGGGTGGCGAATGAGGTGAAGCGCGACGATGGCGTCAAGGTGACGCTGCGCTTTGAAGGCGGCGGCGCGCGCGTGTTCCGGGTTTCCGGTCATGATTCCCGCCTCGGCCAGGTCGTCGACAATCTGATCGAGAATGCGCGATCGTTTTCGCCGCCGGGCGGCGTCGTGCGCGTCACCTGTCGCCGCACGCGCAGCGCAGTCGAGATTTTCGTCGATGATGACGGGCCCGGTGTGCGGCCCGACGTCCGCGAGAAGATCTTCGAGCGCTTCTACACCGATCGTCCGCATCAGGGCTTCGGCCAGAACTCCGGTCTCGGATTGTCGATTTCCAAGCAGATCGTTGAAGCTCACGGCGGCACGATCTGGGTGGAGAACCGTACGGGCGCGCCGGGCGCCGACGGCGAACCGACCGTGCTCGGCGCGCGGTTCATCGTGCGTCTGCCGGCGATGTGACGTCGCAAATCGATGGCGGAGCAAACGACGACGGTGCACGCCTCGGCCGTCCTCTTTGGTGCGCGCGCGGTGCTGATCCGCGGCCCCTCGGGTGCCGGCAAGTCTCGTCTCGCGCTCGCTCTCATCGGTGCGAAGTTTGGCGGCGCGCTGGCCTTTGCACGGCTGGTCGGTGATGACCGCGTTCACCTTGAAGCCGCCGGCGGCCGACTTCTGGTGCGACCTGCCGATACGCTCGCCGGTCTCATCGAGTTGCGCGGCGTTGGTCTGCTGAAGCTTCCCTACGAGCCGTGTGCCGTGGTCGGACTTGTTGTCGATCTTGCTGCCGAGGACGCCGAACGATTGCCGCAACCGTCGCAGCGTCAAGTCGAGGTCTCCGGTATTTTGCTACCAAGGATTGCATTGGCGCCAGGCGAAAACGCCTTACCGGTGGTTCTCGCCGCGGTCAGCGGCGTTAATTTTCCGACAACCAGGGCCGAATAGCGCCTCATTTGGTGGTGGGAGATTGGTAACCATACTGCCGATAAACTCGAAGCGGCGTTGTGACCGGCGGTCCATCGCCCCGCGCTTCGACTTTGATCTACCGCGATGCAACAACCTCCGGAATTTCGCCAAAACGCCTCTTGCGCCGGGGCTTCGGATGGTCAAGATGAGCACCCTTTCGTGCGGTGCAACCGCCACGCGCCCGCGGGGAGTTTCATGATCGGTGTCGTGCTTGTTACCCACGGGCGGTTGGCCGTCGAGTTCCGGGCAGCGTTGGAACACGTGGTCGGTCCGCAGCGTCAGATCGAGTCGGTCACGATCGGCCCCGACGACGATGTCGAGGAACGCCGCAAGGACATCATTGAAGCCGTCAAGCGGGTCGACACCGGTGACGGCGTCGCCATCCTCACCGACATGTTCGGCGGCACGCCGTCGAACCTTGCCATTTCAGTGATGAGCCGTCCGCGTGTCGAGGTTCTCGCCGGCATCAATCTGCCGATGCTCGTGAAGCTCGCCAAGGTCCGTGAGGAGTGTCCGCTCACGGAGGCCGTTGCGGCCGCCCAAGAAGCCGGCCGCAAATATGTGACGATCGCGAGTCGGGTCCTCACCGGCAAATGAACGACGCGGCCCGCAGCACCGACGAATGTGCCGACGGGCCGCCGCCCCGCGACGGTGCAATCGTTCGCGAGCTGACGATCTGCAACAGCAAAGGCCTGCACGCGCGCGCCTCGGCGCGGTTCGTCCAAACCGTGGAAAAATTCGATGCGGATGTGCGCGTGACGCGCTGCGGCGAGACGGTCGGCGGCACGTCGATCATGGGCTTGATGATGCTCGCGGCTGCGCCTGGCACCACGATCACGGTCGAGGCGACCGGTCGCGAAGCCAACGAAGTGATCGAGGCCTTGAGTCAACTTATCGAGTCGCGATTTGGCGAGCGGGAGTAGGACCGCGGCGATGGCGCGGCCATGATGCTCGATCGAGCAGGCAACAGCTCGTTCCAGCCTCGGCGCAGCCCTGCCAATTGCCCCGATCAGTGGCTCGCGGATCAAGCGGACGACAGTCATAGGAGGGAAAGCAGATGCCCGACACCTCACCTGGCGCAAGCCCCGCCAGACCTTCGGATTCGGTATCGCTGACGACCGGGGCCGCTGCGGGCGACCGGCTCGCGGCCACGGTGCGCTACGTCGATCGCCCTGAAATGGAGGAGACCTTCGTCGACTCGATTACCGGGCTCATTTTCGACGGTCAGACGCTTCGCATCGAATTCGGCGTTACGCGCTTCGATGATGTGAAGGCCAATACGCCGATCACCGGCCGCCGCTATCCGGCCTGCCGACTGGTCCTGCCTCCTGCTGCCGCGGTCGATCTGATCAATCGCATGCAGCAGATCGCAACCGCATTGGCGCAGGCCGGCGTGGTCCGGGCAACGCCACGATCGGGCGACGCGACCAAGGCGGTGTGAACGGTGCACGCCGATCAGCCGCGCCGTCCTCCGCGTACTGCAATCGCCGCGGCTGCCGCCTTGAGGTCGGTCACGAATTGCCGATAGGCGGCGCGCTTGTCGGCTTCATCCTCGATGCGCAGCAATGCCGACGGATGCACGGTGACGAACAGCATGGTGCCGTCTTCGAGGCTCAGCTTGCGGCCACGCAGTTTGCTGATCGTGACTGTCTTTCCGGTCAGGCTGCGAGCGGCGGTGACGCCGAGCGCAATGACCGCCGTCGGCTTGACCAGCGTGCGCTCCTCGTCGAGCCAGATCCTGCAGCGTTCGATCTCGTCGTTGTTCGGCCGCTTGTGCAGCCGGCGCTTGCCGCGCATTTCGTGCTTGAAATGCTTGACCGCATTGGTGACGAAGGTTTCCTCGCGCGCGATGCCCGCATCCTGGAGTGCCGCATCGAGTACGCGGCCGGCCGGGCCGACAAACGGCTTGCCGGCGAGGTCTTCCTTGTCGCCGGGCTGTTCGCCGACCAGCATGAAGGTCGCGTGGCTTGGCCCTTCCCCCGGCACCACCTGGGTGGCCTCGCGATAGAGCGGGCAACGGGTGCAGGCGGCCTCGGCGACGGCCAGTTGGCGTAGCGATTTCGGCGCGGCGGACGTCATCTCCATCCCCTCACAATGCGAGATCGCTGCATCGGTTCATATGTTGGACATAAAGGTATCTTTATGTCTTTATTGCCCGTTCCGAGCACACCTGCTATAGGCCTGCCCGGCGGGGGCCATGCCTGCCGCCAACCGCGCCCAAACCAAGGACCATCATGAGCACCGCTGCCGCGCCCAAAACCGCCAATTCCGACTATGTCGTCAAGGACATCGGCCTTGCCGAATGGGGCCGCAAGGAAATTTCCATCGCCGAAACCGAGATGCCCGGCCTGATGGCGACCCGCGAGGAATTCGGCCCCTGCCAGCCGCTGCGCGGCGCCCGGATTGCCGGCTCGCTCCATATGACGATCCAGACCGCGGTTCTGATCGAGACGCTGAAGGCGCTTGGCGCCGATGTCCGGTGGGCCTCGTGCAACATCTACTCGACACAGGATCACGCCGCCGCCGCGGTCGCCGCCAGCGGCACGCCGGTCTTTGCCGTCAAGGGCGAGAGCCTGACCGACTATTGGGATTACACGCACCGCATCTTCGCATGGGGGGACGGCGGCGGCCCGAACATGATTCTCGACGATGGCGGCGACGCGACGCTGTTGCTGCACCTCGGCATGCAGGCCGAGAGCAATCCGGATGTCCTGCGCCATCCCGGCAACGAGGAGGAAGAAGTGCTGTTCGCCGCGATCAAGAAGCGGCTCGCCGAGCAGCCCGGCTGGTACACGAAGGTCGCCAAAAGCGTGCGCGGCGTCACCGAGGAGACCACGACCGGCGTGCACCGTCTGTATCAGATGGCCAAGGAAGGCCGTTTGCTGTTTCCGGCGATCAACGTCAACGACAGCGTCACCAAGTCGAAATTCGACAATCTCTACGGCTGCCGCGAATCGCTGGTCGACGGCATCCGTCGCGGCACCGATGTGATGATGGCCGGCAAGGTGGCCATGGTCGCCGGCTTCGGCGACGTCGGCAAGGGTTCGGCCGCGTCGCTGCGGCAGGCCGGCTGCCGCGTTCTGGTGTCGGAAATCGATCCGATCTGTGCTCTGCAGGCGGCGATGGAGGGTTACGAAGTCACCACCATGGACGACGCCGCGCCGCGCGCCGACATCTTCTGCACCGCGACCGGCAATATCGACGTGATCACCATCGATCACATGCGCAAGATGAAAGATCGCGCCGTCGTCTGCAATATCGGGCACTTCGACAGCGAAATTCAGGTTCACGCGCTGAAAAACTTGAAGTGGACCAACGTCAAGCCGCAAGTCGATGAAATCGAGTTCCCCGACGGCAAGCGTATCATCCTGCTGTCCGAGGGACGGCTGGTGAATCTCGGCAATGCCATGGGCCACCCGAGCTTCGTGATGTCGTCGTCCTTCACCAACCAGACCTTGGCGCAGATCGAGCTGTGGACCAATCCCGATCGCTACGAGAAGAAGGTCTACACGCTACCCAAGCATCTCGATGAGAAGGTTGCGCGGCTGCATCTCGACAAGATCGGCGTCAAGCTCACCAAGCTCAACGACAAGCAGGCGACCTATATCGGCGTGCCGCCGGAAGGTCCGTTCAAGGCGGATCACTATCGCTACTGACGTCTACTGCGGTGGGATGATCAGGATGCGGTAGTGCACCGGCGTATCGAGCGCGCCAAAGTAACGGCGAGCCAGGGCAACGTCGGTGATCTCGATATCGTGGAAGCGCTTGGCATAAGCGGCCAACGCCGTGATACAGGCGCTTTCCGGCAGCGGACAGACGACCGCGGCACCTTCGTGCTTGATTCGGTTCTCATCGACCCATGGGGTTTCCGCGTGGTTGAGAATCTCCAGCGTCGAGGGCTGTTCCTCGAAGTAGAAGACAATGCCGTTGACGATCGGAGAATCGCTGCCGACGATCCGGAGCGGTGCCTTGGTGTGATCGACCCAGGCACGCTCGACGGCGCGTGCGATGAGTCGATAGTGCGCCGCGTAATGCGTCACTCCTTCGCGGTGGATGACCATGGCGATGACCGGCGAAGCCACCACCATGAGCGTCGGGTAGACGATCGCTGCAGTCAGCAGCCAAACGGTGCTGCTGCGCGTGATCGTCACCAGCGGCGACGACAGCAGCACGATCGGCAGCAGCGTCATCCCCGACATCATCCAGAGCGAGCCGACGGTGACCTTGAGCGGTATCGCGGACAGCGCCGCTATGAGGATCGGTGCGACGAAGGCGACAACGATGGTGCGGCGTTGGTCGTCGGTGGGCCACAGCGTGTCGCGGATCGCGGCGGCGCTCGGTCGTGCGGCCAGCAGGCCGAGAACGATCGGCGCGGCGATGAAGGCGAGCACGCCGGCCAGAAAGACGAAGGCGTGCGCGGTCGCCGACAAATAGGTCGCGGGATGCGAGCCGAAGGCGTAGCGCAGCGACTCGAAGTCATGCGTGACCACCCACGCCACATGGGGAGCGATCAGCAATGTGCCGACGGCAATGGTCAGCCACGGCGCCGCGGAACGAAAGTAAAGCCTGCGCCGCGGATCGCCGAGCGCGGCAACGCCGAGGCCCGCCAAGAAAAACAGCGACCAATACTTGCCGAGGACGGATGCCGCCGCACCGGCACCGGCAAGCACCGCCCAGCCGGCGCGCCGCGTTTCCAGCGAGCGCAGAAACCACCAGGTGGTGAGCGCCCAAAATGGGATGAGGACGGTGTTGGCGTTGAATTTCAGCGCATGAAAATTGTAGAACGGCACCAGGCTCAAAAGCACGACGCCGACGACACGCTTCTGCGGACTGCAAAACGGCGCCGCGACATGCCAGGCAACCCACAGCGCCAGCGTCGCCAGCACCACGGCGAACAGGTAGTAGGCCCATCCCTGCGCCGGGAATATCTCGAACCATAGCCGCACCAGCCAGGCTGCGAGCGGCGGGTGCTTCGGCGTGCCGAGGACGACCTCGTGAGACCACGAGACCATTTCGCCCATGTCGAAATGAATGTCCTGGCTGCCCTTGGCGATGATGCCGTAGAGCGTCCACATGACGGCGTAGGCGGTCAGCAGAAGCGCCATCGCGCGCTCGCAGCGCGCGGGATCGACTAACGCATCGTACAACCGTTCGATCGGGTTGATTGTCCGGCAGGAAAAATCCGCCGTCGTCATCGCGTAAAAGTCGTCATCGAGTAAAATCCGTCACCCTCCGGACCTCCTTAGCACCGCCGCAATGGCCGGGCCAGCCTGCCGTGCCTGACGCAGTAAACACCGGCGGCCCGTTCAGCGTCCGCCTTGCTATAATGGCGCGAGCGAACCGCAGGGTGGGAAGCGGCCATGGGCAGGACACGGGTCAGTCGCCACACGGCCGCACGCCGACGTTGGGCCGGCGCGATCGCCGGCTTCGTCCTCGGCTGCCAAATGTGCTCGCCGGTCTTGGCCGATCCGGTCGAAGACTTCTATCGCGGCAAGACAATCTCGGTGCTGATCGGTGTCGGCGCCGGCGGCGAATACGATACGATCGCGCGGCTCGTCGCCCGTTATATCGGTCGCTACATCCCGGGCCATCCGGCGCTGGTGCCGCAGCAGATGACCGGCGCGAGCGGCCTGAAGCTGATGAATTACATGGCGACGCTCGCGCCTCACGACGGCACGGTGATCGGCATGATCTCGGAAGGCCTGCCGTCGCTGCAGGCGGTCGGCATGGCCGGAATTCAGTTCGACGCCGCCAAGTTCAATTGGCTTGGCGCCATCGCGCCGATCGACGAAACCATTGCGGTTTGGCACGCGGCCGGGATCAACACGCTCGACGATGCGCGGCGGCGAGACATCATCACCGGGGCGACGGCGCGCGGCTCGATAACCTATACGTTCCCGGCTTTGCTCAACGAGCTGTTCCACACCAGGCTCAAGCTGGTCACCGGATATAACGGCGGCAACGAGATCAACCTCGCCATGGAGCGCGGCGAGGTCGAGGCGCGCGACAACACCTGGTCGAGCTGGAAGGCGACGCGCCCGGAATGGGTGCGCGACCACAAGATATCGATTATCGTGCAGTCGGGGCCGCGCGCCGCCGACCTCGATGCGCCTCTCGCTTCCGAACTCACCAAGGATGCCGATGAATTGCGGTTGCTCGATCTGGTCCTGTCCGGCTGTGCGCTCGGTCGCCCGCTCACCATCACACCCGGAGTTCCCGTCGAGCGCGTCGCTGCCCTGCGTGCGGCCTTCGATCGGACGGTCAAGGATGCGGACTTTCTCGCCGAAGCCAAATCGCTGCGCTTCGATGTCGATCCGGTCCACGGTGTCGACATGCAGAAGACCGTCGAGCGGACGCTGGCGGTGTCGCCGGAAATCGCGCGCCGCGCCAAGCAGCTCCTGGAGTGAGGCTTTCCCGGCTTGCCGCTGGCGGGTGCGAATGTTATCTGCGCCGCATGAGCGCGACGCCCATCGCCAATATCCGCAACTTCTCGATCATCGCCCATATCGATCACGGCAAATCGACGCTGGCCGACCGGCTGATCCAGCTCACCGGCGCGCTCGAAGCACGCGAGATGGTCGATCAGGTGCTCGATTCGATGGATATCGAGCGCGAGCGCGGCATCACCATCAAGGCGCAGACCGTGCGGCTCAACTACCGCGCCCGCGACGGCAAGGACTATGTGCTCAACCTGATCGACACGCCCGGCCATGTCGACTTCGCCTACGAGGTCAACCGGTCGCTCGCCGCCTGTGAAGGCTCGCTCCTCGTTGTCGATGCCAGCCAGGGCGTCGAGGCCCAGACACTCGCCAATGTCTATCAGGCGATCGACAACAACCACGAGATCGTGCCGGTTCTCAACAAGGTCGATCTGCCGGCCGCCGAACCCGAAAAGGTCAAGCAGCAGATCGAGGACGTGATCGGGCTCGACGCCTCCGACGCCATTCTGATCTCGGCGAAGACCGGCATGAACGTGCCTGAAGTGCTCGAGGCGATCGTGCACCGGCTGCCGCCGCCGAAGGGCGACGCCAAGGCCCCGCTCAAGGCGCTGCTCGTCGATAGCTGGTACGACTCCTATCTGGGCGTGGTCGTGCTGTTCCGCGTCGTCGACGGCGTGCTGAAGAAGGGCCAGCGCATTCGCATGATGGGCACGGCGGCGAGCTATGAAGTCGACCGCGTCGGCGTGTTCACGCCCAAGCGCGTCGAGCTCGACGAGCTCGGTCCCGGCGAGATCGGCTTCCTCACCGCTTCCATCAAGGAGGTCGCCGATACCCGCGTCGGCGACACCATCACCGACGACCGCAAGCCCGTCGCTGCGCCGCTGCCCGGTTTCCGCCCGGCCATTCCGGTGGTGTTCTGCGGGCTGTTCCCGGTCGATGCCGCGGATTTCGAGAACCTGCGCGCCGCAATGGGCAAGCTGCGGCTCAACGATGCGAGCTTCACCTACGAGATGGAGACCTCGGCGGCGCTCGGCTTCGGCTTCCGCTGCGGCTTTCTCGGCCTGCTGCATCTCGAGATCATCCAGGAGCGGCTGGAGCGCGAGTTCAACCTCAATCTGATCGCGACCGCGCCGTCGGTCATCTATAAGATCAAGCTCACCGACGGCAAAGAGCTCGAAATTCACAATCCGGTCGACATGCCGGATCCCAATCACATCGAGGAAATGCAGGAGCCGTGGATCGAGGCGACGATCCTCACGCCCGATGAATATCTCGGCGCCGTGCTCAAGCTCTGTCAGGATCGCCGTGGCGAGCAGAAAGAGCTGACCTATGTCGGCAACCGCGCCATGGTGAAATACAATCTGCCGCTCAACGAGGTGGTGTTCGATTTCTACGACCGGCTGAAATCGGTGTCGCGCGGCTATGCGTCGTTCGACTATCACCTGACCGACTACCGGCCGTCCGATCTGGTCAAGCTGCAGATGCTGGTCAACGGCGAGCCGGTCGACGCGCTCGCCATGCTGGTGCATCGCACCCGCGCCGAGCAGCGCGGCCGTGCCATGGCGGAGAAGCTCAAGGAGCTCATTCCGCCGCACATGTTCCAGGTGCCGATCCAGGCCGCGATCGGCGGCAAGATCATCGCCCGCGAAACCGTGCGCGCCTTCCGCAAGGACGTCACCGCGAAATGCTACGGCGGCGACGTGACACGCAAGCGCAAGCTTCTGGAGAAGCAGAAGGAAGGCAAGAAGCGCATGCGCCAGTTCGGCAAGGTCGACATCCCGCAGGAGGCCTTCATCGCCGCGCTGAAGGTGGATGTGTAGCGTTGGCGATGCCCGGGGGCGGGCCGCTTATCGCGCTGTCATCGCACTGTCTCGCGGCATGGAGCCATTTTGGACGTTTGCAGTGCTGGATTTTTGCGGCGTATATTAGCTTAGTGGCCGAACCGCGAGTGCCGAATGCCTTTGGGGAAGGCAATGCGACGGCGCGATCTCATGAAAGTAATTGCGGGCTTGGCCGCGGCTTGGCCACTTCCAGCGCGCGCGCAGGGTGGACAACGGAAAATTGGGGTTTTGGCCATCGGTACGCTGGAAAATTCGACATACCAATCGCCCGTAACCGCGTTCGTGGCCGCGCTGCGTGACCTCGGATGGGTTGATGGTCAAAACATCCATGTCGACGTGCGTTGGGGCAGCGGCAATGCCGAGCTTGAAAAGTCCTACGCTGCGGAGTTCGCCAAGCTTGCGCCCGACGTCATTCTCGCATGCGGAACGGCGAATCTCGCATTCCTGCAGCAGGCGACGCCGTCTATCCCGACCGTCTTCGTTCAAGTCTCCGATCCCATCGCTCAGCATTTTGTCCCCAATCTGACGCGTCCTGGCGGCAACATCACGGGCTTTGCTGCATTCGAATTTACCATCGGCGGCAAGTGGATCGAATTGCTCAAGCAGCTCGCTCCGTCGCTTGAGCGTGTGGGCCTGATGTTCAATCCCGACGTCTCGCCGCAAAACGAATATCTGCTGCGGGCAATGACCAAGGATGCAACGACAT
>Ga0335081_10010945_pt1 | contig 14674 bp, 11 predicted proteins | sample Lox_Sample_35_FD_206713 | JGI IMG/M metagenome (GOLD analysis project Ga0335081, IMG submission 206713) | Soil microbial communities from Loxahatchee National Wildlife Refuge, Florida, United States - Lox_Sample_3.5 | ecosystem: Environmental > Terrestrial > Soil > Wetlands | place: USA... | reverse complement strand
GAGAATGTCGCATTCCGGCTAACGGAGGAGCACGGCATCTACGACGATCCAATCGACCAGCGGGTGCGAGAGTCATTACGTTTCGTCGAACTTGAAAATACCCTTGATCTGCTCCCTTCAGAACTTTCCGGCGGCATGCGCCGGCGCGTCGCGATCGCGCGGGCCATCATCACGCACCCGGAATTGTTGCTGTACGATTCGCCTACCGGAGGCCTGGACCCCGTTACATCGAACACGATCATCGAGCTCATTATGAAGCAGCGCGATGTGTATCGAACCAGTTCGCTGCTGGTGACTCATCGCTTGCAGGACGCGTTCACGATGGCGACGCACGAGTTCGACAAGAAAACGAATCAGTTGAAAGCGTTGCCAAGAGGACAGTACTGCAACGTGCCGATGAGTTTTCTGGTTCTGCGGGATGGAAAAGTCATTTTCGATGGCGACATCCGCGAACTCGCTCACACGAAAGATGAGTACATTCGAGAATATATCTCCTAATCAAATGGCAAACAATCGGCACGAAAAGCAGTTGTCCGAGCTGTCGAAACTGGTAGCGGAATACATTGGAGATCAGCGAGCTGAGTTTCGGGAGAAGGGCCGGCCTATTTCTTCGAAGGACACGGGGCGACTGTCTCGATTCTTCCCTGCGGATGTACTCGAAAACGTGCGAATTATCGGAGGAAGGATCGCTGAGCCGTCCTTCTACTCGCAATTACCGAAAATGGGGATTGATAATGCTCCGCCTTTTTCTGATATGGCGGGAATAACCTTCGAGGATGTGATCATTCATGCCGCTCCTCTCTCAAGGTCACTCCTCTTCCACGAACTCGTGCATGCGGTGCAATACAAGCATCTTAGACGAAAAAGATTCGCTGAACTCTACGTCAGTGGCTTCTTTCGCGGCGGATCATACGAAGAGATCCCCTTGGAAAAACAAGCGTATGAGCTGGAAGCGAGGTATGCGGAGAACCCGACGGTGCCGTTTTCTGTAGAAGACGACGTGAAGCGCCGGATCAGAACCGACTCGTTCTGACCACGCCGGAAAATCGACCGGGGATCAGCCTTCACTTGGGCGCAGTCAAACTCTTTCCCGCCTGGATAAACGCCTGCACATTGTTCTTATCGATCAGGTCTGAGCCCGTGTCGACAAAACTGGGAATCGGCGCGTAGCTGTCTTTCGACCAGTCGGCCGTGAGCGACGGCGGCTTATGATGATAGAGATTATCGAGCATCTGCATTCCCACAAAAGCCATTGTGTATGGCTTCTGCGCGATGGTCGCGGCGATCACGCCTTTCTGAACCCAATCGAGCGTGTCCTGGTCTGTATCCATCGCGATAATCGTTTTTCCGGCAACGTGATAGCTGTTGAGTACCCCGGCGACTTCCTTTCCTGACTGCGCTTCGAGACATACGAAAGCGTCGACCTTATCGCGCTCTTTGCCGACGATCTGAGTCGTCGTGTCGAAGGCAATCCGCGGATCGCCCTGAATATCGACAACGCGCGTGATCTTAATTTCCGGCGTGCGGCCGAGCGCGTCTTTGTAGCCTCGCAGGCGATCCTGCAGGTTTGGCTGGTCGGGCATCGTGAACACAACTACATTGCCTTTGCCCTTCAACTCCTGCGCTAGTCGCAAGCCGCCGGTGAATCCTGCCTGATAGTTGTTCGTGCCGATGAAAAACAAGCGCTTGCTCGATGGAGCGTCGGAATCGATGGTGATAACGGGGATCCCCGCCGCGAGCGCTTTGTCGATGCTGTCTTTCAGCAGAGCGGGGTCGGTAACACCAAGCAGGATCCCGGTCGGCTTTTTCAGTACCGCCTGGTCCAGAGCATCGGCCTCGGCTTTCGCATCGTACGTCTGCGGCCCGAGGAAATCGGCGCGAACCTTGAGCTGCGCCGCCGCGTTAGAGAACCCAGTGCCGGCAGTTTTCCAGTAGGGCACCTGCAAATTCGCAGCGACCAGGACATAGTATTCGTCGGAGTCGTGCGCGCCGCCGCAACTGAGCGAGGCTGCCAGCAGAGCTGCAAGACAGGAGAGGTGGAGAATCCGATGCGATCGGAGCATTGTATCCTCCTTGAAAATTTGTCGCAGCAGGACAAAAGCCCTGTCCTGCGTCAACATTTTCAGCGACTGGATTGTAAACGAGCGGTCAAGCTAAGGCCAGAATGATTGAAGTGATTTGTCGAGGAGACAGGAGATGACTAGGGAACAGACTTTAGTGGCCGCGCCGGCGAGATTGGGCGGTCAATTTGATAGCGTTATCGTTCGCAAGTCTACACGCCCACCGGGAAGGGCTTGGTGCGCGTCATGGCTTCACTGGTGGCTCGTCCGAAACGGCCTTGCAGCAGCGACATCAGGCCGGTGCACCAGTAGCCAAACACAAAGAGCAACAGAAACGGGACAGTGATGTAGTTCTCGTTTTCGACGGCATAATAGACGGTCAGTGCGAAGTAGGTGCCAATCAGCAACTCCAGCCACGGCACCCACCCGAGGCGCTTGCGGTATTTTGTCGCCCCGACTTTGTCCTGCTTGGATTCGACGCGGTATTTCGGAGTGCGCGCGAATGCGGTTTCCTTGCCGATCAGAGCTTCAAAGACCGCCTTGGTATTCGTGATCGTCAATCCGATTCCCAACGCCATCAAGAATGGCAAATACAGCAGCGCCCGCGGCCAGCTTCGTGGAAACAACTCGCGCTGCGAAACCAGATAGAAGCTCGAAATCGAAAATGTCGAGGCCATGAACAGCGGCAGATCGATGTACAGCATCTGGAACCAGCCCTGGTAGAAGCGAATGATCATTGCCGGCAGCAGCAAGACCGACAGCATAATCATCAACGGATAGCTGATGTTGGATGTCAGGTGATACCAGGCCTCAACTTTCGTGTGGAGCGAGGCGTCGCTGCTCAGCACCCGGGGCAGGATCTTTTTGCCCGTCTGAATCAACCCCTTGGCCCATCGCGCCTGTTGCGTTTTGAAGGCGGTCATTTCCACCGGCAGTTCGGCCGGGCACTCCACGTCTTGCAGGTAAATAAATTTCCATCCCTTGAGCTGCGCGCGGTAGGAAAGATCGGTGTCCTCGGTCAGCGTGTCGTGCTGCCAGCCTCCGGCTTCGTCGATCGCGGCGCGACGCCACATGCCGGCAGTGCCGTTGAAATTGAAGAAAAGTCCGGTGCGCGCGCGGCCCGAGTGCTCGAGAACAAAATGTCCGTCGAGCAGGATAGCTTCGATTTCCGTCAGGAAAGAATAATGACGGTTGATGTGCGTCCAGCGCGTCTGTACCATACCGATCTTCGGATCGGTAAAGTGATGGACGGTCCGCAGCAGGAAATCTTCGGGCGGCGTGAAATCGGCGTCGAAGATGGCGACAAATTGTCCCCTGGCTGAGTTGAGCCCCTCGGCCAGCGCCCCTGCCTTGAATCCGTGCCGATTGGTGCGATGGTGATAAGTGATCGGATTTCCCAGCGCGGCGTAGTGCTCGACGAGCCCCTGAGCTACCTGCACCGTTTCGTCGGTAGAGTCATCGAGCACCTGTATGTCGAGCCTTTCCCGCGGATAATTCAGCTTGCAGACCGCTTCCAGCAGGCGCTCCACAACATATTGCTCGTTAAAGATCGGCAACTGCACCGTGACGTTGGGCAAATCTTCAAAATCGGCGGGTGGATCAATCGTGCGTTTCTCGCGATGCTTGTAATACAGATAGACCAGAATGTATCGGTGCATTCCGTATCCTGCGAGGAGTATCAGGACAATGAAATACGGGATAAGCAGAGCAAGATCGAAGGCGTTGGCGTGGTAGAGGCCGCGAAATGTGGTGTCGAAAAAGTGCTGGCGGATATAGCGCCCAATTCCCTTTGGGGCGGCGAGGTCGACAAAACAATAGAGGAGAGTGAGATCGGCGGTCAAAGAAGAGGTCCGTAAACCAGCTATTTTACCGGATTCGACCCAGTGAAATCGCTTCCGAAAGCATGCTCGCCGCTCCGCTAAATGCGCCCCCGGTTGCCCGCCTCGCTTTACTACGGTAAAACTGAAGCTATTCATGGAAACGCGGGTCGCGGCAAGTCTTCCTGAGAGCCAGAATGCCTTCTACCTACTCTGGGCGCGGGTTCGCTCGTCGCCCAGCTGGATTGTCGGCATCGCGCTGGGACTGCGCATTGCGTGGATCATACTCGGCCACACCTACCGGTTCAAAGCCACGGACAGCAATTTCGGCTTCGGCTGGGAGATGGGGCGAATTGGCGAGTCCCTCGCCTCGGGTCACGGATTCAGCAACCCTTTCGGCCCGCCGACTGGCCCTACGGCGTGGGAACCGCCGCTGTATCCATTTCTCATCGCTGGGGTATTCCAGATATTCGGCATTTACACGAAAGCCGCTGCGTTCGTCTTGCTCAGTCTCAACAGCGTTTTCTCGGCGCTGACCTGCATTCCGATCTTCAAAATCGCGCGGCGCGTTTTCTCCGAGAAGGTGGCAGTCGGATCGGCATGGGCGTGGGCCCTTCTTCCCAATGTGATGTTCTGGTCGACGCGCGCCATCTGGGAAACGACTCTGGCCGCGCTGCTGCTCGCAACCCTTTTCTGGCTGGCTCTAACTTTCGAAGAGCGCGATAGTTGGAGACCTTGGTTCCAGTTCGGCCTGCTTTGGGGGATTGCGGCGTTGGTCAACACGTCACTGCTGTCTTTCTTGCCAGCCTGCGGCCTGTGGGCCTGGTATCGGCGGGCGAAGGCTGGAAAGCGGTCTCTTGGCGGAGTCGTATTGTCGTCCGCCATTTTCTTCGCCTGCATCACGCCCTGGATCGTGCGCAATTACCAGACGTTCGGGAAATTTATTTTCATCCGCGACAACTTCGGCGCTGAACTGCGCTTGGGCAACGGTCCGGGAGCTGACGGGACCCTGATGCTCTATCTCGATCCGCCACACGACATCTATGCTATGCGGCAATTTCAGTCGATGGGAGAGATCTCGTATATCGCGATGCGCAAGCAGCAGGCGCTTCAATTCATTCGGGACGATTACTGGCGCTTCGCGGTGCTCTCGTTCCGCCGGTTTGTTTATTTCTGGGCCGGAGCACCGCGCGAAAGCCAGTCCTGGATGATGACCCAAGTAAAGAACTCGCTTTTCCTTGCCAGCTCAATTTTGATGTTTTGGGGTCTCGGACGCGCGCTTCGCAAATGTGAGCCCGGTGCCTGGCTCTTTTTGTGGCTGTTCGTGCTCTTCCCGGCCGTCTACTACCTCGTGTACGCGATACCTCGGTATCGACACCCGATCGAACCTTTCATTGCGATCCTGGCCGTCTACGTTCTGACGGAATCAGCGAACAAATGATCTGGTAGCCACGCAATCGCTAGCGCTCTCGGCTCTCTTCCAAATCGATCTTCAGCACGTGAATCTCATTGAGCTTCGTGTCGAGAACGCCGGTAATGAGCACGTGATGCCCCTCGAAGCCATGCACGAGGTCGGGCCGATCGAGCCGGTAGACGTTCTTTCCCGCGGAGAGCACGAGATAGCCACCGAGATGCTCGATGCAGTAGACCGAGCAGGTATTCGAAGTTCCACCCATCGATTTCGACCTGGGCGTAATCGATGTGTTTGGTAACAGGTCCCTGATAGGGACCGCCGCCCAGAGGACGCCGAAACTGGCCCTCGAATTCGGTCCCGCGATTCGACCAGCCAGTTGTCCCCGAGAGGCACCAGCAGGACCGGATTGATCTGGGTATCGATGAGGTTCTGGCCGGCGGTGATGAAACTGAAATTTCCGATGCTCCCGCTAAGGATCGGAACAGGCTTGTCGGCGTCGGCCGACTGCCCCAATGCCCAATTTGCGGCTAAAACTACGGCGAACAGGATCAGCGCGCCCGGCAGAGTTGTCCGCCGCGAACGTGCGAGAGCGGTGTTTCCGGATGAATACTGCACCACTAAAACCCCACTAAGACATTGCAACGATTGTGCTTGATGCTGGTACTCAGGGGAACATCGCTGAGCTAACTGACGTGTCTACGTTTAGTCGTCGGTCGTTGGTCGTTCGCTCTATCATCGGCCATCGACGAACGACCGACGACCTCCGAGGCGAACTAGTGCTCTCACCAACCGTCGGGGTACACGTCTAACTCGTTGAAAGGAGTCAGTCCATGAATCTGCATCGGCATTCTGGCACCTGGTTAGGAGCCGTCCTGGGATCGATTTGCGCGCTCTTCATTCTTACGCTGGCGGCGCACGCCGCGGATCACCGCGGCGCCCTGACCGAAGAATTCCATCAAACCTATGCCATCACTCCGGATGGCAGAGTGGAACTCGACAATATTAACGGTGCGGTACACATCTCGAGCTGGGATCGGAACGAAGTCAAAGTCGATGCGGTCAAGTCCGCCGACACCAAGGAACGCCTCGACGAAGCCAAAATCGAGGTCGACTCCGGCAACAACTACGTCTCCATACGAACGAAATACCCTGAACACGATCACACCTGGAATTGGGGATCGCACAACAATCCCGCCAGCGTGGAATACACGCTCACCGTACCGCGCACGGTGCGACTCGACGAAATCAAACTCATCAATGGCTCGCTTGACATCAACGCGATGAGCGGTGAAGTGCACGCGTCATGCATTAATGGACGGCTGGAAGCACACGATCTCGCCGGGCGCGCCGAACTTTCCACCATAAACGGCCGGTTGGAAGCGAAATTCAGTCAGATGGCCAATCAGTCTGTCGATCTGAGCTCCGTCAACGGATCGGTCGACCTCACGATTCCGTCCGATTCCAACGCAGAAGTCGAGGCCAGCACGGTCTCAGGAGGCATCGACAATGATTTCGGCCTGCATGTGAATCATCATCGTTTCGTGGGACATGATCTGCGGGGCGAGATCGGCAACGGCGGTGCTCACATCAAGCTATCGGACGTGAACGGGCGAGTGGAAATCCATCATGCGCAGGATGGGCACGCTATGAGCCCGGTGAAGGACCGCAATCATTCCGATGGCGATGACGATTCGATCTAGCGGCACTCGTGGTGCCTAAAAGTGTTGCATCTGGAAGCAATTGCCACACGTGCCGGGGATGTCAGCGACGCGACTAATAAATCGTATAGCCCGGCGCGGGCGTGCGCAGATCCGGCTTTGAAGCCATCAACAGCAGCGCGCCTTCCCGCTTGAACGCGCGCAAGTCTTCCAGAGTGTTGAAGGACTTCGTCTTGTAATCATCCGGAGTAGGCGTGTCGTCGGGAATACGGCGCGCCTCCACGTTCTCAAACGCGTGCTTCTTGAGCAACTCGACGTACTCGGCGGCCGAGCGCACGTGCACCGGAACTTTTAGTTTGTTCACCCACTGCAGCGAATACTGATTGTCTTTGTAGAGATTGATCAGGATGAACAATCTCGCCTTCGGCGCCATCACTCGAAATAATTCCATCAGCGCGCGGTCCTGGTCGGCATAGTAGTAGAACGACTCGACCGACAGCACTTTATCGAAGAAATTCTCTTCCCACGGAATCTGCTGGGCCGATCCCCAGACGTAAAGGATGTTATCGAAATCCTTCGACCCCTCCCGTGCCTGCCGCACCATTTCGTCGGAAACATCGACGCCGACAACCTGGCCGAATCCTTCCGGCCCGTCGCCCACAAGCCGCGCGAGAAGCCGCGTTGCCCATCCCGAGCCGCAGCCGAGATCGAGCACGCGCTCGCCAGGACGAAGATTCATCAGGCGAATCGTCTTCTCGGTGATGTCGAGATGATGCTGCTCCATCGTCGGACCTTCGCCGGCCGAAGCCCACCGGTTGAATTCCTGTTGCAGCTTGTCGTCGGGAGTTTGGGGTTTGTCGGGCATGGAATCCTTCGTGGAACTTTGCGGCCTTCCTGGTTCGCTGTTTTTAATTCTATAACCACCAATACCTCGAAGGTTCACTAAGGAACTTCTGCGAGCGGTTCCGCCCTATGCTAGAGTTTCTTCTTTATGGCGACTAACCCGCAGAATCCGCCGACGAAGCCTGGCCCCGTCCCCGTCCCGCTGTACTGTCCCAATTGCGCGCGGGAAGTGGATGATCCGCTGGTCTGCGGAGACTGTTCGGCGGTGATCTGCCGGCGCTGCGGAACTCCCCTGGAATCGCCCGACGAACTCGGAATCGGATAAATGGAACCCACCCCGGTCTTACCCGCGGTCAACAATGCAAGCGAATCACCCGAGCAAAAACCCACGCTACTTCGTGGGCTGGGACTGCTTGATTCAGTCCTTCTGCTGGTGAGCGGCATCATCGGGTCGTCAATTTTCCTAACGGCGAAAGACATCGCGACTCCACTGCCTCAGCCGGTGCTTTTCATCCTGGTCTGGGTGCTGGGCGCTCTGATCTCCCTCTGCGCCTGCTTCGCCTTTGCCGAGCTCGGCTCGATGTTCCCCGACTCCGGCGGCCAGTACATTTACCTGCGCGAAGCCTACGGCGACCTGATCGCGTTTCTCTATGGCTGGATGCTGTTCGCAGTTGCCAACGGCGGCAGCATCGCCGCGCTCTCGGTCGCCTCGGCCGCTTATGCCGGACAAGTCGTTCCGCTTGTTTCCCAGGAACACGTCGTGTTCTCCATTCTCGGGCTCGTTGTGACTCGAGCGCATCTGTTCGCTCTGGTACTGATTGCCGTTTTGACCTACGTCAACGTGGTCGGCCTGCGATGGGGCGCGCTGCTGCAGAATGTTTCCACATGGACAAAATTCCTGGCAATGGCAGGATTCGTCGTCCTCGGCTTCGCGATCGGCAAGGGTCACTGGTCGAACTTTCACTCCAATGGAATTTCGCCAACCATGGGATTAAGCCCCGCTCAACTGATCTCGGCGCTGGGCGTGGGTTTGATCGCTGTCTTCTGGGCTTATGACGGATGGGTCTACATCACCTGGGTCGCTGGAGAGGTAAAGGAGCCGCGGAAGAACGTTCCGCGCGCGATGCTTCTCGGCGTGCTCGCTGTGGGCGCGATATATATTGCGATGAATCTGACCTATATGTACGCGCTGCCGATGAAAGAGATCGCCGCCCACGAGACCATCGCTCATGCCGCCGCGGTCGCGCTGTTCTCGCCACAAGCCGCAGTCTGGCTGTCGCTGATGATCGCGGTATCGTGCTTCAGCGCCGCGGCCACCTGCACTCTGTCGGGTGCGCGCGTGTATCTCGCCATGGCGCAGGATGGCGTTTTCTTCAAGCGCATGGCGGAGATTCATCCAAAGTGGAGGACGCCCGCATTCAGCCTGATCGGCCAAGGCATCTGGGCCGCGGCTTTGACCGTGAGTGGCCGTTACGACCAGCTTTATACGTACGTCATTTATGGAATGGTTCTGTCGTACACGCTGACGGTGATTGGCATGTTCCTGCTGCGGTGGAAGCGGCCTGAAATTCCACGTCCGTACCGCTGCACTGGTTATCCGTGGCTGCCCGCGATCTACGTCATTATCGGGGCGGCGTGGACGCTGAATACGATCATCACGCGACCATCAGAAGCATTCTGGGGAACGGCGATCGTGCTGATCGGAGTGCCCGGGTACCTGTATTGGAAGTGGAGCAATCGCAAAACCGTGGCAGAGTAGTACGGCCGCCTTTCGCATTTTCGCCTTGCTCCTCCCGCGTCTCGGTGTTATTCCTCATCTTCTTGCTCGTCGCATGCTGACCCCAGGACACGTCCTTGGCGGAAATCAAATCCCAACCACGCACCGACCGGATCGGCTTTCTCTCGCCCGGCGTCTCCATCGCCGAAGCCGAAGATCCCAACCGTCCGCGGCAGGTGATGGGCTTCCGCGACCTACTGCTGTTTTACGTGATCACCGGCATCAGCCTGCGCTGGATCGCCACCGCAGCGGCCGCCGGGCCGAGTTCGATCGTCATCTGGGTGGGCGCGTGGTTCTGCTTCTACACTCCGCTGGCGCTATCGGTGATTGAGCTGTCTTCGCGCTATCCGAACGAGGGCGGCCTTTACGTCTGGAGCAAGCGGGCCTTCGGAGACTTCTCCGGCTTCATGTCCGCGTGGACGTACTGGACCAGCAACCTGCCTTACTTCCCTGCCGTACTCTATTTCGCTGCCAGCAACATTCTGTTCATGCAGCAGGCGAAATGGGAGCACCTTTCGGGAAACGCAACTTTCTATATCGTGTTTTCGCTGCTCACTCTGACCGCAGCGACTCTGCTTAACATTGTTGGGCTCGACGTCGGCAAGTGGCTTCACAATGTTGGCGCGCTGGCCATGTGGATCCCCGTCGTCATCGTCATCGTCATGGGATTCATCGCGTGGCACCGCTTCGGATCGGCCACTTCGTTCACCGTGCATTCGATGACGCCGAGCACGCACTTCAACGACATCATCTTCTGGTCGGTGCTGACGTTTGCCTTCGGCGGGTGCGAAACCGCGTCGTTCATGGGCGAGGAGATCAAGAATGCCCGCCGCACGATACCGCTCGCGCTCCTCTCGGGCGGAATCACGGTCACCATCTGCTACATCCTGGGAACGGTGTGCGTGTTGCTCGCACTGCCACCGAAGGGCGTGAATGATCTGCAGGGATTGGTGCAGGCCGTATCAGCCACCTCGTCGCGCATTGGCTTTCCCGGAGTCCTTCCTCTCGCCGCATTTCTGATCGCGTTGAGCAACATCGGCGCCGCGGGCGCATACCTGGCGGCCGTGGCGAGGCTTCCGTTTGTGGCCGGAATCGACCGCTTCCTGCCGAAAGCATTTGGATCGCTGCACCCAAGATGGAAAACACCGTGGGTAGCGCTGCTCACACAATTCGTACTAGGAGTGGTGTTCATCTTCTTGGGACAGGCTGGAACCAGCGTGAAAGGCGCGTACGACGTGCTGGTCAGCATGGGGGTGATCACGTATTTCATTCCTTATCTGTTTCTGTTTGCGGCGATGATCAAACTGCAGCGAGAACCAGCCGGGGCGGCCGTGATTCGTGTGCCCGGCGGCAGTTGGGTGGCGAAACTCGTCGCGGCTGTGGGATTCTGCACGACCGCACTGACGATTCTGCTGTCGCTCGTCCCGCAGCCGGGTGAACCGAACAAGCCGCTGGTGGTATTCAAAGTAGTGGGCGGGTGCGGAGCTTTGATACTGCTGGGAGTTGGCATCTACCTCGCGGGAAAGAGGCGGGCACAGTCCACGTAAGGACAGCCGGCTCGGCTGTCCCCACGAGCGAAGTCCCGCCGCGAAGCCAAGGAGTAAGCGATGTTCGAACGATACACGGAGAAAGCACGGCGTGTGATCTTCTTTGCGCGACACGAAGCCAGCCAATATGGAACGCCTGAGATTAATAGCGAGCATATTCTGCTCGCTCTTTTACGGGAAGATGCTGGCTTGATGCATCGATCGCTCCCTAATCTGCAGCCAGAACATATTCGCCGGGAGATCGAAGCGTGGTTGCCGCGACGCGACCCTATCCCAACCAGTCGCGATCTGCCGCTGAGCCCTGATGGTAAGGCTGTATTGAAGTACGCAGACAACGAATCGGAGCGGCTGGCTCATAAGCACATCGGCACCGAACACCTGCTGCTGGCTATTCTGGTTGAAGGGAAATCTCTTGCATCCCAGCTATTACGGGAAGCCGGAGCTGACCCTGCTCAGTTGCGAGAGCAGTTTGCCCGGATTCCGGCAGAAAGCTTCGCAACCCAAAGATTCATTATCCCTCGGACAACAGACAAGCCGGGACAGCTGATGTTTCAGACACATAATTTCAGCATCAGAAGTGACTATGTCCGGCATTGCGTGAACTATTGCCACACGTACGACTGGCATTGGAGTAAGAAGACCTGGAAGCCGCAGGACGTCGTGGTGAATCGCAAGACGGGGCGGTTCTCGTTGGATGTCGATGCAGCGACTGATCCGTCAGAGTTCGCACTGCTGAAAGCGGGATGGAAGAAAGATCACTGCCTCATCTGTCACTGGGATCTCTTTGAATCCGGAGAGCCTGAACACGGTATCGGTTATACAAACGGGCGGGAATGGCTCTGTACTGAATGTTACGAAAAATTCGTGCAGGGACCGGGTTTCTCAGAAACCATCAAAGTCGACTTGGGCTCTTGATCGCGCTTTTCCGACCGGACAACCAAGCGGCTGTCTGCAAGCCTACGCTGGCGTCGCCGTCTTCCTCGCCGGATTGAAGAACGGCAGCGGCCTCACCTTCACGTTCGTCTTTAGCCGGATCGCCTCGATCGTAATCTCCATCTGCAGAGAAGTGCCGGGTTTCGAATATTCCGTTTCGAGGCTGGCCAACGAAATCATCTTCTTCAGCGTTGGAGACCACGTGGTCGTGGTGGCTTTTCCGATCTGCTTCTCGCCCGAATACACTGGGACCGCCACGCGGGATGCTTGCGTCGGTGCGGCTGGGGTCAATCCATAGCGCTCGTAGAGCTGCTCCACGTCGGTCCAATCAACTTCAAGCCCAACCAACCGCCGTGGCACACCGTCTTTCGCGTCGGTCTCGAGTGCGCGCTTGCCGATGAAATTCTCTTTTTCGAGATGGACCATCTTCGCGAATCCCAATTCGTACGGCGAATATTTCTGCGACTCGATCAGCGCCTTCTTCGAACTGGTGTAGTCCACTTCAATGAGCAGCAGACCCGCTTCAACCCGGGCCACATCGAGCGCCAGCATGCCAGCGGCGTGCAGGTCGAACTGCTTCCCTTTCTCAGCGAGTGCGTCCCAGACTTTCACGCCGTCATTCCAGGGAACCCAGATTTCGTATCCCAGATCGCCCGTATAACCGGTGCGGGAGATATCGACCGGCACGCCAGCAATCTTGCCGCGGGTCACACGGAAATATTTGAGATTGGCGATATCGGCTTCGGCCACTGACCTTAGCAGCTTCGCCGACGTCGGGCCTTGCAGCGCAAGCGCGGCAACTTTTTCGGAAATGTCCTCGATCTGCACATCCATATTGAGGCCGTTTTGCCGGAACCAGCGCAGGCTCGGATCGGCCGCCGTCCAGCGATAGACATTTTCCTCCAGACGCGAGATTGTGCCGTCGTCGATGACCTTGCCCTCTTCGTCGCACCAGCAGCAATAAATGACCTGGCCCACCTTGACCTTGTTGATGTCACGCGTGATGACGCGGTTCACCAACCGCGTCGCGTCTTTGCCAGTGATCAGGTACTTGTAAAGCGGCGAAATGTCGATCAGCGCGCAAGCGTTGCGGATGGCGTTGTACTCGTGCTCGTGATGCACCTCGTAGACGCTGACAGTGTAGTATCCCGACCACTCGCGGTAATTCAGGCTGTGGCACAGGGGAAAAGTGCGCTCGTGAAATGCGGTTCCAATGGGCAAGTTATTTTCCTTTTGGTTTTCCTTCGTGGAACTTCGTGTCCTTCGTGGTTAAAAAGATTTTTCACACCAAGTATTACGAAGGAAAATCAGAATGCTGGATTATATTCACGCTTGCCTGCCCGCAGCAACAGATGATGGTGATGACTTGGAGTCAGGCAGCATCGTAAATATGCAGACAAACTGCGGCGTTCCCGATAGAATACCGATTCGACTACAGGTCACGATGCGCGCCATCCTACCCATTTCGTGCAGTCTACTGAGAAGCTGGACCGTCCTGCCCAGCGGGCTCTGATCCCGCTATCGCCGCCCTCAACTCCCGAGTATTATTGCGTTTCCTCAAATTGAAAGGTTCAAGCTAGCGGCTAGAGCTAGCAGCTAGGAGCTACAGCGAATGGCTAGTTCTACATACGATGTCATCGTCATCGGCGGCGGGCACAACGGACTGGTGAATGCCGCCTACCTGCAGCGCGCCGGCAAGAAGGTTCTCGTCCTCGAGCGCCGACACGTGCTCGGCGGTGCGGCCTGCACCGAAGAGATTGTCCCCGGATTCAAGTTCTCGGTCTGCTCCTATGTCGTCTCCCTGCTGCGGCCCGAGATTATTCGCGACCTCGATCTTCCCCGCCACGGCCTCGAGATTCTTCCGCTCGACGGCACATTCACGCCCATGCCCAGCGGAGACTATCTCTGGCGTGTCAACGATCACGGTAAGACGCACCGCGAGATCGCCCGCCACTCGCGCGTCGACGCCGAGGCCTACGACGAATTCGGCAAGGCAATGCAGGCGATGTGCCGCTTCGTGAAGCCGATCCTGAGCATGGTGCCTCCCGATCCGACGACGCTGAATCCGCGCGAACTGATGAAACTGCTCTTCATCGGACGCCGCTTCCAGGGCATGTCGAGCTACGACAAGTACAACCAAGTCCAGCTCATGACGATGAGCGCAATTGATTTTCTCGATCAATGGTTTGAGACCGACGTGCTCAAGGCGACCATGTCGGCGTCAGGGATCATCGGGACTTTCCTCGGCGTACGCTCTCCCGGCACGGCCTACGTGCTGCTGCACCACTACATGGGCGAGATCGATGGAGCCTTCCGCGCATGGGGATTCGCGCGCGGAGGAACCGGCGCCATCTCGAATGCAATTGCGGATGCGGCACGCGAAGCCGGAGTTGAGATCCGCACGCAGGCAGGCATCTCCCAGATCATCGTCAAGAACGGCAAGGCGAAGGGCGTCGTGCTTTCGAATGGTGACGAGATTTACGCTGACGTGATTTCGTCGAGCGTCGATCCGCGGCTCACGTTCACGCGTTTCATAGAAGCTCAACATCTGCCGGGAGATTTCCTCGAAGAAGTGAACCGCTATAAGTTCCGCGGATCGTCGGGCAAGGTGAATATGGCCCTCGA
>Ga0335081_10010944_pt1 | contig 14676 bp, 17 predicted proteins | sample Lox_Sample_35_FD_206713 | JGI IMG/M metagenome (GOLD analysis project Ga0335081, IMG submission 206713) | Soil microbial communities from Loxahatchee National Wildlife Refuge, Florida, United States - Lox_Sample_3.5 | ecosystem: Environmental > Terrestrial > Soil > Wetlands | place: USA... | reverse complement strand
TTCTTTCGATCATGATCATACCCTATTCTGCTTCCATCGGACGGGAGGTGATCAGCCTCGTTCCTTCCGACCTCAAAGAGGCGGCCCTCTCGCTTGGGGCAACCCGTTTCGAGGTGATACGAAAGGTCATTCTTCCCTATGCGAGGTCGGGGATCGTTGCGGGAATTCTTCTCTCACTGGGAAGGGCCCTGGGAGAGACCATGGCTGTCACCATGGTCATCGGAAACTCGAATTTCATTCCGAAAGGTATTTTCAGTCCGGCAAACACCCTGGCAAGTGTCATCGCTAACGAATTCACGGAAGCGACGGGGAGCCTCTACCTTGCAAGTTTGATCGAACTGGGACTCGTGCTCTTCATCGTCACCACCATTATTAACTTCGTAGGCAAATGGATCATCCAGCGGATGGGTGTGGAAGGATAAGATGAAAACGCCCTCGATCAGAAGAAGGATTTTGAAGGACAGGTTATTCAAGATGGTTATCGCCCTTCTTGCTTTTTCTTCCATCCTTCCCATGTTTTTCATCCTCTTTTTCATCACCAGCAAGGGAATCTCTGTGATCAACTGGAGATTTCTAACCGAGCTTCCCAAACCTGTCGGCGAGATGGGCGGCGGAATTTCAAACGCCATCATCGGAACCCTGGTGTTGATCGGTATCGCAACTGCATTCTCCGTGCCCATCGGCGTCCTTGCCGGCATTTTCCTTTCCGAGAACAGGAAGGGAAGGCTCGCCTCCGTGATAAGACTGTGTGTAGAGACGCTTCAGGGGGTTCCTTCCATTGTGATAGGAATCATTGCCTATATCTGGCTGGTGGTTTCGATGGGATCGTTCTCGGCCCTGTCGGGAGGAGTGGCTCTCGGAATGATGATGCTACCGGTCATCATCACCGCCGCAGAGGAGACCTTGAAACTCATTCCGGAGAGCTTAAGAGAAGCGTCCCTGGCATTGGGAGTCTCCTACCCCAGGACGATTCTGAAAGTGATCCTCCCGGCAGGGGTGAGCGGCATCATGACGGGAATCCTCTTGAGTATCGCAAGGGTTGCCGGTGAGACAGCGCCTCTTCTTTTTACAGCGTTCGGAAGCCCCTTTATGAACCTCAGCGTCCTGAAACCTATGAACAGTCTCCCGCTGATGATTTTTAACTACGCAACCAGTCCTTATCCCGAATGGCATACGCTCGCTTGGGGAGCCTCTTTTATACTGATCGTGTTTGTCCTGGGTTTAAATCTCTTCACCAAGGTTGTGACAAGAAGATGGAAAGTACAGTTTTAAGGATCGAGAACTTCAGCGCCGTTTTCGGCCAAAATCAAGTTTTGAAAGGGATTAACCTTTCGATACCCCGAAACAAAATTACAGCCATTATGGGGCCGTCAGGCTGTGGAAAAACGACACTCATTCGCTGCATCAACCGGATGCACGAGTTAATCCCCGATGCTAAGGTCTCCGGCAAGATTTTTTTGGACGATGAAGACATCTACGCCACGGATCCCATCATCGTTCGGAGGCAAGTCGGGATGGTTTTTCAGAAGCCCAACCCATTTCCTATGATGAGTATTTATAACAACGTGATTGCCGGATATAACTTGAACGGAATCAGTTTGGCCCAAAATGAGAAAGACAGAGTGGTCGAAGAGTCGCTGCGGAAGGCTGCCCTTTGGGATGAGGTCAAGGGGGCTCTGCACCGGAGGGGAACCTTTCTCTCCGGCGGGCAGCAGCAACGGCTCTGTATTGCTCGTGCCCTTGCCATGCAGCCTGACGTTCTTCTCCTTGACGAACCTACCTCTGCCCTGGATCCGAAATCAAGCTCCCGTATCGAGGAGTTGATCGTGGAGTTGAAAGACGCGGTCACCATCGTCCTCGTCACTCACAACACCGGTCAAGCGGCTCGCGTTTCGGACTATACAACCTTTCTGTACCTGGGCGAACTCATCGAGTTCGGACTCAGTGGAAATATGTTTACTGCTCCGAAGGAGAAAATGACGGAAGAGTATTTGACTGGAAAATTTGGATAAAGATCTAGCAATTAATTACAGAGCGAGAAGCAATGATAGAAACCCATTTCCAAAAGGAGTTGGAAGAACTGAAGGAAAACCTCTTGAAGATGGCCGCTCTTGTGGAAGAAGCGATCCGCGGTGCTGTCCAGTCATTGGTCAAAAGGGATTCTCAACTTGCCAAAAAGACATTTAAGAGAGAGGTTCGCATTAATGCCATGGAAATCGGCATTGAGGATACGTGCTTAAAGCTCCTTGCCTTGAGGCAGCCCATGGCGGCCGACCTCCGGTTTATAACCTCGGCGATGAAGATCATCACCGATCTGGAGCGAATGGGCGATCAGGCCGTCAATATTGCTGAGAGGGCAATCTCCTTAAATCAAGAACCACAACTTAAACCTTATATCGATATCCCAAGAATGGCTGAGGTCACCCAATCCATGGTGAAGGACGTCCTCCACGCCTTTGTAAACCATGACTCCAAGCTGGCCCGTTCTGTCTGCGAGAGGGATGATCTGGTCGACGGGCTGAATGACCAGATTTTCCGAGAGCTACTCACCTATATGATGTCCGATCCAAAGACCATTGCCCGAGAAGTCCACCTGATGATCGTCTCCCGGTGTCTGGAGAGGATTGCAGACCATGCTACTAACATCGCGGAAGATGTGATCTTTATGATAGATGCTCTCGTGATCAAACATCATGCCGATGAAAAGAAAACGGATAGATGAAATAGCTTATGATCAAGGCTAAAGTCCTTTTTCTATGCACAGGAAATTCCGCGCGGAGTCAAATGGCCGAAGCATTCCTGAGAAAATACGGGGGAAATGAGTTTGAACCATATAGTGCTGGGCTTGAGCCGAAAGGCATCCATCCCCATACTAAACGTGTCATGGAGGAGGTTGGAATAGAGCTCAGCGGTCAGCACTCCAAGCACGTGAAGGAATATATGGGCAAGGTACACTTCGGATACTTGATTACCGTTTGCAATGAAGCTGAAGAAAGCTGTCCCACAACTTTTCCAGGAATCGGTCGAAGACTACAATGGTCATTTGAAGATCCGGCGGCCTTTGTAGGGTCGGAGGATGATAAATTGGCGAAGTTTCGAGAAGTAAGGGATCAGATAGAGCAACACATCAAAGCATGGCTTGCCGAAGTACGCGATAATTAACTTTTTCCCCTCCCTTTAAGGTATCCTTTCAGTTCTAAAGATTCCCTTTAGAATCTCTCCCCGTTCGCGAACTTTTTCGATCTCCTCCTTCAGGGTTACGTTTTCTTATCCTATCTTTTAAGACTTAGACGAATCTTCTTGATCAAAGAATCATAATTTGTTAATTTCAAACAGTCGGATTGAAGATCTTTATGAAAGTATCCAGATGACGGAATCGAATTCTGCTGTAAAAATGGAGGTACGAGGGCTCCATTTCTATTACGGGTCTAATTATGCCCTCAAAAATATCAATATTCCCATCAGAGAGCGCCAGATCACCGCTTTGATCGGGCCTTCCGGATGCGGAAAATCGACCTTTCTCCGGACCCTTAACCGGTTGAACGAGCTCATCCCTCAAACCCGTATCGAAGGGACCATCACACTGGACGGTCAAGACATCTATCAGCCGGGGACGGATGTCGTCTCTCTCAGGCAACGGGTCGGCATGGTCTTTCAACGTCCAAACCCCTTTCCCAAAAGCATCTCCGAAAACGTCGCCTTCGGCCCCAGGGTGTTGGGAGTGCGCACGAGGGGGGAAATTGAAGAAAAGGTGGAACAGAGCCTCAAGGCGGCAGCCCTCTGGCCGGAAGTGTCAGGCCGACTCCACACGAATGCCCTGGGCCTCACCCTGGGGCAGCAACAGCGTCTCTGCATCGCGCGTGTATTAGCCGTTCAGCCCGAAGTCATTCTTATGGATGAGCCCTGCTCTGCCCTCGATCCCTTAGCCACCCTTAAGATCGAAGAGTTAATGCAAGAATTAAAAAAGGACTACACCATTGTCATTGTGACCCACAACATGCGCCAGGCCGCCCGGACTTCTGAGTGGACAGGATTTTTCCATCTGGGAGAATTATTGGAATACGGGACAACCGAGGACATCTTTACACGTCCACAAAACCCCCAAACTGAGAATTACGTCACAGGAAGATATGGCTAAAAGAAGAAGCGCCAAATTCCAAGCATCAAATTGCAAACAATTTCTGCCTCATGAATCTAATCCGCCCTTCCCCCCCTTAGTAAGGGGGGGGGGATTTGGTCATTGGAATTTGAAGATTGGAATTTATTTGGAGTTTGGGATTTGGAATTTGGGATTTCTTTTTCTCCTTCTGTTTATTTTCTTCTCCATGGGTTGCCAGAGGTCTAAGGCAGGGATTACCGTGGCAGGGTCCACCTCGGTTGAGCCTTTTGCTGAATTATTAGCCGAGGAATATATGTCCCGTCATCCTCAATCCCATATCTATGTTCAGGGTGGCGGGTCCACGGCAGGCATAGAGGCTGCCATTACCGGCGCCGCAAACATCGGAATGTCCTCGCGCAATCTGATAGGCGATGAGAAGAATCTCTATGCAGTCGCCATCGCAAAGGATGCGATCGCTATCATCGTTCACCCCTTAAATCCGGTAAAGAATCTTTCGTTAGATCAGATCAGAGATGTCTTTTCTGGAAAAGTAGAGAATTGGAAAGTGCTGGGAGGGTCCAACCATCCCATCGACATCGTCACCCGGGAGGAGGGCTCAGGCACAAGAGAATCCTTCCAAAAATTTGTGATGAGAAAAGAGGATATCAGTCTCGGAGCCTTGGTGCAAGACTCAAACGGAGCAGTGCGGCAGGTTATCGCCACTGATCCCAACGCCATCGGATATATTTCATTGGGTTTGGTCAACGACCAGGTAGAGGCAGTGAAGATCTCAGGGGCAGAACCCAATTTGAGGAATGTGTACGACGGAAGGTATACGTTGGTCCGACCTTTCCTGTTCGTATTCAATGGGGAGCCGGTCGGGCCGGCAAAATCCTTCTTAGATTTCGTTTTGAGCCCACCCGCCCAGAAATTGCTTTTAAAAGAAGGTCTTGTGCCGGTGCTTCGAAAACTCGAATAAAGACGTCCGTGCCGATGAAAGAGAAAATAATTGAGAAAGCATTTCTTCTGATCGGTCTCTCCTCTATATTCATTTTAGGCTTGATCACTTTCTTCATTTTTGAAGAAGGGCTTCCTTTGATCTTGAAGATTGGTCTCAAAGCTTTTCTGCTCGGAGAGAAATGGATTCCGAGTAAAGGTTTGTTTGGCATCTTTCCAATGATTATAAGCTCCTTCTGCGTGACCCTGGGAGCGCTCTTCTTAGGCATTCCCCTCGGATTAGCTTGTACGATTTTCTTATCGGAACTACTCCCCCCCTCTATAGGGACTCTATTTCGGCCCACCATTCAACTTCTGGCTGCCATTCCCTCGGTCATCTATGGTTTTTGGGGGTTGATCGTTCTTGTCCCTTTGATAAGAGTTCATCTCGGAGGACCCGGGATGAGCATCTTGGCAGGCTCGCTGGTCTTAAGCTTCATGATCCTACCCACTATTATCACCATCTCAGAGGATTCTTTAAAAGCCCTGCCTCCTTCTTATAAGGCAGGAGCGCTTGCATTGGGAGCGACGCACTGGCAGACCATCTGGCGGGTATTGATCCCGGCTGCCAGGTCTGGGATTGTGGCGAGCGTCATTTTAGGCATGGGCCGTGCCATCGGAGAGACCATGGCCATGATCATGATCCTGGGAAATGCGGTGAAGATGCCAACTTCTTTTCTCGATTCCGCCAGGACACTCACCACAAATATCGGCATAGAGATGGGATATGCTTCCGGGGACCATCGGCAGGCCCTGTTTGCAACCGGAGTAGTTCTCTTCTTCATCATTATGGCCTTGAATACCCTGGCCATCTCTCTATCGCGAAGGAGAGTCCGTTGATTATCAATCGCACTCGATACCTCACACAGTCCATTGCAAAAGTCCTCATCTGGATGAGTGCATTATCGACCATCGCAGTGATGATCTTGATCCTCTTCCAAATCCTCAAAGAAGGACTACCTGTCCTCCATTCCAGCTTCCTCCTTGATTCTCCAAGAAACATGGGCCGGGAAGGTGGTATCTTTACTACGATCATTGGAACCGTGGCATTGACCGCTGTTGCGATCATCGTGGGGGCGCCTCTGGGAGTAGGCACAGCCATCTTCCTGAGGGAATATACGAGAGAGAGCAAAACAAGCCGTGCCATTCGTTTTGGGACCGACTGCCTCGCCGGAGTGCCTTCGATTATCTTTGGTCTGTTTGGGTTCGTCTTTTTTGTCATCCGCTTAAACATGGGGTGGTCCATCCTTTCGGGTGGACTAACGTTAGCGGCTATGATCTTACCTACCGTCATCAGTACGGCCGAAGAATCGATCAAAGCCATCCCCCCGTCTTACCGTGAAGTCAGTTATTCTCTGGGTGGAACGAAGTGGCAGACGGTCACCCGGGTCGTACTTCCCAGCGCCTTGCCGGGAATCTTTACGGGCATCCTGCTTAGCGTTGGAAGGAGTATCGGAGAGACCGCAGCGATTATTCTGACGGCCGGCTCCTCTCTGGTGATGCCCACATCTCTCTTCTCTCCCATCCGAACCATGTCCGTCCATTTTTACATTCTTGCCAGAGAGGGGATCTCCATGAAGATGGCGTATGGAACCGGTGCGGCTTTGATTTTACTCGTCCTGATGGTTAATATTGTTGCTCAATGGCTGATCAATCAGTATATTCGACACCGGACGTGAGCCCCGTTAGAAATTCCGGGGCATCAAACCCCGGCTGGATTGTTTTAAAATTTAACTCCACTGCAGAGCGGCGGGAGCATTTTTTCTAACGGGGTAGAGGAGCTTTTATGTCCCAAGGGAGTAAGATCATTATCAACGATTTCAGTTTCCATTACGATTCCTCTCCGGCACTGAGGAATATCAATCTTGATATTCGACCGAAGGAGGTATTTGCCGCCTTTGGCCCGGCTCGAAGCGGTAAGACGACGTTCCTCAAAAGCCTTAATCGTTTGACGGACTTGATTTTTGGGGCCGGTCACACCGGGACCATTCTATTGGACGAGATGGATATCTACGATCCCAGGGTGGATCTGACTCATCTCAGGAGGCGCATTGGAATGGTCTTTGATCTTCCAACGCCCCTCCCCATGTCCATTTTCGATAATGTGGCTTATGGTCCCAGGCTTAACAAAATGCTCTCCAAGAAGCGCTTAGCTGAAGTGGTGGAAAAAGCTTTGAGATCGGCGGTGCTTTGGGAGGAGGTCAAGGATCGCCTATATACCTCGGCCCTCCGACTCTCCGGGGGACAACAGCAGCGCCTCTGCATCGCGCGCATCTTGGCTTTGGAACCTGAAGTCCTCCTGCTTGATGAGCCTTGCTCGGGGCTGGACCCTCTCTCTACAGCCAGCATTGAGGAAACTCTCATCCAATTAAAGAAGGACTATACCATCATTCTAGTACCTCATAACGTTCAACAGGCCTCCCGGGTGGCTGACCGGGCAGGATTTTTCTTAAACGGCGAGTTGGTTGAAGAAGGACCGGCTTATCAAGTCTTTACCAAACCCAGAGATAAACGAACTGAAGATTACGTCACCGGACGCTTCGGTTAAAGTTAGATAACACAGATTTAATAAATAGATTAAACAGATGGAAGGCGAAAATCAGCTGACAAAGCGTATCATCGGATGTTGTTTCAAGGTCCATAAGGCCTTGGGACCCGGATTCAATGAAAGAGTTTACCACAATGCCTTAAAGCTCCTGTTTGATAAAGAAGGTCTGCGATACGAAAGCAAAAAGGAATTCGAGGTTTTTTTTCTCAATAAGAAAGTAGGAAGCTTTAGGGCCGATCTTGTAGTACAAATTGAGGTAATTGTCGAGATCAAGTCTTTAGCGAGTAATCTTCCGATCATTTTTCAACACCAACTCATTTCCTATTTGAAGGCCTCCGGCATTCACATAGGTCTTTTGATCAACTTTGGGAATAAAAGCTGTCAGATAAAACGAGTTATGTTCTAAAATCGGTGTAATCTCGATCTGGAATCTGTGTAATTATCTATAGCAAAAGGAGAATAAAATGGCCACAGAAACCCATTTTCAAAAAGAATTGGAAGAATTGAAAGAGAGTCTGCTAAAGATGGCAGCCGTGGTGGAAGAGGCCATCCGTGATTCCGTACAATCCTTGGTCCAGAGAGATTCGGAGCTTGCGCAGAAGACGTTCGGGTTTGAAGACCGGATTAACAAGATGGAAATCCTGATCGATGATATGTGTTTGAGACTTCTTGCTTTAAGGCAACCCATGGCAACGGACCTCCGGTTCATCACCTCTGCGATGAAGATCATCACCGATCTCGAAAGAATGGGCGACCAGGCAGTGAATATTGCCGAGCGCGTCGTCTCTTTGAACCAGGAACCCCAGCTCAAGCCTTATATCGATATTCCCAGGATGGCTGAGATTGCCCAATCGATGGTCAAGGATGTCTTAGACGCTTTTGTAAACCGAGACCCCAAACTGGCGCGTTCCGTCTGCGAGAGGGATGATCTGGTCGATGGATTAAACGACCAGGTGTTCCGAGAGCTCCTCACCTACATGGTGTCCGACCCACAGACCATTAATCGAGCCGTCCATCTGATGATCGTTGCCCGGTGCCTGGAGAGAATTGCCGACCATGCCACGAATATCGCCGAGGATGTGATCTTTATGGTGGACGCCCTGGTGATCAAGCACCACGCGGATGAAAAGAAAGAAGAAACCTAGAAAATCCAAATTTCAAATCTCCTGCCTCTGCCGAACCGGCTTCGGGCAGGCAGGCAAATGTCAAATCAAATCCAAAGCCCAGATTTCAAAATGAATGAGTTCGATCTTCGACATTCCTTTGGCATTGGAGTTTTGGCCTTTGACATTTTTGGCGAACGATAATGACCGCTCAACAGAAATTTGATACCGATCCCGCAATCCTCAAGAAGCAGGTAGTTATTGAAACCTACCGCTCAAGAGGACCAGGGGGCCAAAGGAAGAATAAGGTTGAGACGGCTGTCCGCTTGAGACATCTGCCTTCTGGGATCACGGTGGTCGCCACAGAACATCGGTCCCAATCGGAAAACCGAAGGCTCGCCTTTGAAAGGCTTCGTGACCGTCTAATCAAGTTAAACCGGCCGAAGAGGCGCCGGATAGCGACCTCACCCTCGTTGGGCGCCGTTGAAAAGAGAATGGAAGAAAAAAGGATCCGTTCGAGGAAGAAACGTCTCAGACAGAAATCCCAGAAAGAGCTGGCGGGGTGGGATTAATACTCCCTCTAAACCGGCGGAGTGGGGTTAACAATCCCCCTCTCCCCTCAGAGACTGTGTCGCAATGTCATTGCGAGGGAGTGAAACGACCGAAGCATTCTCACAAGGTACTGATAATACAGAGATTGCCACGCTCCTTCCAGTCGCTCGCAACGGCAAAAAGGCGATTGCGACACAGTCTCCCAGGGAGAGGGCTGGGGTGAGGGGGAAAAGAAGAGATGGACAGTAAAGTAAAAGAAGCGATTTTCAGAAAAGTGGAGAAGGAGCCTTTCGCTCAAAAGTTCGGGATCAAGCTCTTAGACCTGGATGATGGATATTCCAAGGTAGAAATGGAGTTCACTCCCGATATGGGGAACATCTTCGGCATGGCCCATGGCGGAGCGCTATTTGCGCTGATTGACGAGGCCTTTGAAACGGCTTCCAACTCCCATGGAACAATGGCAGTTGCTTTGAACATGAACATCACCTATATCTCCTCCCCTGCCCTCCGGAGCAGACTCACTGCCGAGGCACGGGAGTTCAGTCGGACCCATAGAACTGCTCACTACGAAATCAAGGTGTTCGATAGCCAAAAGAATCTGATCGCATCGTGTCAGGCCTTGGTCTACCGAAAAGACGAGCCACTCCCCTTTCTCAGCGAGTGAAACGCCAGGGTCTTTTTTACTTAATCCTTAAAGACTCGGCGAGAAGGCTGAGGATGGATTCAACCCGAAGAGATTTATTCGGCGCCTCTGGCCCTAAGACCATATGGTAGCCAGGACAATAGAGGCTTAAAATATCGGCGCCCGTGGCTTTGGCCTGGTTCAGCCTGCGATCCCGGAACTCCAGCCCTGCCTTTACCGCGCCGTTCATAGCGTACGCACCGCAAGACAAAGCATTTTCCCCAGTGTTTTCCATTTCTGCGATCTTTATTCCGGGGATGGCGTTTAATATCTCCCTGGGTGATTCCGAGCCGGGTTTTACTCCTCGAACGAAATGGCACGGATCGTGAACGGTAACAGTTGCCTCAACCCTGTTTAAAGGCCCTAACCCGTCAAGATGGCCGGCAATAAAATCTGTGACGAAAATCCGCTTCCATTTGACATCCGGATCGCGTCCGTCAAAATTCATGTTGCAGGTCGGACAGAAGATCACGACACGCTCAGGACGAAGCATGCTCAGTCCCTGGATCATCTTATCGAATTGGATTTTGGCCTCCTCCGGCCTGCCCGCGATGAGATGGAGCTCACCACAGCAGTAATTGAAGCCCCCCCAATACCTTGATGTCGGGATCGATTCGCTGAAGAATCTTGACGGCGGTTTTGAGCACCTTCCCTTCGATCAGCGCAAAGCAGCTCGAAAAAAGCATCGTTTTGCATGCTCTGGACCCGCTTTTCTCGATGTCCGTGATCAACCAATCCGATTTCTCAGGACTTTGTCGGAAAGAAGTAACGGCATTTTCGATAAGCCCTCCGGCGAATTTCAGAATTGAAGAAATACCTTTCGGCACGGGGTCGCCCAGTTCCCGTAGAATCGACTTGCCCACGAAAAAGCCGTGAGCGGAATAAAGCCCTTTCGGACAGTGTGTCGTGCAGGTGTTGCAATAGAGACAAGAATAAACCCGAGTGCGTGCCAGGTTTCCGGTTTTCTCCTGCTGAAGCAGCTCCAGTATCTCTTCCATGATCTTTTTGGAGTCAGCCTCTTTAAGCTCCGTGTGTGAGACAATCGGACAGCATTCTACACAAAGCCCGCAGGCCGTGCACTCTTCCTCGAATTGCCTTTTCACTTTCTTAGGATCAAACATAGGACCTCAACGCGTTCGGGATGGCTCGGTCATAGATCCCGCTCTTGTCCCAAAAATCAAATAAATTGTCTTTGCGAGGAATGAAATGACGAAGCAACCTCGTATTCGTGGAGTGAGATTGCCATGCTCCCGCTGATAGCTCGCGATGACAACGTAAAAGCATTTAATGCGTTGTATTGGTAACAGGTAGGCGGGGTAATTTCAAGCGGGTTATCTGAAAAAGGCAGAACATTTAGCTTGGCCTTGCTCTCTGACAACTGAATATTGATTTTCTTTTTCGAGGTGTACACCTACCTGCAAGTCTTCAATGGGGAGATGATCTCAGAGTTGAGGATCACTGATTGAAACGTGCATAAGAAAGGCAGACCCGTCTTTGATCTTCCGTTCTTACTTATCACCTGTATTGATCTTGACCTTTTTGTTATCATCTAAAATAAATCTCAATCGTTAACAGACAGATTAAAAACACGACAACAGATCTAATTTGACAATTCCTTTTTTTTCCAGTAAAAGTGATGTTCCATTCAATCAGTCGCAAGCCTTATCCGATCATTTCGAAGTTAGCTACGGCTTTAGAAATCTTTTTATATGGTGTGCAGCAAATCGAAAGGAGGAGATAAATCAATGAGGATGAAATATTTCATCGGGTTCATTTTATGGGCAATCGTTTTCACAAGTGGTGTTTGGGCGCAAGAATCTCAGGCACTTCTCACCCTAGAGGAAAGCATAAAGATCGCCATGGAACGAAGCTTGACTATTCATTCTGCTGTGGAAGGGGTTGCGGGTTCTGAATACAGACACAAGGAGGCGATCACAAATTTCCTTCCCCTATGGACGGGACAATACACCTTGGGCCGATATAACACACCGGTTTTTGTAGGACCTATACCGATTGCCATACCGATTGCTATCCCAGGGATAACCGCCATCACAAGCAGGGATGTTTACAGTTTTAATACTACTATCAATCAGCCCGTTTTCACGGGAGGGTTTAACTTGGCCAATTATCACTCTGCCAAGTTAGGAGTAAGTCTCTCAAAGGCGAGTGTGGAGACGGCAAAGCGGGATTTGATTCTTCAAGTCAGAGTGGGGTACTTTACTATCTTAAGGGCTGAGAAATACCTGGATGTGGCCGAGCAGCAGGTAAAACAATTCCAGGCTCAACTCGAGGTGACAAAAGCTTTCTTCGAAGCCGAGAAAGTTTCTATGAATGACGTTCTTCAGGCGAAAGTAAGTTTAGCCAATGCCGTGCAGTCAATGGCCAAGGCGGCGAATGATGTGGCGACTGCCAAGGCTTCATTCAATGTATTGCTCAGGAGGGAAATCACGACCCCCTTTGAGTTGGTCGATCTCCTTGCATACAAAGCCTTTCCGCTCTCATACGAACAGTCCCTTGAAGAAGCACTCCGGCTGAGGCCAGAAATAAAGGCTGCTCAAATCAATATCGACCAGGCAAGGGAGAATGTCAAGATTGCAAGAAGTGGGTTCTTCCCAACGATTAGCCTTGCGGGGAACTATAATCGTTCTTCTGACTGGTGGACGCTGGAGAAAGGTATACAAATCGACAGATGGGCAGTACAGGCCTCAGCCACATTTACCCTGTGGAATTGGGGAAACACTGTTTTCAAGGTTGGGGAGAATAAGGTGAAGGTCAACCAGGCTGAAGATTCGAAAAATCAGCTCATCGATTCGATCACATTAGAAGTGAGGGACGCTTATCTTAACGTCCTGTTGGCTGAAAAAAATATCAGTACTGCGGAGACGGCCATCGAGGAGGCTGAGGAGAATTTAAGGATGTTTGAGGAAAGGTATAAATACCAGGTGGCGACACAAACCGATGTGATCATTGCCGTGACTTTCTTGGCCCAGGCGAGAACTAATTACTATGGAGCGCTAAGCGATTTCAACATCGCCAAGGCACAATTAGAAAGAGCCATGGGAAGGATGTATCCATAGAAACGTAATTTCAGATTTCAAATGAATAGATGTTAGAAACTTATTCTTTGCCCCTCGCCGTTAAATTATTTTGCGGTTATTAATGCGAGGAAAACTTCCACCATTGGTTTTACTATCAGAAAATGTTCACTTGTCAATAGAGAAGTTGTCTTGTGAAAACAATCTTTAATCATCACTTAACAATTTGCTTGTCGGGAGGGAATATCGAAGCATTATCTTATTGATTCCCATTCGAAATCAATAATGTCTTACCAAAATGTCCGCCTGCTGAGTACAACTTCCTTAGAAGAGGAAGAAGTCACCAAGACGCCTGGCAATATCCGTAGGATTAAACCCTTTATAACAATGTGTGAAAATCAGGATTCGAGTTAACAAAAATTGCACAAAAAAGAAGGCTCACATGGGTCCTTCTCCAGAGACCTTCTCTTTCAGTTTAACGGTGGCCTCCTCCACCTCCACCGCCACCGGCATGGCCGCCTCCTCCATAACCTCCTCCGTGAGAGCCTCCAGAGCCGCTACCGCCATGGAAGTTTCCAGAGTAACCACCACCACGAGAGCCGCCGGAAAAACTTCTCCCGCCCATAGAAGGTGCACTAAAAGACCTGCTTGATACCCTACCGAAGCTTCTGCTAAAAGACCTGCCTGAGCCAGTCCGTGCGCCTTGGAAACTTCGATATTGTCTACCAGTATTGCCGGGTTGACTAAATGTCCTGCTGTTCGCACTTCGATTGAAGATTGAGGTAGCGCCTTTTCTGGCCTCCGGGGATGCAAACCCACGGGAAGTTGTTCCCCCAGGGGTGCGTGCCGCTGTCCCGGTCGCTCTCGTTGTTGGATCAACCCTAAGAGAGGCGTGGGTCTTTGGGTCGATGAAATGATTGGTAATGAAGTGATGACCATGATGGAAGTGAAAATCGTTCAGGACGAAAAAACCAGGGAACCAGAACCCAGCACACAAGAATGGGTATGGGACCCATGCATATAGGTAATAATAATCCCAGGGCGGAGCATAGTAAGTCACAATCGGTGGACCCTCAGTATAGTAATAGTCGTTGACTGCTTCAGACTCCCCGTAATCTCCCGGCGATTCAACAGGATTCTGCCTTTCGTCGACTTTAACTGGCAGGCCTTGTTGAGAAGCAAGATCCTGGACCGCCTTGGCCGCCTCATCTCTGTTTATCCCCAATTTGCCGGAATCCACCGCCGAACCGACAGCATTTTGCAACTCTCCAATAATATCAGGCGTCACGGGATAATCAGCAATCCATCCGTTCTTGGGTGCGATACCAGCCGTGGCCAACATACTCTCAGCTTCCGCCTCACCTTTCGCTGGCCCTATCTTGAGTACCTCAGCCAGTTTGACCGCGAAGTCTCCCTCACGAATCAGGGGCTGAGCAATTGGAGGAGCGTCTCTTGCTGCCTCCCTTGGTTCTACACTAACCGCCATCTTTCCAGGAGGGGTTTTGGAAGGGGTTGAGGGTCCTGTTTTGGCTGTATTCACTTCTTCAACCTTATTGCGATAAGTAGGAGGGACCTTGCTATAGTCGTCTGCGAAGTTTGTTACTCCTTTTTCGTCCACCCATCTGTAGATAGTAGCCCATGCAGACGAAGCGAAAATGAAT
>Ga0335081_10010943_pt1 | contig 14677 bp, 11 predicted proteins | sample Lox_Sample_35_FD_206713 | JGI IMG/M metagenome (GOLD analysis project Ga0335081, IMG submission 206713) | Soil microbial communities from Loxahatchee National Wildlife Refuge, Florida, United States - Lox_Sample_3.5 | ecosystem: Environmental > Terrestrial > Soil > Wetlands | place: USA... | reverse complement strand
TGAAAAACCCGTTTTGGCACTCGTAGAGGCCGGCTTTAGCCGGGCATCTTGTTGAATTCAAAGTGCCGCCCTAAAGGGCGCCGCTACGAAGACCGCTCGAAACGGGGTTTTTCAGCACCCTGCTAGTCAAGCGGCGAATGTCGTGCGGCTAGTAACTGTGGAGTCGTAGGCAAGGGCGGGGTAGATCGAGTCCCTTGGAACCTGCGGGGTTCGCCCCTTCCTCAGATCGAGGCTGAAAAGGGATGAGGGGCGAAATGGAGGAAGGTCCCACTATATTGTTGAAAACAAATGACCGGAAAATCGGCTTCTGGAAGGTCCCACTATATTGATGAAAACAAATCAAGTTAGCGCGTAAGAGCCCACGATCTTCATGATAATAAATATGGTTATGGAGCTGAGATCGGCAGTCGAAAGTGAAGGAAGGAAGCAGGAGACCCAATGATCCGACTAGTGAACATCGAAAAGTCTTACCCGGTAGGGGCAGGAAGGTACTTCGTCCTGCGGCGCGTGTGTGTAGACGTGAAAGAGGGCGAGTTTGTCACCGTCATGGGACCCTCCGGCGCCGGCAAGTCGACGCTGCTCAGCATCGTAGGCATGCTGGACGGCGCCTGGACGGGCGAGTACTACTTCCTGGAGCGCCCTGTCCACAAGATGAATGTGAAACAGCGGGCGGAGATCAACAAGAAGTACATCGGCTTCGTCTTCCAGCAATACCACTTGCTGGACAACCTGACGGTGTCGGAGAACCTCGATATTCCGCTCTCGTATCGCGATATCAAGTCCTCAGAGCGGCAGGCCATCGTCGCGGACGCGCTGGACCGGTTTCATATCGTGGGCAAGAAGGACCTGTTCCCGAGCCAACTTTCCGGCGGACAGCAACAACTGGTGGCCGTGGCCCGGGCGGTGATCGCCAGCCCCAAGCTGATCCTGGCCGACGAACCCACCGGCAATCTGCACTCCAGTCAGGGCAAAGAGATCATGGAGCTGTTCAAGAAGCTGAACGAAGAGGGCACAACGATCATCCAGGTGACCCACTCGGAGGCGAATGCCGCTTACGGCGACCGGATCATCAAACTGGCGGATGGATGGGTGGTGGCCTGAGGGCAGTCGAGAGTCGAGAGTTGAAAGTCGAGAGTTGAAGAAGCTTTTTTGCTCGACTTTCGACTCATAAGAAAGGCACTCGAGGGCCAAAAAGTCTAGGTTAAAGAGTGAAGGGGCTTTGTTTCTTCACTCTCAACTTTCGACTGTCGAATGTCGACTTCTTCGTATGGCCGGCTATTCAAAGCGAACGCTGCAAGAAAAGCTCGGAATCAAGGCAGGGGTTCGGATCGCCCTCGTTGGCGCGCCGGACGAATATTCTGGCACCCTGGGAGCGCTTCCGAAGGGCGTAACGGTGGCAGATGGGAAGGGCGGCTCCCTCGACTTGATCCAGTACTTCACGACGCGCCGTGCCGACCTGGAACGGGGCATCGGCAGCCTGAAGAGTCGGCTCCAGCCGGCGGGCGCGCTCTGGGTTTCTTGGCCCAAAGGCGGGTCCGGTGTGGCGACCGACTTAAACGAAAACGTCGTACGGGAGATCGCCCTGAAGAACGGCTTGGTGGACGTAAAAGTCTGCGCGGTGGATGATGTTTGGTCAGGATTGAAGTTGGTGGTTAGACTGAAGGACAGGAGATAGTCCGTTGTCCGTTGTCACTGGTCCGTTGTCGGCTTGATTCCGAGCCTTTAACAGGGTGATGAAAAACCCGGTTTCGAGCGTTTTTCGTAACGGCGCCCTTCAGGGCGGCACTTTGAATTCAACAAGATGCCCGGCTAAAGCCGGCCTCTACGAGTGCCAAAACGGGTTTTTCATCACCCTGTTAGATCTTCCTTTCGAGCCCCGGCGGATCGGGTCTTGGCAACGGACAACGGACGACGGACCCACGGACGACAATGGAAAAAGCAGTGCTGGAAAGAACGAGGGTTGACACGCAAGCCCCCAAAGTCCTCATCGCCGACGATCAGCGCGACGTGCTCGAATCCCTGCGCTTGCTGCTCAAGGGCGAGGGCTTTCAGATCGAGACCGTCACTTCACCGGCGGAGGTGATGAGCGCCCTCGAGTCCGGCGACTTCGATTGCCTCATCATGGACCTCAACTACGCCCGTGACACCACGTCGGGCCAGGAGGGTTTCGATCTGCTCTCCGGCGTTCAGGTTCTGGATAGCACACTGCCGGTGGTGGTGATGACGGCGTGGGGTAGCGTCGATGTGGCCGTCGAAGCCATGCGCCGGGGAGCGCGCGACTTCATCCAAAAGCCATGGGACAACGCCCGGCTCATCGCCATTGTTCGCACCCAGGTGGAGCTGAGTCAAGCGCTGCGGCGCGGCCAGCGTCTCGAAGCCGAAAACCGGCTCCTGCGTTCCGCCCCCCGGCCCCGAATGATCGCCGAGTCCCGTGAACTGGTGTTGGTGATGGACTTGGTTAAGCGTATTGCGCCGTCCGACGCCAACGTGCTGGTCACTGGCGAGCATGGGACGGGCAAGGAAGTGGTGGCGCAGGCGATCCACACGCTCTCGAACCGGGCCTCAAAGCCGATGATTACGGTCAACGTGGGCGGCCTTTCCGAGGGCGTCTTTGAGAGCGAACTGTTCGGGCACGTCAAGGGCGCCTTCACCGACGCCAAGGTCGACCGCATCGGCCGTTTCGAGCTGGCCGATCGCGGCACTCTCTTCCTCGACGAAATCGCCAATGTTCCTCTTGGCCAGCAGGCCAAACTCCTGCGGGTGCTCCAGACGGGCGAGTTCGAGCGCGTGGGCTCCTCCAAGACCCGCCACGCCGATGTGCGCATCATCGCCGCCACCAACGCCGACATCAACCAGGAGGTGGCGGCGGGCCGCTTCCGCGAGGACCTGCTCTTTCGCTTGAACACGGTGGAGATTCACCTGCCTCCATTGCGCCAGCGCCTGGACGACATTGCACCGCTGGCCATGCATTTTCTTCTCGAGCACTCGCGGCGCTACCGGAAGTCTCTGATCGGCTTCGACGAGGCGGCCATGCGCCGGCTGAGGGAGCACTCTTGGCCGGGCAACGTCCGCGAACTGGAACACGCGGTGGAACGCGCCGTCCTGATGGCCGAAGGTGAGCGTGTGCGCGTCGCCGATCTCGATCTGCGACTGGCCCCGGAAAGTTCGGGATCACGCCTGGAGGATATGGGCCTGGAAGAGGTGGAGTGCCACCTCATCAAGAAAGCCCTGGCCCGCTACGATCGCAACGTGAGCAAGGCCGCCAAGGCCCTGGGGCTCAGCCGGACGGCGCTGTATCGTAGGCTAGAGAGATACCGACTGTAATAAAACAAGTGGCTGGTGGAAGAAATGATGAATGATGATTGGTGAGCGATGAATAAGAAACAGCTCGTGACGATGACACGGTTTTGGATTCCTGTTCCGTGGCGGCCAACCATGAGATGGACGAGGACGAACGAGTCACGTTTTTTTGTTCAGCATTCAGCATTCAGCATTCATCGTTAGTTTATGGCTGCCCCCTTTAAGTCGGCCCCGCCGCACAAGCTCCGATACGACACCCGGATTCTCCTGCTCGCTCTGGCGGCGGGCCTTCCCGGCTTGCTGGTGGCGCTGATCCTCCTCTGGAGTGGCCACCACGATCCCAAGACCGACTGGACGGTGGGACTGCTGATCGTGGGCTGCTGGCTTGGTTTTGCCTTTGCCCTGCGTGAGCGGGTGATCCGCCCCCTCCAGACACTCGCGAATATCCTGGCGGCACTGCGCGAGGACGACTTCTCCATCCGCGCCCGGGGCGCCGACCCTCGCGACACGCTGGGTGAAGTGGTGTTGGAAGTGAACGCGCTGGGCGAGACGCTGAAGGAGCAGCGTCTGGGGGCGGTGGAAGCCACGGCCCTCCTGCGCAAAGTGATGGCCGAGATCGACGTCTCGGTCTTTACTTTCGATAGCGGCCAGCGCTTGCGCCTGGTGAATCGCGCTGGTGAGCGACTCCTCGGCCATTCTGCGGAAGAGCTGTTGGGCCACTCCGCCGCCGAGTTGGGTCTCTCGGATTGCCTCGAGGGCGAAGCGACTCGAACCATCCAGAAGGTTTTTCCCGGCGGGTCGGCGGGGGCGACGCGATGGGGTCTGAACCGCAGCAACTTCCGGGAGGGCGGCCTTCCCCACCAGTTGCTGGTGCTCTCGGATCTGAGCCGCGCCCTGCGCGAAGAGGAGCTCCAGGCTTGGCAGCGGCTGGTGCGGGTACTGGGCCATGAGCTCAACAACTCGCTTGCACCGATCAAATCCGTGGCCGGCAGCCTGGAAAGCCTTCTCGTCCGCCAGCCGCGCGCTCCCGACTGGGAAACCGACATGCGGCAAGGCCTGCGTTTGATTGCGTCCCGCTCGGAAGCTTTGAGCCGCTTCATGGAAGCTTACGCGCGCCTCGCTCGTCTTCCGCGGCCGAAACGCAAACCGATGGATGTAGGCGAGTGGATCCGGCGTGTGGTGACCCTCGAAACGCGCCTGCCGATCAAGCTGGAGGCCGGTCCCAATCTCATCATTCGCGCCGACGGCGATCAGTTGGACCAACTCCTCATCAACCTGGTTCGCAACGCCGTGGACGCGTCGCTCGAGACCAATGGCGGCGTGAACGTCGGCTGGTCCAAGGCCGATGCCCATCTTCTGGTTCGCGTCGACGATGAAGGCCACGGCCTTTCCAATACCGCCAACCTGTTCGTGCCGTTCTTCACCACCAAGCCTGGCGGCTCCGGCATAGGGCTAGTGCTGAGCCGTCAGATCGCCGAAGGTCACGGCGGGCTCCTCACGCTGGAGAATCGCAAGGAAGGCCCGGGCTGCGAAGCGCGGCTTCTTTTGCCATTGTAAGGGCGATGAGAGAGTGATCAGTGATGAGTTGGCAGTGGCGAGTTATGAGGAAGGTCCAGGCAGTCAACAGCGACGAGGCTACTCACTCCTCTTTATTCTTCACTTGTCACTGGTCACTCGTCGCCGCTTTCGCTCTCACCGCACTCCTGACAGCGCGCGCCACTGCGCAGGACGTTCTGACCTGGCATAACGACAACGCCCGCACCGGCCAGAATCTTCACGAAACCATCCTGACCCTGGCGAACGTCAACCCGGACACCTTCGGCAAACTCTTCGTGATTCCCGTCGACGGCAAAGTGGACGCGCAGCCTCTCTACTTGGGCGGAGTCGTGACTTCGGGCCAGGGGACCCACAACGCCCTCTACGTGGCGACGGAAAACGACAGCGTCTACGCCTTCGACGCCGATACCGGCCGGACTCTGTGGCACGCGTCCCTGCTCGCGCCTGGCGAGACGCCTTCCGATCATCGCGGCGGCTGCACCCAGGTCCTGCCCCAGATCGGCATCACCGCTACGCCGGCCATCGATCGCGCCAGCGGTCCAGACGGTACGATCTACATAGTCGCGATGAGCAAGAACGGACCGCGGCACTACTTCCAGCGGCTACACGCGCTCGACGTCGCCACCGGTGGGGAAGAGTTCGGCGGACCGGTTGAGATCGGGGCGGCAATTCCCGGCACTGGCGACGAGAGCCGTGACGGCCAGGTGCTTTTCAATCCCGCGCAGTACAAGGAGCGGCCGGGCCTGCTGCTGGTGAACCATACCATCGTGACAGCGTGGTCGTCACACTGCGATTTTCGTCCTTACACAGGCTGGGTGATCGCCTACGACGAGCGCACGCTGCGGCAGACTGCCGTGCTCAACCTCACGCCCAACGGACACGAGGGCGCCATTTGGTCGAGCGGCGCCGGTCCGGCCGCCGACGCCAGCGGCAACATCTACCTGCTGGACGGGAACGGCACGTTCGACACCACACTTACTGCCGAAGGCTTCCCCAGCCGGGGCGATTACGGCAACTCGTTCCTGAAGCTCTCCCTCAGCGACCGCCGGTTATTGGTGGCCGACTACTTCAACATGTTTGACACGGTGAAGGAATCACACGCTGACCAGGACCTCGGCTCGGGCGGGGCGATGGTCCTGCCAGATATCAAGGTTGCCATCAAACTTGCCACCAACCTTGCCAGAGACCTTGCCCCGAGCGGCGCGAGCGGCCCTGCCCCGACGGAAGACAAAAGAAGTGCGGCAGGCAAGGTCCTGCGGCTCGCCGTGGGAGCCGGGAAGGATCGCAACATCTACCTGGTGGATCGCGACGACATGGGCAAATTCCATCCTGACCGGAACGCGATCTACCAGGAACTGCCCAAGGCCCTCAACGGCGAGGAGTTCGGGGCCCCCGCCTGGTTTGACGGCCGGATTTACTACGGAGCCGTGGGCGACTCGATTCGAGCCTTTGAGCTTTCCAACGGCAGATTGAGCGAGCCGCCGGTGTCGAAGACGCGCAACAGTTTCGTGTACCCGGGCGCCACGCCCAGCATCTCCGCCAACGGCGCGAGCAACGGTATCGTCTGGGCGGTGGAGAGTACCAACCACGCCACGCTCCGCGCCTACGATGCCAGCGATCTTTCGCGCGAACTTTACAGCAGCAACCTGGCCGCGTCGCATCGCGACCGCTTTGGCGAGGGCAATAAGTTCATCGTCCCGACCATCGCCAACGGCAAGGTCTACGTAGGCACGACGGACGGGGTCGCGGTTTTCGGGTTGCTCGCAACCAGCGGGCCTTGAGGCGGCCCACCGGCTGACAGACCGGGTCGGAAAGAATGACTGGTCATGGCTACCCCTCGATTAGCGCGACCAGTCGGAGGCCGTGCGCGAGGTCGGCCCGGCGGTCCCCCTGCTGGCCCTCAGCGGCCCCTCGTTTCGCTTACGGCCAGCTTGGAACCAGGCTTCAGGAGGGACGGTATTTTCGAAAAGAGTTTAACGGCTTCCTGCACCTGCGGATCGCTCTTAGTCTCCGTCTCATCGCCGAGCGCGAGACCGTAGACGAGGGTGAGAATCTCCGTCTTGATCCTGAGCTTCAGGTAATCCTGATCCGGTCCCCAATACTCATCCGGCGTCTGAATGCCCTCGCGCGTCAAAAAGTCCTTGAACTCGTCGAGTGTCTTATCGTCCGGTTCGAAAGATCGATCAGGTTTGGCATGAAGGGAAAGGTAACCAGAGGCAAAAGTATTGAAGGCGCTGTGCTGGTTGATAAAGGCCGCCCAAGGGTCGAGTGAGCGAGGCGGAATGGAGACATCGGGGGTGATACCACCACCGGCCGAGACGGATCGCCCGTCGTCGGTGTGGAAAGCAATCTTTGCGGGATCGTCGCCGCCCGTCGGCCCTAGCATCGTGCCGGGCAGCGGCCGCTGGATCGACCGGCCGCTGGGAGTGAAGTATTGTCCGGTGGTCAGCGCCAGCCCGGTGTTCTCGCTCAGACTGAGCACGCTCTGCACCAGGCCTTTGCCGTAGGTCGACTGGCCCGCCACGAGTGCGCGGTCATGATCCTGGAGCGCGGCCGCGAAGAGTTCTGCCGCGCTCGCCGTTTCTCCGTTCACCAGTACGACCACGGGCAAATCGAAGTGAGCTGGCATTTCGAGGGTGCGTGCAGTCTGCTTGGTCCCGCTTCGATCGCGCACCGTCATCACCACGACGTTCGGAGGGAGAAACAGGCTGGCGGTGGCGACGGCCGAGCCCACGATACCGCCGTGATTGTCGCGCAGATCGAGGAGCAGGCTCTTGATGCCCGCCGTCCCCTGAGGAGAGGCGGCGAGGCCTTGAATGGCGTCGATCACTTCCTGCGGCGTCTTCAGCTCGAAACCCGAGATGTGGAGGTATCCGACGCCGGAGCCGAGGAGGAATGACTTGTCGACGGTCGGCAACGCCACTTCCGCCGGCTTCAAATCGTAGTCTTGGGAGACCAGCTTGCCGGGATGGATCACGCCCAGCCGCACGGCTTGCGACCGCGAGCGTTGCAGTAGTTCCACCAGCGATTGGAAATCGAGCCGGTCGACCCGCTCTCCGTTGATCTCGACGATCTCGTCTCCCGGGCCGAGTCCTGCCCGCCACGAGGGCGACCCCTGCGCCGTCTGCAGCACCACGACCTTGCCCATCTGGACGTAGAGGATAGATCCGAAGCCCAGCGCCTGGCCGCGCGCCTGCTGCTTCAGTGTCTGGAACTGGTCACGGTCGAAGAATCCGGAGAACGGGTCAAGCTGCGCCAGCATCCCGCGGATGGCGCCATTGAAGATGCTCGATTCGGTGTCGATGGGATCGACGTAGTTAGCTTCCACGGAGCCGAAAACGCGCGCGAACTTGGCGCCATCCTGGGCCAGTTCATCGGAACTGACGGCGGATGACGCGGGGGTCTGTGCCGCTCCGCGACTCGCCACCGCCAGAACGGCTCCGAGGAAACAGATGAGATGCAAGGGTGCGGCTTGCCGAATTGGCGAACGACGACTGACGATTAACGATTGCAAGCCGGCCATCTTGTCGGTTCCGAGAAGCAGTCGAGAGTCGCGACTCATGAGATGAAGGCGAAAAGCGTCGCAGCAAGATCGCCTTCTTCTCGAAGCCCGACCACACGCCCCTCTTTCAATGGTCAATCGTCAATCGACAATCGTCAATTGGTTTTTTTACCCTGGGCCCGCCAGGGTTTCGTTATCGCCCGAATCGTCCTCGCCCTGGGCCTTCGCTTTCTTGGCCTTCGCCGCTTTCGGCGCTCTGGCGGCGCTCGCAGCCCGTTTCACCCTGGCCAGCGCTGTGGGAACGTCTTTGGCAATCACAAAGAACGGAGTAAGCTTCACGCTATCGAGCACCTTCAGCACGTGGTCGTTGAGCGCAGCCAGCGCTAGGGACACCTGGGAGGCCTCCGCCGCCTCGCGGGTCCCGGCGAGAAAGCCCAGACCCGTCGAATCGATGTAGGGTACCTCGCTGAAGTCGATCACCAGATGCTTGGTGCCGGCGTCAATCAGGTCCTTGACCTTCTGGCGCAGAAACGGCCCGTCGGCGCCGGCCAGGAACTTGCCGTCCAGACTCATGATCGCGACGTCACCTTCAAAACGTATCGAGATTCTCACGATTGCCTTCCTTGGTGCCAGGCTGGCCGGGAACTGCCATGCTATGAGAGAGCGGCGGGCCTGTCAAGCGCTCCTTCTCCGATTATACGCCTTGTTGATCGCCTACGGGGCGAAGGAGCTTTCAGCCTTCAGCCATCAGTGCTCCGCCGTCTTCAGTTTCTGAAAAGCAGCGCGGGCGTCCTGATTCTCAGGATCCATCTTGAATCCAATAGTGTACTCCTTAATGGCCTCATCCGTCCTGCCCATTTCACCATAAAAGTAGCCCAGGACAAAGTGGGGGCGGCTGTCGTGTGGGTCGAGTGCCGTCGCCTTCCGGAAGTCGCTTTCCGCCAGCGCCGGCTTGTGCATTTCAAAGTAGGCTAGCCCCTCGCCGAGATAAGCCTTGGAGGTAGGGATGCTGGCGAGGGAAAGCCCGAACTGCTCGGCGGCGTCCCGGTAGCGTGCGCGGGCGAAATAGAGTTCTCCTAACATGGTGCGGGCCCGGATGTTGAGAGGCCCCAGGCGCACCGCGATGGTAAGCTCGTCCTCGGCGGCCTGCGCCTGGCCCAGTTGCGCGTAAACCTGGCCGAGGATCACGTGGGCCTCGACATCGTCAGGCGACTGTTGGATGCAACGTTGGAGGGCATCCACCGCATCGTCGTAGCGCCGCTGCCTTGTATACAAAAGGCCGAGGTCATCGAGCAACATAGGGTAATCGGGGGCGATTTTTCGCGCCTGGAGCCATTCCTTTTCTGCTGATTTGAAATCGCCTCGATTGTAGTAGACCTGGCCCAGACCAATGCGCATTTGCACGGAATCTGGCGCAGCCGCCACCGTGCGCGTATAAAACGTCAGATCATCGTGCCAGTCGCGGTTGCGCGTGAAAATGCGAGCCGCGCACAACAGGCCGAGAGCGGCAAGTGCGACGGCCAGGCCCCACCGCCATGCAGCCCGGGCGCCGTCGAGCCAATCGAAGAGGCAGACCACGGCCCAGGCCACCACCCAGCAAAGGCCTACCGAGGGCAGATAGAGATAGCGTTCGGAGAGCACGTTGGCCGGCATCCAGCGTGGGTTGAGGACCGGCGCCAGCGTGGTTACGAACCACAGCAGCCCGAAGCTGACGCGCCGCGCCCGGCGCCACAGAATCCAGAAGAGGCTCGCCAAAAATGCAATTGCCACCAACCCGCCAGGCACCCGCGTGAGCAAGTCCCACAGCGAGTTATCCGGGAAAACGTAGAAAGCGGAGAGCCGGACCGGCCAAAGGAACTTCCAGACGTACTGCCCTACCAGGCCCACGGCCGCAAGTAAAACGTCCCCCGGGGCTATGGAGCGAGCAGTTCTCGCCAAGGTCAGGAAACGAACACGGAACACCAAGTAGACGATGACGAGGGTCCACAGTAATCCGTAACGGGAGAGTTTTTGGGTCCGTTGGGTCTCGGATCGGTCGTCGCGGTAGAGATGCTCGTAAATCGTGGCCAGCAGGGGAAGGGTCGCCGCCGTTTCCTTGGAGAGCAGCGCCAGAGCATAGGCGAAGGCCATGGCCAGATACCGCGGCAGCTCCTGACGGACGTGCCCGGGGTGATGCCCCGGCAGGCCAAGAAAAATCCAGAACGTAGCCAGGTAAAAGAACGCCAGCTCGAGATCGGTGACCGCCGCGATCCAGGCCACTGGCTCGCTGTGAATGGGATGCAGGGCAAAGATCGCCGCTGCCGCAAAGGCCAAGGCAGGGCGTTGGAACAACCGCTCGGTCACCTGGAAGAGGGCAATCACCACCAGCACGTTCAACAGAACATTGGCCAGATGGAAGAAGCTCGGTACCGGTCCGAACAGGTGAAAGCAAGCCAGGTAAAGCAGCATCATCAAGGGCCGGTAATACGCGGTGGTGGCCTCAGCGCCGCCGCGATAAGACCATACGGTGGAGGTGAAGATCTCGCGGAGGTGGTGAAGGTTCCGGATGTAGGGGTTGGTCAGAACCTGCGTCGAATCGTCCCACACGAACCCGTTGTGCAGCGTGTTCAGGTACGGAAGCGCAGCGAGGACCGCGAGCGCGGCGATCAGCGCGGCGCGGGACCAAGCCGAGGTCCGGACGGCCGGAGCCGCCCTGTCGTCGTCACGGGTGATGGAGTACTCGGCACCCTTTTCGCCGAAGAATCCCGAGGATTCACTTGATAGCATCGCAGAAGCACTCTTCGTCGCGACGAGTTTGCTCGCCACATTGCTTCGTAGCGGCGAGTTTACCTCGCCACCTGGCGGCATAAAGCCGCCGCTACGCCGGTGGAGAGACTAGGACAGCGCGCCAGACGGCCAGCCATTCTCCCTCCTGCCGCGTAAACACAAACAGGTCGCGGCCCGATTCGTGATAGCTCTCGCCTCCCATCTCGTACTGCATTTCCCAGGCGTACGAGGCCACGGCAGTGGTTCCCCACACGTCGATCTCGGCGTCCGATTCCTTCAGTTCTTGCACCTTAGCCTGAGAGAGGAAGTCCTTGTAGCTCCCCACGCAGACATCCCTGCCTTTTCCCATTTCCTTGAGTTCAGGACCTCTGATCACCATGTCGTCATGGAAATACTCAGCCAGCTCCTCCAGTCGCCCCTGGCGCCACGCCGCGCTGATCTTGCCCAGCAACATCCGTATTTCTTCCCGCTCGTCAACCTGCTGTTCATTCGCCATAGACTCCCTCTTCGGGCTTTCGATTCGTCGCGAGCCGCGGCGACGGATCAGCACTAATGCAATACTAATGCAAATCGTGCGCCCGGATCACCTCGGATTGCTGATTGCCCGACGAAGAACATTGGCCGCCATGTCCGTGGTTCAATTGTTCCCGAGGGACAGGGCCCGGCTGCCAGTCGGCAGTTCGGCAGTTGACTTCCCCGACGCCACAACCTAAGATGAGCATCGTTGCAATAATCCGCACCGAATGAAACAAATCGAAGTGTCTATACGTACGGAGTCATGGAGATGAACACACGAATCAGAATCCCGGCCATGGCGATCCTTCTCGCTATGCTAACCGTCGCCTCCGCCTGCGTCATCGGCGATAACGTTACCACCGGCGAACTGCGCACCGAGTCGCAGTCCGTCGACCTGGGCGGCGCCAAGTCGGTCCGCGTCGAGATCAAGATGGGGGCGGGCCACCTCAAGGTCGCCGGTGGCGTGAAGGCCCCGACGGGCCTGCTGGACGCGGAGTTCACCTATAACGTCCCGCGGTGGAAGCCGGAGGTTCACTATACCCGGAACGGCGATTCGGGCTTGCTGACCATCGAGCAGCCCGGTGGTGGCAGTTCGCACGGCAATACCCGCTACGACTGGGACCTGCATCTCGCGAACAAAGTGCCCACCGAGATGAGCGTGGACATGGGCGCAGGGAAGGCCGACCTGACTCTGGGCGGTCTTGCCCTGACCAAACTTGACCTCAATCTGGGCGCCGGCGAAACCAATGTCGATCTCACCGGCGACTGGAAGCACGATTTCAGCGGCCAGATGCACGGCGGCGTGGGAAAAGCCACCATCCGGCTGCCGCGCGATATCGGCGTACGGGTTAAAGCCAGCGGCGGACTCGGTTCTATCGAGGCCCACGACTTCAAGCGAGACGGCGAGTACTATGTCAACGACGCCTACGGTAAGTCACCGGTCACCCTGCACGTTGAGGTGGAGGGTGGCGTGGGTCAGATTGTTTTGGAACTCGCCGAGGCCCCGGGGGTTGTCTAAGAACCGGGGCTAGCCCGCCAAACGGACAGAATCTTTACATCTTCTTGACCTCCATTAACCTCCATTCAACAATTCAAATCAAGGGCGTCATTTTCGCCGCCATCGACGAACACCCCCGGCGTCCTCGACGTGTGGCTGGAACCATCGAAGTGAAGCAGCCGAAGAGGGCGGGTACCTGAGTTGATTTCGGGGCGCCGGAAAGGCGGGGATTCAGCCTTGCCCTTCCGACGCCCGGAAATTGACTTTTTCATCACACCGCTAAACTATGGCAGGACGACATAAGTCGTAGCGGCGGGCTTCAGCCCGGCACCTTGATGCAGGCAGCCTGTATGGCTAGCGAAGGAAGATGCCGGGCTGAAGCCCGCCGCTACGACTTATGTCGCTCGGTATAATCGCTAGCCGCTGCTCTCAAGAGTCTCCAGCACTCCCGCGCGATCGCCCAGTCCTCTTGCGCGCGGATGACGAAGACGCGCACCGCTGAGTCCGGCGCCGCGATGTCCTCGTCGCCGCGCGATTGGGTGTTCTTGGCGGCGTCGATCTTCAGGCCGAGGAAGCCAAATTCCTCGCCCGCGGCGGCCCGTACCTCCGGCGAATTCTCGCCGATCCCGGCGGTGAACACCATCGCATCGAGCCCGCCCAGCGAGGCGAGCATGGCGCCGATATTCCGCCGCAGCCGGTGAACGAACATCTCAAAGGCCAGCTTGGCGCGCGCGTTGCCTGCCTGCATGGCCGCCAACACCTGGCGCATGTCGCTCGACACGCCGGAAATGCCCAGCAGTCCCGACTCGTGATTCAGCACCTCGTCGAGCCTCGCGCCGGAGCGGCGCATGGTCCGCATGAGATAGGTCAGGATGCCCGGGTCCACCGACCCCGAGCGCGTGCCCATCATCAGGCCATCGAGCGGGGTAAACCCCATGGTGGTATCCACGCTGCGACCATTGCGGATCGCCGCCAGCGAGCAGCCGTTGCCCAGGTGGCACGTGACAAGGCGCAGTGAATCGAGGTCCTTGCCCAGAAGCTGGGCGGCGCTCTCGGCGCAGTACTGGTGATTGATCCCGTGAAATCCGTAACGACGGATGCCGAGGTCGAGCCAACTGTAGGGACCCGGATAAACCGCCGCCGACATGGGTAAGCGGGCGTGAAACGCGGTATCGAACGCCACCACCTGGGGCACCGCGCCGAGGGTCTGTTCCACCACCTCGATGCCCTCCAGCTCCGCCTGGTTGTGAAGCGGAGCAAAGACCGCCAGGCGCTTGATCGCCGCCTTCACTTCCGGAGTCACCCGCGTGGTGTCCGAGTAATCGCTGCCGCCGTGTACGACGCGGTGGCCTACCACGTCAACCTCTTGCGGCCCCGAGACCACTGCCGCGTCGCCCCTCCAGAGCGAGGCCAGCATGTGCTCTGTAGCCTCGCGCCGGGAGCCGATGTCGGCCAGGGTCTCCGTCGCCGTACCTCGGGCCTTGGTCCGGACCCTGGTCATGTGCGCGGAGGATTCGCCGGTCTCCTGGTCGCGCGGATCGGCTACGCCATACTCCATCCGAACTTCCCAGACCGGTTCCGGCGGACGCCCGGGCAGGGAATCGCCCAGGTCGTAGAGGCTACTCTTCTGGCTGCTCGAGCCGGCGTTGAGAACGAGGATCTTCATGGCGGGTAGTCAGCGGTCAGGAATCAAGTTCTCAGTTTTCGCGTGCCCACAAGAAAACAAAACAATATATTTGTCGGTCTTCTCCCAGGGCTTGCGCCCTGGGCTACTCTCTGTCGGCCCTCCGGGCCTTCTGTCCATCCATCTCTTTGGCACCACACTAGTTGGTCGGTTCTAGATGGTCTTTGCCGAGTATTCTTTGTTTTGCTGAAAACTGAAAACTGAGAACTGATAACTGCCCTTCTTATCATAAACATAGTGGGTTATTCAGCGATAACTAGCTTTATTTTGATAGAGATAGTGGGACCCTCCAAAAAATCGGGGGTTGCTGTCCTTTATTTTCAACAATATAGTGGGACCTTCCTTCATTTTGACC
>Ga0335081_10010942_pt1 | contig 14679 bp, 9 predicted proteins | sample Lox_Sample_35_FD_206713 | JGI IMG/M metagenome (GOLD analysis project Ga0335081, IMG submission 206713) | Soil microbial communities from Loxahatchee National Wildlife Refuge, Florida, United States - Lox_Sample_3.5 | ecosystem: Environmental > Terrestrial > Soil > Wetlands | place: USA: Florida... | reverse complement strand
CGGGAACCACCGCCGAAGCGGAGAACCACACGGCCATGGCCAGCACCAGCACCAGAGCGACGAGGCCGCGCTGCAGCAGCGGATACCGCACCCGAGGCCTCCCGTCTAGGCCGACGCCAGCTCGCGCCGCCGGCCGGGACTGCCATCGGTCATCGCCGCCGTCTCTTCGGCCATGGCTTCGCCGAGCTCGAGCAGATGGCCCGCGATCTCATCGGCGGTCCAGGCGAACGAGGCCATGCGCCCGGTCACGCGGAACAGGCGCAGCGAAAGCTCGTCGCGTTCGGCCTGGTAGCGGCCGACCGCGTCGGGACCTCCGGAAGCGACCGCGCGGGCCAGGATCTCGGCGTCGCGCAGCGCGTCGGTGATGCCGTGGGCGGTGATCGGGTCCTTGAAGTAGCCGGCGTCACCGACCAGGGCCCACCCCGGACCCGCCGCGTCGCGCAGGTAGCCGGTCAGGCCGGGGAACACCCGCGGCGGGCCGGCCGGGCCGCGGCGATCGAGCCGTTCGGCCAGCCCGGGCGCGGCACTGGTCAGGATGCGCCGCCAGGCCACGTCGGCACCGCGGCCGGGTTCGCTCTGCAGCCGTTCCGCACTGGTGGCGGCGAAGACGCAGGCCTGCCCGTCGTTGGTGGGGATGACCCCGGCCGCGGCCCCGTCCCGGAAATACCAGTGGAAGCCATCAGCCGCGTCATGGCGGACGTACCGGTAGATGAGGACGCTCGAGGCCGGCGCGACGTGGGCGGCCCGGGCGCCGGCCCACCGGGCGATGGTCGAGCGGCGGCCGTCGGCCCCGACAACCAGGTCGGCGCCGGCCTCCAGGGTGGCCGCGCCGGCCCGGCCGGTGATCCCGGTCACCCGCCCGGCCCGGTCCCGCCGCAGGCCGGTCACCGAGGCGCCGAACCGCACGTCCGCGCCGGCGGCACGCGCGGCATCGGCCAGGATCGCGTCCAGGACCCGGCGGCGCGGAGCGTACAGCGCGTCCACACCGTGCTTGGGCTTGACCTTGATGGTCGTGTCGGCGCCGGCCAGATGGAAGGTGGTCGACCGAACGGGCGGGGTGCCCGCCCCGGCGACGGCGGGGAGCAGTCCCCACCGGTGCAGCTGCACCACCGCGCCGCGCATGAGCGCGTGCGTCGACAGGGTGTCCGTGCCGTAGCGGGACTTGTCCAGCACCAGCACCCGGGCGCCCTGCCGGGCCAGCAGCACTGCCGTCGCGGCGCCCGCGCAGCGGGCCCCGGCGATGATCACGTCGTAGTGCGGGGTGTTTCTCGTTGTCATTGACTGCTCCGTGGGTGCTCGGGTCAGGCGCTCAGGGCGCGGGCGGTCATCCGCCGCATCATCACGTGAGCGGCCACGAACCGGGCGTCGCTGGCGACGCCGTCGACGAATGAGGAATTGCGGCGGTACTGGAACTTCAGGCCCAGCACGTACAGGCCGGGGACGCTGGTCACGCCGCGGTGGTGGGCGATCTGGCCGTGCCGATCCAGGACGGGGACCCGCAGCCAGGGGTAGGCCGGCTGGTAGCCGGTCGCCCAGATCACCGTGCTGATGCCGGCCCGGCGCAGGTCGAGCTTGGCCGGGCCGGCCGGCGTCGTGAACGGCGCCGGCGGATCGGCCGGGTCGGCGCCCTCGCCGCCCCTGCGGGCGAGGTAGCCGTCGATGGTGCTCAGCAGCCGCTCCATCCGCGCCTGCGCCCCGCCGATCGTGGCGGGCAGGTCATCGGCAAAGCTCAGCCGCTGGCCATCCGCCGCGACCAGCCGGCCGGCCAGCCTCACCCCGCCAGCTGCCAGCGCATCCAGGCTGACCGGGCGACCGCGGCCCGATAGCTGCAGCGACGGCGCCCGACGGGCCGACCGCGCGTCGTGCACCTGCTCGATGGTCTGGCCCAGGACCCCGGCCCGGTCCATCCACCACAGGATGTCGCGGCCCCGGTAGCGGCGCGGTAGCCGCGCATGCCTTCCCACCGAAATGACCACCGGCCGCCCCGCGCGGCGCAGCTCATCGGCGATCTGGGCGCCGGACGCTGAGGCACCGACCACCAGCACACCGCCGCCGGGAACCTGCTCAGGTCCCCGGTAGCGGCCCGCAGTGAGCTGCTGGATCGCCGGGTCGATCCCGCTGGCGGCCGGCGGCAGGTAGGCCCGGTTCTCGGTTCCGGTCGCCACCACCACGTTGCGCGCGAGCCAGGTTCCCTGGTCGGTGACCACACGCAGGCCACTTCCGGACGCCTCGACGAGCTCGACGGTGGTGTTCTCGTGCACCGGGGCCGTGAACGAGCCGGCGTAATCCTCCAGGTAGCTGACCAGCTCCGGAGCGGTCATGTAACCGTCCGGGTCGGGGCCCGGATAGGACCAGGCGGGGAGCCGGCTCATCCAGTTCGGGGTGAGCAGCCGCAGAGACTCCCAGCGGGCGCTGCGCCACCGTTCGGCGATCCGCCCCCGCTCCACCACGACATGATCGGCGCCTTGCGCGGTCAGGCAGCGGCTGACGGCCAGCCCGGCCTGGCCGGCCCCTACGACCAGGGTCTCCACAGCGTGCATGGTCCTGTTCCCCCCTCGCTGGTACCGGGTCAGACGGTCGCGACGTCGACGCTGATCGGCACGCCGTGGGTCAGCACGTCGTACACGGCGGACCGCGCCACGGCCTGCTCCACCAGCTGGCGCAGCGCGTCGGGCGACGCGTCGCCGCGTACCCGGAAGCTGACGCGGATCTGGCTGAAGCCGTTGCGGACCTCGTCGGACAGGCCGAGGATCCCGCGCAGGTCGATGTCGCCCTCGACCCGGGACTCGACCGACTCCAGGTTGATCTTGCGGACGGCGGCGATGTTGCCCAGGCCCGAGGTCAGGCAGGACGCCAGCGCCGCGAGCAGGAGCTCGGCCGGCGTCGGCGCGGTGTCCCCGCCCACCAGCACCGCCGGGTGGTCCGCCTCGACGGCGAACGTGCTGTCGTGCTGCTGCTCGGCACCCACGCCGTAGAACGAGGCGATCTCGTTCCGGTTGTGCGTGCCGGAGATCCAGCGGTTGTTTACCTGGAACCGGAACTGAGCCGCCTCGGGGTGCGCCTTGACGGCATCAAGCGTCGCGAACAGCTTGGCTACGTCGACGCCGTTACGCTGGGACTGCGCTGCGGCAGTACTCATGGTTGCTCCTCCTGAGCATCACTGATTGGACTCGTTAAGCCTCGTCGGGACCGGGCTGCGGCAGCATCGGTCATGTGCCCGAATCGTCCGCGCCTGGATCCTTATTTCACGAGGCTGGATACTTAAGGCGGGGGGCGGCAGGTCCGCAGCCCGGACGCTCCGCTGCTCGCCGACGGCTTCGACCGGCTCAGCGCGGCATCGCGGCAGATGCGGTTCCTGGGCGTGAAGAAACAGCTATCCGCGGCCGAGTTGCGCTATCTGTGGCACCGTCGAGTACGAGATCACGCTGACCCACGGGCCGGAAGGGAGCGAGGCATGCGGATCGCTGCCTACGGGCAGGCGGACCTGGCAGGCTATTTCGGCGGCATGACCGACCGGTCTCCTTGCGGGCTGGGCAGGAACCGGTCGAGTTCGGCCAGGAAGCGCGGCCAGGCGGGATCGTGCTCGGGCAGCAGGTGGTTGCTGCTGTCGAGCGGGACGGATCGGGACGCCCCCAGCCCAGGCGGACGATCTCGACGTGGGGCCTCGGCGAGCGCGAGTTCGTCGGGTGGGACACGCGGACCGCACGATTTGAGCATCGTGCGGTCCGCGGTGCACCATGGCCCGTGTGGGGGTTCGATTCGGTGATTGCGAGCTGAACGTCGAGCGCATCGAGCTGCGACGCGGCGGCACGATCATCGACTTGGAGCCCCAGGTCTTCGACGTCCTGGCCTATCTGCTGCGCCATCGCGAGCGGGTGGTGCCGAAGACCGAGCTCCTCGACCAGATCTGGGGGAACCGGTTCGTTTCCGAGTCGGCGCTGTCCAGCCGGATCAAGTCCGCTCGCCGCGCCGTGGGCGACACCGGCAGAGACCAGCGGATCATCAAGACCATCTACGGCCGCGGCTACCGGTTCGTGGCCGATGCGAACGAGCGGCCGGCCACCGCCGACCGGGCCGCCGCGGGTGCCACGGCACCAGCGCACCAGGTGCTACGGGCCGTCAGCGATGTCGCCGCAGGCACCGGAGCGGCGATCCGGATCAGCGGCGGTCCCGGGTCGGGTAAGACCGGGCTGCTCCGCCAGGCGGCCGAAACCGCCCGGCGCCAGGGGCTGGCCGTCGGGCTGTCCGGCCCTCCCCCAGCCAGCCGCAGTCCCTACGAGTGCGTCGCCGAGGCTCTCAAGGAGATGGCCGGTACCGATCCCGGACTGCTTGGCGCGATCACGGCCGGATGCCGGGCCGAACTCGAGCGAGCCTTCGACGGGCGGCTGCCCACGACACGTCAGCACTGGTTCGTGGCGGTGCGCGAGTTCCTCGTCGCCGCGGCGGAGCAGTCCGGCGCGGTGCTCCTGCTCGACGATCTCCATCTCGCTCATCGCGAGGCCTTGCTCCTGGTTGAGGACGTGGCCCGGCTGGCCCGCGGGCACCGGCTGGGCGTCATCGTCGCGCAGCGGCCAGACGCCCGGAGCTGGCCTGGCTTCGAGGTCGTCGAGCTGGCCGATAGCCATCAGCCACGGGCTGACCAGCACGCGATAGTCGATCCGGCCGCCGAAGCGGCGCGACTCGTCGATCTGGGTGCCGCTCCCGCGCAGGTCGCTGACCTTTTCCTTGCCGGGGGCGAGCCGGCCATGGCCGCTCCGTACGCGCTGGAGGCGGCGCGGATGGCGGCGGCGTCCGGGCTCCACGCCGAGGTGCTGCGGTGGACCGAGGCGGTTCGTGACCACGTCGACGGCGAGGCGGAGCCCGAACTGCTGTCGCTGCGGGCGGATGCGCTGGCGGCGACCGGTGATCACGCGGCGGTGCCGGCCTACCGCAAGGCGCTGGCGACGGCAAGCCCCGATCAGGCGGCAGGCCTGCGGACCCGGCTGGCCCGCGCGGCCGTGCTCAGCGGGGACCTCGCCTCGGCGGAGGAGGCACTGGCCGGGCTCGAACCGAATGGGGGGCCGCAAGACGGCGCACTCCTGCTGGCGCGGGGCATGCTCGCCTACTTCTCCGGTGATATGGACGGCGCCGACGCCGCGGTCGAGGCGGCTCGCGCCATGGCTCTGGCGCCCGGAGCACCGAACCGCCTGCTCGACGTCATCACCCTTCAGGGCATGATCGCCCACAACCGCGGCAAGTGGTTCGACCGGCTCCGTCGTGAGCTTCGCGCCACGACTGAGCACCCCGAGCTGGCCTCGGCGGTGTTCGACTCGCATCTGTGCGTGGCCGAGTACCTGCTCTACGGGCCGACGCCGTACGACGAGGTGGTGGCCCTGACGCGGCAGCTGCGTGAGCAGGCCGAGCGGACGGGCGCGCGACGCGGCGTGGCGTTCGCCGTGACGGTGGCCGGCGAGGCGGCCCTGCTGGCCGGAGACCTCGACGCGGCCCGCGCCGATCTCGCTGAGGCACTTGCCCTGCACGTGGAGATGGGGGCCGATACCGGCACGGCGCACGCGCTGCAGCGGCTGGCCGAGGTCGAGCTGGCCGCCGGCGACCGCGCGGCGGCCGAGCGGCTGCTGCGGCGCGCGCTTCCGCTCGCCCGCTGGTCGCCGCTGGCCCGCCATCTCCTGCAGCGCATCTACGGGACGCTCATCGCCGCGGCCCCGGACTCAGCTGCCGCGCTGGCGGTCGTCGATGAAGCGGCGGAAAGGCTGGACGAGCCGTTCTCCTGCATCTTCTGCCAGGTCATGATCGCGGTGCCGGCCTCGATCGCGTGTACCGAGGGAGGGCGCCTGGACGAGGCCCGCTCCTGGCTCGCCCAGGCCGAGCGGTCAGCCGAGACCTGGCAGGGCACGGCGTGGCAGGGGGCGGTGGCTGAGGCACGAGCCCACCTCGTTCGGGCCGAAGGAGACCATGCCGCCGCCGGCCGCCTCCTGGCCGAGGCGGCGGCGCTGTTCGACCTCGCCGGCCAGCCGCTCGACGCTCAGCGCTGCCTGGACGCCGCCGACCCCTGACGGCGCAGCACCTGTACCGTGGCCAGCGTGAAGAGGGCAGCGAACCCGGCCAGCACCAGCCACCGGTAAGCGACGGTTCCGGCGAAGGTGTCGCCGTAGGCGCGCATGGCCGGAAGCGTGCCGGCGAACCGGTCGAGCCCCAGGGCACGCCCCAGTGCCTCGAACGAGTAGCGGTTGGCCAGGCCCAGGCTGAGCCAGCGCCCGGGAGCCGCCATGTCGGCGACGGGCACAACCGCGCCGGCGAAGAGCACCTGGGGGAAGCACAGCATCGGCAGGGCGAGCGCGGCCTGCGCGGCGTTGGAGACAGACGCCGAGGCGAGCAGGCCGAGAGCCAATGCCGACACCGCCTCCACCATGAGGGTGACCAGCAGTGACGTGTACACGTCCCAGCCCATGGCGGGAAGCCGGTCGAGCGCGCGCAGCACGCCGAGGAGAACGGCGCTCACCACGGCCAGCACCGGCACCAGCACGCCGACCTTGGCCGCGACGTAGGCGCCGGCGCTCAATCCGGAGCGATGTTCGCGCCGGAAGATCGCCCGCTCCCCCACGATCTGGAGCAGCCCGTAGGTGAGGCCGAAGAAGAAGCCGGCAAAGGCCACCCAGAACACGATCTGGGCCGGCCCGACGCCGGCCGCACCGTGGCCGTCGAATGCGCCGGGCCGGAACAGCACCGCCATCATCGCCGTGACCAGGACGGGTGAGCCGAGCAATATGGCGAGGGTCAGCCGGTTACGGACTAGCACCTCGGCATTGCGGCGGGTGAGCAGCCACCACTGCCGCGGGATGCCCGGCGAATGCCGGTCGTCCTTGGCCGGCCGGGCCGGGGCCTTGACCGGCTGCGCCGGCGGCGTGGCCGGCTGGCGCCAGGCGGCGAACCGCTCGGCCCACGCCCGCGGCGTGTCCTCGGTGGCGAGCCGGCGGTAGACCTCGGCGAGGTCATCGACGCCGAAGTACCGCCGCGCCTGCGCGGGCGGGCCGGCGAAGGCCAGGTGACCATTCCGGGTCAGGAAGACCACCTGGTCACACTGGTCGATGGTGGCCGGCTCGTGGGTGGTGAGGACGACCGTGACCCCGCGGCGGGTCAGTTGCCGCAGCAGCCGCACGACCTCCGCCGACGTCGACGGATCCAGGCCCGAGGTGGGCTCATCCAGGAAGAAGGTGCCTGGCCGGGTGAGCAACTCGACCGCGATGCTGGCGCGCTTGCGCTGACCACCCGACAGCATCCGGACCGCGACATCACGCCGATCGGCCAGGTCCAGCTCGCGCAGTACGTCATCGACCACCCGGTCGGCCTGCCCGGACGACGTGCCCGCGGGCAGCCGGAGTCGCGCCGCGTACTGGAGGGTACGCCGCAGCGGCATTTCGCCGTGGATGATGTCGTCTTGAGGGACGTAGCCGATGCCCGGGTGGCGCGTGGCGCCGACATCGACCCGGACGCCGTCATGCAGGACCTGGCCGGCCGAGGGCGCCCGCAACCCCGCGAGAATCTCGAGCAGGGTGGTCTTTCCCGCTCCGCTGCCGCCGGCCAGAGCAACCAGCTCCCCCGGCTCGACGGAGAGGGACACCTCGTGAAGAATCTGGCGCTCGCCGGCGTGCTGGCCGACGCCGGCCACGCCGATGCGAGCCCCGACGGCTCTGGAGGTCGCCGACCGCACGGGCGGGCGGGACGCGGCCGCGGCGTCCGCGGGATGAAGCGTGGTCTGTGTCATGACAATCTCCCTGAGTTCTGGCCGGATTCGCCCGGCCATCACGGCCATCCTCGGGATATCGGCGCGGCAACTCTTGGAGCGAGCCTGGAGAGATCGTGGAGACCGCGGGCCCGCCGTCGGGTCATGCGATGCTGAGTAGGCCGGGCCGCTTACTGATTTCGGGAGGATGCGATGTCGATCGGCTCGTTCGAGCGGTATCCCGATCCGGTCTACGAGGGCAAGTCCATGGCCGGCCTGATCGACTTCATCGGCCGTCGGGAGATCGAGCCCGCTTCTACCGTGCTCTACGCCCACCTCGGCGGCCAGCCCGCGCTCAACGCTTACAGCGCACTGTTCTCGTGAGGGGCTGGTTCGCGCCGCTGACGCTGGCCGCCGCGCGGGGCCGGCGACACCCAGTCCGGTGGGCTCTGCCTGCGCTGGGCATCGCGCTCGCGGCGGCGTTCGCCATTGCCGTGGCGGCACAGTCCCAGATCGCGGGCGACCAGGCCGCCCGTTCGGTGCTCGACAAGGCATCACCTCTAGCTAACGAGGTCCGCATCACCTGGCAGGGACCGGTCAGCCCGAGCGTGGCGGACCAGGCGCGGGCACTGCTGCGCGGGATCGGCTTGGGGTCGCCCACCCAGGTGGTGCTGATGAACCCGGTACGCCTCAGCGGGGTGGTCGTGCGTCCCGCCGCGATCGCCCCGCTGGGCGGGTGGCTTTCCGGCAACGCGCCGGCCCGGCCAGGGTCCCTGGGTCCCTGCCGGCCCGAACACTGCCCGATGCTGCTCATCGGCGGCGGCCGGGTCCCTTCGACGCTGGCCGCCATCGGCGTCCGCATCCAGGTCGCCGGCGTCTCGTCGCTGCGCTCGGCGGTCCCCCTGGGGTTCGTGCCGTCAGCCGCGGACGCTAACGGGCCCACGCCGGTGCTCGTCACCTGGGACGTCGCCGGACTGGCATCGCTGCCCGGACTGAGCGGCCTGTACCGTACGAGCAACTGGCTGGCACCGCTCACCACGACGCGGCTACGGGGGTGGCAGCTGGCCGGCGTCGAGGACCGGCTGGCCCGCTCGCAAGCCCACCTGCTGCTGAGCGGGAGCCAGTTCAGTCTGAGCGCGCCGTTCACCACACTGGACGAAGCACGTGCCCAGGCGAGCCTGGCGCCGCAGCGGCTGCTGCTCGCGGGCGGCGGCACGATCGCCGCGCTGGCGCTGTTCATCGTCCTGGCCGGCGGCGGGCTTCGCCGCGACCAGCAGGCCGAGCTCGAGCGGCTCCGCAACGCGGGCGCCCGCACGCACCACTGCGTCCTGTTCGTCGCGGTGGAATCCGGGTGGCTATGCGCGGCCGCACTGAGCGTCGGCGCGGCCATTGGTGTCGGGGCCGCTGCGCTGCTGGCGAGGGCCGGAGGGGAGCCCGCTGGCGCGATCCTGGTGCACAGCGTGATCACCCCCGCGGCGGTAGTCACGCTGGGAATCGGGTGGCTCGCGGCGACCGTGCTGCTCGGCACGCTGGTGCTGGCGCGCAGCGCGAGGCTGATCGACGTGCTCGCGGTGGCGGCGGCGTCCGCCCTGGTGGCGGCGCTGGCCGGGAGCGCCGGCGGCGGCCACGCGATGGCGCTGCTGCTCGCGCCGCTGTGCTGTGCGGCCGTCGGGGTGCTGACGTTCCGTGCCGCAGCGGTGGTGCTGCGGGGAGCCGAACGCGCGGCCCGGAGCGGCCCGGTGCTCCCCCGCCTCGCGCTCGTCAACCTGGCCCGCTCCCCCGCGGTGCCGGCGCTGGTCATCGCGTTCATCGCGGTCGCCACCGGTCTCGGCGGCTTCGCTCTGGCCTACCGGTCGACGCTGATCCGGAGCGCGGCCGACCAGGCGGCGGACGCCGTCCCGCTCGACGCCCTGGTCTCGCCGGGGCCGGATTTCACCACCCCGCTGCAGGTGGCTCCGCTTCAGCGCTGGCAGGCGCTCGCGTCCGGCACCGTGCTGCCCGTCCGCCGGACAGACGCGAACTATACGGGCGGCGGGGGGACCGTGACGGTGCCCGCGCTCGGCATACCCGCGGCCGGACTGACCCGGATCCACGGCTGGCGGGAGAGCGACGGGTCGGCGCCATTGACAGCACTCGCCCGGCGCCTCGAGCCGACAGGCCCGGTCCGGGTGGCCGGACCGCTGCTTCCGGCCGATACGAAATGGCTGTCGCTGCGAGCTTCGTCGCAGAGCCTCGCGGTCGGCGTGACCGCGGACCTGCGTGATCCGCGGGGAGCGGTCCGGCAGGTCGCGTTCGGAACAGCCGGCGCCGGCGTCGCGTTCCTGCGTGCTCCCGTGCCGCGCGGACGGTGGGAACTCGAGGCACTGGAGCTCGACGAGGGCACGGGTCTCGCCATCACGAACGGCCACCAGAACGGTGAGAACCCGGCCGCCGCAACCCAGTCTTCCACCCGCGTTACGCTCGGACCGCTACTCGCGTTGCAGGCCGGCGGGCAAACGCTGCTGCGCGTACCGCTCGGCGCCTGGCATGGGGTCGGCGCCGCGGCGACGACGGCGCCGACAGGAAGCGGCACCGTCGCGATGGTCGGCTTCGCCACCAGCGGAACACCGGGCGTGCTCCGCCCGGCGCAGCCAACCGACACGCACCCGGTCCCGGTGCTCGCCGATCCGCAGACGGCCGCCGCCGCGGCGCCCGGCGGGCGCATCGCGCTGACGGTCGACGGCCTCCCGGTCATCGCGCGCGTAGCCGGGGTGCTCAGCCGCTTCCCGACGCTCCCCTCCGGCTCGGCCGGCTTCGTCATCGCCGACCAGGCGACGCTGGCGGCGGCCCTGGATGCGCAGCTTCCCGGTCAGGGACGGGCCGACGAGCTGTGGATCAGCACCGGAGACCTCCCGCGGTTGCGCGCCGCGCTGGCGAGCGGGGCGCTCGCCCAGCTTGATTCCTCGTTCCGGGCCGACATCGATCACCAGCTGCAGGACGCACCGGTTGCTCGCGGGGTGCTCGGCACGCTGATCGCGGCGACCGCGCTGTCCGTGCTGCTGGCGGTCGTCGGGTTGCTGACGATGCTGTTCGGGGGGAGCCGCGACGAACGCCTCGAGTCAGACCTGGAGGAGCAGGGCATCGGTCCGCGCGGACTGCGAGCCGAGCTGCGGGTCCGGCTCGCGCTCGTCAGCGTGCTGGGGGTGATCGCCGGCCTCGGGATCGCCGTGCTGCTGACCCGGCTGGCGGTCGCCAGCGTCCGCGCCGCGGGTACGGTCGCCAGCCCCCGCCCGCCGGTGGTGACGGTCGTGCCATGGGCGGCGCTTGCCGCATGGGGAGCCGGCACGTTCGCGGTGCTCGCGCTCACGGGCTGGCTGGCGACCCGGGCACTGATCGGAAGCCGGCGACCGGGCCGGCGGTCGCGGGAGCCCGTCACCGACAGTGGCGGAGCGCCCCGGGAAAGCGTCGCCCGATGAGCGAGGCGGTCGTCGAACTGCGCGACGTGTTCTGCGTGCACCGGACGAACGAGGGGGACGCGGCGGCCCTGGCGGGGGCGAACCTCGAACTGGGCCGCGGCGAGATGCTCTGCGTACTCGGTCCGAGCGGCGCCGGGAAGAGCACGCTGCTGCGCGTAGTCGCCGGGATCCAGCCACCGTCGGCCGGGGTCGTCCGGGTGCTGGGTGGCGACATCGGCCGGATGCCAGCGCGCTCCCGGTCCCGGCTTCGTCACGAGATGGTGGGATTCCTCGGGCAGCACACCGAGACGGCTCTGAGCCCGGATCTTCCCATGCGTGATGCTGTCGGGCTGCCGCTCGCGCTGCGGGGAATGCCGAGGCGGGAGCGTCGCGCTCGAGTCGATGAACTCCTCGGGGCCGCGGCGCTGGCCGACCGGGCTGACGCAGTGCCCAGCGAGCTGTCCGGTGGCGAGCGCCAGCGATTCGCGCTGTGCGCCGCCCTCGCCCACCGGCCGGCGCTGCTGCTCGCCGACGAGCCGACCGGCGAACTCGACGACGCGAGCGCCGACGCCGTCCGCGCGCTGATAGTCGAGCTCGCCCGCATCAACGGCACGAGCGTCATCCTCGTGACCCACGATCCGGCGACCGAGCAGGCCGCAGACCGGACCCTGCGGATCAGGGACGGGCGGATCGTCGGCGACCGGCGCGGCGGCGAGGAGGCCCTCGTGGTGACCGACGGCTGGCTGCGGCTTCCCCCTGACCTGCTCACCCAGGCCGGTATCTGGCGCCGCGCCCGTGCGGAGCCGGCCCCGGACGGGGTGATCGTGACCCCGGCGGGCAGCGATCCGGGCCCGGCCGGAGCCCCGGACGCCGGGGCCCGGCCGCGGCCAGCGGCGCGCTGGACCCCTATCCGGGTCGAGCTTCGCTCGGTGGCGCGCAGCTACGGGCACGGGCCAGCCGGGCGCCAGGTCCTCGGCGGGCTCAGCCACGATTTCGCGCCCGGCCAGGTGACCGCCATAACAGGTCGCTCAGGGGTGGGGAAGACGACGTTGCTGAAACTGGTCGCCGGGCTCGGCCGCCCGAGTTCGGGCCAGGTCATCATCGACGGGCATCCGCTTGGCGACAGCGACGCCGAGCAGCTCGCCAGCCTGCGACGTGAGTGGATCGGATACCTCGCCCAGGAGCCCGCACCGATCGGGTTCCTCAGCGCCGAGGAGAACGCGGTCCTCATACTGCGGATACGCGGCTGGGACGTGGACGCCGCCGCCAAGCGCGCGGCCGAAGCGCTGGTCCGGGCCGGGCTCGCGGACCGGGCCCGCCAGCGCGTCCACCGGCTCTCGGCCGGGGAAGCCCAGCGCCTGGCGCTAGCTCGGGCGCTCGCGAGTGCACGGGGCCTGCTGGTCGCCGACGAGCCGACCTCCAGGCAGGACGAGAACAACGCCGGGGCCATCGCGGCTCTGCTGGCGGCCGCCGCGCACGAGGAGGGTCAGACGGTGATCTGCGCGACGCACGACCCAGCTGTGATCCGCCAGGCGGACAAGGTTGTCGCGCTAAGCGGATAGCAGCGGGGCGCGAGTAGCGTAGCGGGGCGACTTCCGTCAGCCCCCTTGATTGCTTCGTTACCTTCGGTTGGTGTCCGCGAGACAGGATTCTGGCATGCTCGTCAAATGCTAGGACGGTCAGAGCCGAGCGAACACGCTTGTTTCCAGAAGGCTGCACATCGCGGGCCAGGGTGCTAGGGGGGGATGTCTGCCCGGTCCGGACACCGACACGAATCGATATCCAGCCTGGTTCGGCCGCCGCACAGGACTTGGGCAGATCGTCCAGCTCTCGGCTACGGCCTGGGCGCAAAGCCCGAAGCGGGCCAGCCAGCGCGCTTCACGGTAGCCGGATGACCTCGATCAACGAGAGGAAGATGAAAATAATGAGACGGACCCCAGCGATCGCAGCCCTTGCTGTCATCGCCTTGGCGGCTGCCGGTTGCAGCAGCAGCAGCAGCTCGTCCCCCAGCAGCGGCAGCTCGGCCAGCGGTGGTGGCACGGTCGACTTCTACTCGAGCCTCCCGATGCAGGGAGCCTCGAGCGCGCAGACCATCCCGCTGGTCAACGGGATCAAGCTCGCGCTCTCTCAGGCCGGCAACAAGGCCGGCCAGTGGACGGTGAACTACCAGGTCCTCGACGACTCGACCGCGGCGGCCGGGAAGTGGGACCCGGGCCAGACGGCGGCCAACGCGCGCAAGGTCGCCTCGGATTCGAAGGCCGTCTACTACATGGGCGAGTTCAACTCCGGCGCCAGCGAGGTGTCGATCCCGATCCTCAACGAGGCGGGAATCCCGCAGGTGAGCCCGGCGAACACGTACGTCGGCCTGACGACGAACCTGCCGGGCAGCGCACCCGGCGAGCCGCAGAAGTACTATCCGTCCGGGACCCGTACCTACCTGCGGATCGTGCCGATCGACTCGATCCAGGCCGCCGCCGGCCTGATGGCGATGAAGCAGGCGGGCTGCACCAAGGTCGCCGTGGCCAACGACAAGGAGGCGTACGGGTCCGGGCTGGCCACCCTGCTCGGGCTGGAGAAGGCCGATTACGGTGTCAACATCGTGAGCGACACCGGGATCGACCCGACCGCGCCCAACTTCCGCTCCTACGCCTCGACGATCAAGGGGCAGGGGGCCGACTGCTTCTACTTCGCCGGCATCGTCTCCAACGGCGCCGTCCAGATCACCAAGGACGTCCACTCGGCGCTCCCCACCGCCAAGGTGTTCGGCGGCGACGGGATATGCACGGACTCCTACACCAACGCGAGCAAGGGCGGCATCCCGGCCTCGCTCTACCCGCTGACCGAGTGCACGGTCGCGACCCAGGACCTGGCCGCGTATCCGGGCGGTAAGGACTTCCTGGCCGCGTACAAGGCCAAGTACGGCGTCGCCGACCCCGACCCGTACGCGATCTACGGCTACGAGGTGATGAAGCTCGGGCTGGACACGGTCAAGGGCCTCGGCGCCCAGGGCAACAGCAAGTCCGACGTGCTGAAGGCCCTGTTCGCGACCAAGGATCGTCCGTCGGTGCTCGGCACCTACGGGTTCAACGCCAATGGCGACACGACGCTGAAGTCCTACGGCCTGTACAAGGTCGGGTCCAACGGCGAACCCGTCTTCTCCACGACGCTCACGCCCACGAAGACCGTCAGCTAGGGCAAGAATGGTGGTGGGGGGCGAACGGCCCCCCACCACCCGACACTCCGCACGGAGCCATGGAAACCACGACACTTTCGCCGAGCGCGCCGCCAGCGGCGCGGGCACGACCGCTGGCGGCGGTCCGCCGCTACGCCGGCCGCTGGGGGCTGATCGCGGCGCTCGCCGCGCTGCCGGTCTACTACGGCATCCACGATCTGACGGTCGGTTACCAGGCCGGTGTCGTGGCGGGCCACGCGGTGATCCGCCACGATCTGTCGAACCTGGGCTTCAACTTCGCCGTGGGCCTGTCCAACGGCGCGATCTGGGCGCTGATCGCGATCGGGTACACG
>Ga0335081_10010941_pt1 | contig 14680 bp, 17 predicted proteins | sample Lox_Sample_35_FD_206713 | JGI IMG/M metagenome (GOLD analysis project Ga0335081, IMG submission 206713) | Soil microbial communities from Loxahatchee National Wildlife Refuge, Florida, United States - Lox_Sample_3.5 | ecosystem: Environmental > Terrestrial > Soil > Wetlands | place: USA... | reverse complement strand
GTTCGTTTGGGCGATTTCGGAGCGAACGGCGTCCTTGGCGGCTTCAATGGTTTCCGACATCCGCCGGGTCCATTGCTCATCGCGCTGGCGAAGTTCGCTCTCGAAGGCACTGACGACGGTCTCCAGCACCTTCGGTTCGAGCCGGGCCGGCGCCTTTTCCATCTGCGCCAGGCGCCGTTCCAGACCCTCCAGGCGTCCTTCCGGCGCGGTTGTTTCGGTTGGGGGCGCACCCTCGCGGCGCGCCTTCTGCGAGAGCGCCATGCCCACGCCGAACGCCAAGCCATCGCCAAATGCGACCGCGAGGCTCCGCCAGATAGACGATTCGCGGCTGTTCTCCATATAACATAATGTACAGCAAATGTTTTGAGCTGAAAAGCACTTTTCGGGGTATAAAGCACTTATGGCCTTTGCCATTAATTGGAACGACGAGACTCTGGTGGATGCATTCAAACTCGTGCTGGCGTACGGGCTGGCGTTGCCGGTCGGTTGGGACCGCGAAAAACAGGCTCACAGCGTCGGCGTACGCACCTTCCCGCTGGTAGCCATGGCCAGTTGCGGCTACCTTCTGATGTCCAGCCCGCCGGGTCATCACAGCGTGGATGCGCAGTCGCGCGTGCTTCAGGGGCTGCTCGCCGGCATCGGGTTCATTGGCGGCGGCGCCATTCTGAAGGCGGAGGGCAACGTCCACGGCACGGCCACCGCGGCGAGCATCTTCAATACGGGTGTGGTCGGCGCCGCCGTGGCTACCGACCGTTTTCTGCTAGCAGCAGTACTGGCCGCGCTCAACTTGTTGACGCTGCGTGTGCTCTGGCCCTTGAAACAAAGGCTGGACCAGCGCCGGGGCCGCAGCGAGGAATCCGGCACCACGCCTCCATCCAACCCTGCCGCCCTTTGAACCCGTTCGCTATCGAACTCCGCGCGGAACTGTCTGGAAGTTCGATTGCCTCTCTCCAGCCAGGGAGAGATCTTATGAAGTTTTTTTCCATACAAACTGCCGCGTTAGCCGCAGCCGGTGTGCTGGCGATGACCGCGCCCAAGCCAGTGCGGGCCCAGGACGCCAACCGCGACACCGTAGTGACTCAAACCGATGTAGGCAGCGTAGTGGACGGTCTAGTACGAAAGACCGGCGAATTCAAGGGCGAATTCGACCACGCCGTTGCCCATAGCATGATCGACGGCACGCGCATCGAGGAGAACGCCAAGCACCGCGCCGACGACCTGCACGGCGCAGCTTCCAGGCTCGGCGACGTCTTCCACGATAAAAAGGACAAGAACAACCCTGCGGTTCGCGAACAGGTGGACCGCACTATCGCGGCTGCCAGCGAACTCAACCGCGTAATGGAAGCGCACCGCTTTACCGACAAGCTGCAGGGCGATTGGCTAACCCTGCGCTCGGACCTGAACGCGCTGGCATCGGTCTACCAGCTCACGCCGCTCGGCGGCGGACAGTAGCCGGCCGAACTACGCGGGTTTGGCCAGCGCACGCAGCATGCGGCGCAGCGCCTGCCCGCGATGGCTGATCTCGAACTTGCGCGCGTCGTCCAGCTCGCCGAAGGTCTGTCCGAAGGGCGGGTAGAGAAAAAGCGGATCGTACCCGAAGCCGCCCGCCCCGCGCGGTTCTTCCAGGATGACCCCCGTGACGGTGCCCACGTAGAGACCGACCACGCGCCCCCGCTGGGCGAGCGCGATCACGCACACGAAATGCGCGGCGCGGTTTTCCACGCCGCGTAATTTTTCCAGCAACAGCCGGTTGTTGGATTCGTCGGTTGCTTCGGGGCCGGAAAAGCGCGCGGAATAGACTCCAGGAGCGCCATCCAGCGCATCCACCGCGAGGCCCGAGTCGTCGGCGAAAAGCAATCCGCCATAATGGCGGCTGTAATGCACCGCTTTGATCATGGCGTTGGCGCCAAAGGTCTGCCCGTCTTCCACACAAGGCGGCAGGTCGCCGAAGTTTGCCAGCAACTCGATTTCTACCGGCTGGAGCGGGCTCAATCCGCTGGCGGCCAGGCGGAATTCGCGCAGCTTTCCGGCGTTGCTGGTAGCGCAGCAGAGCCGGATGGGCTCTGCCGGAACCGGCGGCCTGTTCCACTTCACCGGAGGGGGCGGGACACTCACAACCGAACCGCTTCCTTCTGCAACTCGACCAGCCGCCCGATGCCGCAACGCGCCAGCGAGAGGAGCCGCGCCATTTGTCCGTCGTCGAATGGGCTGTGTTCGGCCGTGGCCTGCACTTCCACAAACTTCCCGCCACCGGTTAACACTACATTCATGTCCACGTCGGCTTGCGAGTCTTCTTCATAGCAAAGATCCAGCATGGGCTCGCCGCGCACCAGGCCGACGCTGGTAGCGGCCACATAGTCGCGCAGCGGCATCGATTTCAGCACGCCAAACGCCACCAACTGGCCGAGCGCCTGGGAAAGCGCGACAAACGCGCCCGTAATCGAAGCCGTCCGCGTGCCGCCATCCGCCTGGATGACGTCGCAATCCAACATAACGGTGCGCTCGCCCAGCGCCGCCATATCCGTCACGGAGCGCAGGGAACGGCCGATGAGCCGCTGGATCTCATGCGTACGCCCGGAAGCCCGGCCCTTGGTCACTTCCCTGGGGGTGCGCTTGGAGGTGGCGCGCGGCAGCATGGCGTACTCGGCCGTCACCCATCCCTTTCCGGAATTACGCAGGAAGGGCGGCACCGAATCCTCCACACTGGCGGCGCACAGCACCTGCGTGTTACCGACGGAAATCAGGCACGAGCCTTCCGCGGTCTTGAGATACCCCGTCGTAATCTCGACGGGCCGCATTTCATCCGGCTTTCGATTATCGCTTCGCATGTCCCACCACGGCGGTCTACTTGGTCGAGGCCAATATCCAATAGAGAAACAGCATGAGCAGCACCACGCCCGCGATGATTAAAATCGCGCACGGTAGCCCGCCCTGCGGCCGCGGCGCGCCTTGGCTTTTGGCGCGCTTCGGCTTAAATTTCGCCATACTTGCGATGGTATCACCGCGATTCCTGCGGCATGCCAAAATCGAAGGGAGTGAACAAGATCGCGCCCCTCGGAACCGCCATCGTGCTGCTCGCGGCGCTGGCCGCGTGCAGCAGCACCGCGCCGCTGCCGTCCGGTATTTTTCCCGAATCCGCCGCCGGCGGTTGGCGGCGCACCGCCATGCACGACCTGCCGGTTTCCGAAGCACCCGATCCGGTGCCGCGTACCAGCGTGGATCGCCTGGCAGTCGCCGCTTACGAAGGTCCGGGCAAACTGGAAGCGCGCGTGTACGCGCTCAGCTCGCCCTCCGTGGGTCTCGATCTCGCCCAGCGCTGGCGCCCTTCGGCAGATACGGTGTTCTTCTACCGCGGCCGCTACTTCGTGGTAGTGAAATGGCAGCAGGCCGAGCGCCAAGCGCTCGAAGCGTTCGTGCGCCAGTTGGAAGAAGCATTGGGACCGGCAAAACCAAGTAGCTCATAGCTCATAGCTCAAAGCTCATAGCTCAAAGCTATAATTGACAATCATGTCCAGTTCCGCCATCGAGCGAGCCGGCGCAGAAGCGATCGCGCGTTATGAGCCGGTGATTGGCCTTGAAGTGCACGTCCAACTCGCAACCGCAACCAAGATCTTTTGCGGGTGTCCCACCAGTTTCGGTGCGCCGCCGAACACCAACGTTTGCCCGGTTTGCCTGGGCCTCCCGGGCGCGCTGCCGGTGCTCAGCCGCCAGGCGGTGGACTTGGCCATCAAGGGCGCGCTGGCGCTGAATTGCGAAATCCGCCCTTATTCGCGTTTCGCCCGCAAGAATTATTTTTACCCTGACCTGCCCAAGGGCTACCAGATTTCGCAGTACGACCAGCCGTTCGCCGAGCACGGCTACATCGATATCGAAGTGGCCGGCGTCAAAAAGCGCATCGGCGTCACGCGCGTCCACATGGAGGACGATGCCGGCAAGAGCATTCACGACGGCTTTCGCGATTCCGACCGCTACTCGTATGTGGATCTCAACCGCTGCGGCACGCCGCTGATCGAAATTGTCAGCGAGCCGGACATGCGCAGCTCCGATGAGGCGCATGCCTACCTCACTTACCTCAAGCTGGCGCTGCAATTCCTCGATGTCTCCACTTGCGATATGGAAAAGGGACATCTCCGCTGCGACGCCAACGTGTCCGTGCGGCTGCGCGGCGAGGATAAGCTGGGCACCAAGGCCGAAGTCAAGAACCTGAATTCGTTCCGCTTCCTGAAGCAGGCCCTGGATTACGAAATCGCGCGCCAGGTTGCGCTGATCGAAAGCGGCGGCCGGGTGATTCAGGAGACGCGTCTTTATAATTCCGACACCGGCGAGACCGCCGGCATGCGCAGCAAGGAGAGTGCGCACGATTATAGATATTTTCCCGAGCCCGACCTGCAGCCGCTGCGCATCTCCACGGAATGGTTGAACGAGGTGCGCGCGTCGATGCCAGAGCTGCCGGCATCCAGGCGCGCCCGCTTCCTGAGTGAATTTGGCCTGCGCGAATACGATGCCGACGTGCTGACGCAAACGCGCGCGGCCAGTGAGTACTTCGAGACCGTGGTGCGCGTCTCCGGCGATCCAAAAACCGCGGCCAACTGGGTGATGGGCGACCTGATGGGCGCGCTGAAAGCCGAGGGCAAGGAAATCGCCGACTCACCCGTCACGGCCGAAAACCTGGGCGAGTTGGTGCGCTTGATCGCCGTCGGCGAGCTTTCCGGCAAACTGGCCAAGGAAATCTTCTCCAAGATGTTTTTGAATGGCGAGACTCCCGGCGCCATCATGGAGCGCGAGGGGCTGAAGCAGATCAGCGACACGGGCGCGCTGGAGAAGGTAATCGCGGATGTGATTGCCGCCAACCCCAAGCAGGTGGAGCAATACAAGGGTGGCAAGACCACGGTGCTGAATTTTCTTGTCGGCCAAGCGATGAAGGCCACGCGCGGGCAGGCGAACGTCACGGTGGTAACGAATCTGTTGAAGCAGAAGCTTGGGTAGGGCATGCTTTAGCTCGCCCGTTCGCGAGGTGAACGATGTTGCAGATTGGCGATCGTGCTCCCGACATTGAATTGCGCACCGATTCCGGCGCGCCCTTCCGTTTGAGCGATCTCAAAGGCAAGCGCGTGGTGCTCTATTTCTATCCGAAAGCTAACACGCCCGGATGCACTACCGAAGCTTGCGAATTCCGTAACGGCCTGAAACAGTTCGCCAAAAAAGGCGCCGTGGTGGTGGGAATCTCACCCGACAAGCCCTCCGCGCAAGCCAGCTTTAAGGAGAAGTACGAACTGCCATTCACCCTTCTGGCCGACGAAGAGAAAGCCGCCGCCCATGCCTTTGGCGTGTGGAAAGAGAAGAACATGTACGGCAAGAAGGTGATGGGGATCGAGCGCTCGACCTTCGTTATCGGCCCCGACGGCAGGATCGAGAAGATCTACGCCAAGGTGAAAGCGCAAGGCCACGCGGCGGGGGTGCTGGCGGAGCTGTGAATCCGCTAACCAGCTCTCCTCAGACCCACACGGATCGCTCGCTTGAGCACAGTCTGATAGCCTTCCCCGGTTTCTTCTGCAATCCGCTTGGCGCGCTCGAGATCGGCAATTGGAACACGGATTGAAATGGACCGCGTGGCGTTCTCTTTAGCCTGTTCCATGAGCCGTTCCAGAACCTGGGCATCCGTTTTCTGGATTTTCAGCCCAGCTGATCTGGCAATCTTTCCCATGCGGAGCGCGCTGGCGAACTCGCGCTCGGTGTGGCGGCGACCCTCCGGTGTTGCATACCAGTTGGCCTCTTCCGCTTCGGATTTGGACCTGCGAATTCTAGCCGATTTGTGGGGCATACTCCCTCCTCTCGGTCTCGTTCATGTCGTAAGCGGTCACTGTGCGGAACAGCTTCCCGCGAATCGTGAACACTACCACCAGGTAGCGGCCGGAAGCGGTTCGTCCGAAAAGCTTCCACCGCCTCCCCCCGTTCACCGTTTTGGCCGCAATCATGACGTGCTGCCGTCCTGCGAGGTCTTCGACCTCAAACGGGGTCACCGCGTGGCGCAGAACGTGTCCTACGTTAGCGGCGTCCCAGTCGAACGCTTCGATTCCATCCACCCTCTCTCAGTATATACGTTTGCTGTATATACATTTCCGGTCGTTACTCCCGCAGCTCGACAATCGTCGCGCCAGCCCCGCCCTCCTGTTGGGGCGCGGCGTAGAACTTGGCGACGTGCGGATGACGCGAGAGCATGTCCTGAATGGTCTTGCGCAGGATGCCCATGCCGTGGCCGTGCACGATGCGGACACGGCTGGCGGTAGCCATCACGGCGCGGTCGAGGAATTCGTCCACCAAATCGAGGGCTTCCTCGGCGTGCTTGCCGATCACGTTGATCTCCTGGTAAACCGGAGCTAGCTCGGGCGCGGGGCGATAGGTTACGCCCCGCGGGAGCTTGCCCGGCGCGGGCGCTTTTTCCGGCAGCACCTCGATTACATCGTCAATGGACACCTGCATCTTCATGAAGCCGGCTTCCACTTCGATGCGGTCGTTGGACAGCTTGCGGCGCACGCGCGCCGGCTCGCGCACGTCGCGCAAACGCACGCGCGCGCCTTCCTCGATTTTGAGCGCGGGCAGGTCACCGCGGCGGGATTCGTCCTGCGTTTCCAGAACCGTGGCCGAGAAATCTTCCTTCAATTCGCGCTTGGCCTTGGCCACGCGGCGCTGTGCTTCCTGTTCGGCTTTGCGGCGCTCGCCGCTCTGCCCGATTTTGGCGATGGCGTCCTGCCCCTGCGCTTCGAAGCGAGCCAGCGCCGCATCCATGCGGCGCTCCAGCTCTTTCAGCTTGGCCGATTCGCGCTTCTCCCATTCGCGCGCCAGCTCCTTCTGCTGCTTTTCCAAATCGGCCTGCTTGCGGCGCAGATCGTCTTCCAGGACGCGGGCTTCGTCGATGCGGCGGTGCAGTTCGCTTAAGAAGCGGGTCACGTCGCGCTCGCGGTCGCTCATGGAGCGGCGGGCGCGCAGCATGATGTCTTCCGGCATGCCGAGGCGCGTGGCAATTTCCAGACCGGCCGACTTGCCTGGCAGGCCGAGTTGCAGTCGGTACGTGGGCTCCAGCGTCTCTTCGTCGAAACCCATGGAACCGTTCACCACGCCCTCGGTGGACGCTCCGTAAATTTTCAGCGCCAGCAGGTGCGTCGAAACCAGGGTGAAAGCGCCGGCGCTGCGAAAGTGCTCCACCACGGCCACGCCCAGCGCGCCGCCTTCTTCCGGGTCGGTGGCCGCACCCAATTCGTCGAGCAGCACCAGCGAATCGGGCGTCACGTCCAGCGCCATCTCGCAAATGTTGGAAACGTGCGCCGAAAAGGTGCTCAGGTTTTCCTGAATGGACTGGTAGTCGCCGATATCGGCCAGCACCTGCTCAAAGACGGGAAATTCGGCCTCGGCGGCGGGCACCGGCAGGCCCGATTGCGCCATCAGGCTGAGCAGACCGACGGTTTTCAGCGTGACGGTTTTGCCGCCGGTATTGGGACCGCTGATCAGCAGCGTGCGACGCTCGCGCGAGAGCTCCAGGCCTATAGGCACGGCTTTCTTGTGCCGGCGCCGCAGCACATCTTCCAGCAGCGGATGGCGCGCATCGCGCAGCAGAAGCCGCTCGCCGAAACGGGGAATGCTGCAATCGAATTCCAGCGCAAACCTCGCCTTGGCGAAAATCAGCTCCAGCTCGCCCATGGTGACGAGTGTCTGGCGGATGGAATCGGCGTGACCGCGCAGGCGGTCGGTCATCTCGAGCAGAATGCGGTGGACTTCACGGGCTTCTTCTTCGGAAAGGCGCACCAGTTCGTTGTTGAGGTCGATGGTTTCCAGCGGCTCGACAAAAAGCGTGTGGCCGCTGGAGCTGGCGCCGTGGATCACGCCATCCATCTTGCGCCGCTGGCCGGCGATCACCGGCACCACAAAGCGCTCGTTGCGAATGGTAACGAACTCCTCCTGCAGCAGGCCCTCCTCGCGGTGCGCTTTGAGGAAACGCTCGAGCGACTCTTGGATGGCCTTTTTTTGCCGCTCGATATCGCGCCGCAGACGCGCGAGTGCCACGCTGGCATGGTCTGACATGCTGCCGTCGGGCAGGATTTTGCCTTCCAGGTCGCGCAGCAGGCCGCGGAAATCGCCGATGGTTCCGGCGCGGAGGCCCAGGCGCGGGAAACGCTCGGCAGCCGCGGTGAGCACCGATTTGGCGTCGGCCGCGCGATCGAGCAGAGAGAAGACGTCGAAGATTTCCTTGGGGTCGAGCGAAGCGCCTTCGATGCGCAACTTGAATACGGCCGGCTCCACATCGGGCAGGCCGGAGAAATCCACGCGAATGGCAGCGCCGCGCGCGGCAGGCTGCGGGCGGCTGGCCGTGCGCAGGTACCCGATGGCCTCGCCGGCTTCCGCCAGGTCGTGTTCCAGCAGGGCGCGATCGGTGTGCGGCTCGACCTTGGCCAGCTCGCGGTGCCCCAGCGCGCTGGAGACGTTGCGGGCGATAAGTTGGCGTAGTGCTTCGAATTCGAGGACGGCTGAGCTGGTCTTCAAAGGTCATCCTTTAGCACGCCGGCAGCAAGACTGCTGGCGGTACCGAAGGCGCGCTCGATTACGGCCAAGGTACCTTCGGTAATCTGGAGGGTAGAGAGCGCGCCACGCTCCATCCATTCGACGCGGCAAACGTCATCGCCCGCGCAGAGTGTGCCGCCGCTCACGCGGCAAACATAATCGATCAGGACGTAATGATACTCGGGAGCGCCGGCGGCGTCGCGCATGATTCGTTCGAAGATTTCAAAGACGCGCAACGGCTCGATTTCCAGGCCAGTCTCTTCGCGCACCTCTCGGCGGACGGCGTCCGCCAGCAGTTCGCCGGTTTCGAGCGCGCCGCCGGGCAGCGACCACCAACCCTTCAACGGCTCCTTGCCGCGCTGCGCCATGAGGATGCGCCCTTCGTCGAAAATCAGCGCGCCCACGCCGACCAGCGGCCGCTTAGGGTAACGGCGGTCATCTATTGGGGCTACATCCATAATGCGGCCATCGGCAGGCGAAACCGCCTGCCCCACCTTCAATATGCTCCCTTCACGCTCACGCGCGCGCGGTAGACGTTGCCGCGGGCGGTGATGAACAGGGACTTCAGATCGGCTTCGCCGAACGCCAGGTTGGATGGCGCCCCATGCACGGGGAGGGTATGGAGCAGCTTGCCTTCGGGGCCGTACACGGCAATGCCATTGGCCGCGATCCACAGGTTGCCCTTTTCGTCCACGCGCAAGCCATCCGGCACACCGTCGATGGATGAGATCACGACGCGCTCGCCCGACGCGTCGCCGTTATGGTCCAGATCGTAAGCGCGGACGTTGTGCTCGTCGGAGTTCGCCACGTAGAGAACGCGGCCGTTGACTGAAATCGCGATGCCGTTGGGACGGCCGTGCGGGCGGGCAATCACCTTCAGCGGACCTTTGGGCGGCAGGTGATAGACACCGTAAAAATCCAGCTCGCGATGCTCCTGCTGCGAACCGAAAGCGGGGTCGGTGAAGTAGACGTGATCGGTTTTGCTCACCGCAATATCGTTGGGTGCGTTCAGCCGCTTGCCCTCGAAGCGCTCCGCCAGCACCTCAATGGCGCCCTTCTTATCGGTGCGAGTGACGCGCCGCGTGCGCGTTTCACAGGTATAGAGGCGGCCCTGAGAATCGAAGGCATTGCCGCAGGGACCGTGCGCATCCTCGCGATAGACTTCGGTTTCGCGGCCGGGCTCCCATTTGAGGAGCTTGTCGCCGGGAGTATCGCTGAAGATCAGAAAACCATCCTTGGACCAGGCGGGCCCTTCGGTGAAGGTGTAGTCCTTGGCCAGGAGCTCCAGCTTGATCAGGGAGAAATCCTGGGCAAGAAGGGAGGCGGCCAGGGCAAGCTGAAGCATGCCCCACCAGGACCGTCTCATTTGCCGGTGGGCGCGATGGTGATATTGTTGACCACCTGCTTCACGCCTTTGACTTTCCCGGCGACTTTGGCGGCGCGGTCTTTCTGCTTCTCGGTGGCCACGACGCCGGTGAGCGTAACCACACCGGCTTTGGCATCCACGCCCAGGCCGCCGCCTTTCACGATGGCATCGGCGGCGAGCTTGACCTTCACCTGATCCACAATCACGTCGTCGCTGGCCGGTTTATCGGCGGCCAGCACCAGGCCCGCCAGCAGGCAGACCGTCATCAGAAGCGCGAGGAGTTTAAGCATCTTCACCGGCCATTGTACGCCAGTCGAGCGCATTCAGGAAGGCCGAGCGCTCGCGCCAGCCGGGTTCGACGCGGACATGCAGATCCAAATAGATCCTGATGGCGAAGAGGCGCTCCATTTCCTGGCGGGCCTGGGTGCCGATTTTTTTAAGCATGGCGCCGCCGGCACCGATGACGATGCGCTTCTGCCCTTCGCGCTCCACACGGATGGTGGCGAAAATGCGCGTGATTTGCGGCGTCTCTTCCCAGCGGTCCACCGCTACCGCAATCGAATGCGGCACTTCCTGGCGGGTGAGCAGCAGAATCTTTTCGCGAATCAGCTCGGCGGCCAGAAAGCGCTCCGGCTGATCGGTGACGTGCTCCGGCGGAAAGTACGCAGGTCCCTCGGGCAGCCGCGCCACAATATTGCGCCGCAGATTGTCGAGCCCGCTGCCTTTCACGGCCGAGACCGGAAGGTAATCGGCGAAGTCGTAAATGTTCCTGTACTGCTCGATGAGAGGCAGCAGGACTGCCTTGTCGCGCAGCAGATCGATCTTGGTCAGGACCAGCATCACCGGCGTGCCGTGCTTGCGAACGATGTCCACGGCGTGGCGGTCCTCTTCGCCGAGGGGCCGCGTGGCATCGGCCAGGAACAGCAGCAGGTCGCGCTCTTCCAGCGCGGCCCGCACCGCCTCCATCAGGCGCTTGTTCAGGGCCGAATCGGTGGCGTGAATGCCGGGGGTATCGAGGAAAACGATCTGCGCATCGGGCAGCGTCAGCACGCCCTGAATGGAGGTGCGGGTGGTCTGCGGCTTATCGGCCACAATAGCAAGCTTCTGCCCCACCAGTGCGTTCAGCAAAGTGGATTTGCCGGCGTTGGGCCGGCCGATGATGGAAACGAATCCGGAACGGAAGATTTCACTCATGGGCCACGGTTTGCGATTTGGCGATACGAACCTGCGCGACTCGAAGCTCGTCGGAAGCCAGCACCTCGACGCGAATGCCGTCGCGGTCGACGAACTCACCCGGCTTGGGCACGCGTCCCAGCCACTCGCTGACGAGGCCGCCAACGGTGGTGGATTCGATATCTTCCTGGCGGTGGAAGGTATCGAACAGATCGGCGACGCGATCGAGGTCGAAGTTGCCGGAAACCACGTAGCCGCCTTTGCCGTCGTCGATGACGTCAGAGGAAGGCTCGTGCTCGTCGCGAATTTCGCCGATGATGACTTCCAGCAGGTCTTCCATGGTGGCGAGGCCGGCGGTATTGCCGTATTCGTCCACCACGACCACCATGTGGGTGTTTTCCTGCTGCATCTGGCGCATCAGGTCGTTGACGGGCTTGGATTCGGGCACGAATATAATGGTGCGGACCAGTTCGCGCACGACGCGGTCTTCGCGCTCTTCTTCCTCGAGCTCGAACATGTCCCGCACGTGCACGAAGCCGATGATTTCGTCGATGTTTTTTTCGAAAACCGGAATGCGCGAATATTGTTCGTGAATGACGAGCTGGCGCAATTGCTCGAGGGTGGAATCGGCGGAGATGGCGACGATACTGGGCCGCGGCGTCATGACCTCGCGCACGATCTTGTCGCCGAACTCCACCACGGATTGGATGAGCTCGCGGTCGTCTTCCTCGATAATTCCTTCTTCGGCGCCGGCGTTTATGAAGGCGTCGATGTTTTCAGCCTGGGTGGGCGGTTCCGGGCCAGCGGCGGGGTTGTCGGCCAGCTCGACGATGGACTGGAAGAAATTCAGCACGGCCACGCAGGGTTTCGCCATCCACCCTAGCGCGCGCAGCACCGGCACGAATGGCAAAAGCCACCGCCCGGAACTGCGGCGGTAGGCGAGCTGCGGCAGGGCGTAAGAGACGACGATCATGGCAATCCAGACGGTGGCGACCGCCTGCCAGAAAACGGACGCCGTCCACGTTTCGCCATCCACGATCCAGGCAAAGTAAAAGATACCGAGCAGCGCCAGCAGGGTGTGCTTGACGATGGAAAAAGCGTCGGCGCCCTGTTCGGTTTTGAGGCCGAGACGGGCTTGCAGCGTGTCCTTAAAGAACTCGAGCGAGGGCAGGTCGCGCGTGCGCAGCCGCAGGCTTTCCAGATAGAGCACCTGGACGAAAGTGACCAACCCGAGGAGCGGCGTAGCCAGAAGAGCCGCCACGATGACTGCCAGTCTCATGCGCGCGCCCTTTCGATGAGGCCGTTGGGCAAATCGAGGCGCGCGCGCCAGCGTTTTTCGGCGCGAGCCATGCGGCCGCCGTCCGATTCGTGGTCCATGCCCAGCAAATGGAGGACGCCATGCAGCATGAGGATGCGGATTTCGGTTTCGGGAGGGTGGCCGAATTCGCGGGCCTGGGCGGATGCGCGCTGGTGGGAGATGGCGATGTCGCCGAGGGTCGGCTGACAGGCGAAAGCGCCTGTCCCACCTTGAGTGGGAAACGATAAGACGTCGGTGGGGTAGTCCTGGCCGCGGAAATCGCGATTCAAACGGCGGAGATCGGAATCGGGGGCGATCAGGCAAGCGAAGCTACGGCCGCCGCAGAGTTCGCGCTGGAGGCGGCGGGCAAAGCGGCGCAACGCCAGCGGGCGCACCCCCGCGGGAATATGCCTGAAGACCACCGTACTGCCTTCTGGAGATGACATGGCGGAAAGCTCTTTAGGCTGGCTGAACTTCGCCAGATACCTGAGGAGCCGTCTCGAGAGCGGGAAGCGGCGCGGGGGCGCCGTCGGTCGCGGGATCGGACAGCTTAAGGGTGAGCTGGCGTCCGGCGCCCACGGTCTCGTTGTAGCGTTCGTAGGCTTTGACGATGCGCTGCACCAGCGAGTGGCGGACCACGTCCTTTTCGTCGAACTGTACGAAGCTGATGCCTTCGATGCCGCGCAGCACGTCCACCGCATCGGTGAGGCCGCTACGGCGGCCGTTGGGCAGATCGATCTGGGTGATGTCGCCGTTGACAACCATTTTGGAGTTGAAGCCCTGGCGCGTGAGCACCATCTTCATCTGTTCGGCGGTGGAGTTCTGGGCTTCGTCGAGGATGATGAAACTGTCGTTAAGGGTACGGCCGCGCATGAAAGCGATGGGAGCCACCTCAATCACGTTGCGCTCCAGCAGCTTTTCCACGCGGTCGCTTTCGAGCATGTCGTAGAGCGCATCGTAAAGGGGACGCAGGTAGGGATCAACCTTTTCCTGCAAGGTGCCGGGAAGAAAGCCCAGCCGCTCGCCCGCTTCCACGGCCGGCCGCGTGAGAATGATGCGGGCCACGTTCTTGGCGAGCAGGGCCGAGATGGCCATGGCCACGGCGAGATACGTCTTGCCGGTGCCGGCGGGCCCGATGCCGAATACCAGGTCGTTGCGTTCAATGGCTTCCAGGTAGCGGCGCTGGTTCACAGATTTGGGCGCGAGGATCTTTTTGCCGAAATTGCGCTGTTTGCCGCTTTGCACCAAAGCGCGCAGCGATACTTCGCGGTCGAGCGTGACCACGCGGAAGTAACTGTTCAGGTCGCCATTGTTGAAGACGTGGCCTTCGCGCATGAGCGCGTTGTAGTCCTCCAGAATGGTTTCCGCGCGGGAAACATTCTCCGCCTCGCCTTCAATTTCGAGATTGTTATCGACCAGTTGGGTGTGGACGCTCAACCCGTTTTCGAGCAACCGGATATTTTCGTCGCGGGTACCGAAGAGGCTTTCGACGCCTCGCTGAATGCAGACGCTTGTCTTCATCAAAGGGGTGATGGATACCTCCGAGGGGCCAAGAATTGGGGACAGGAAATGGCAACGCGATGGGAACGGACCGAACCTTGGACAACCCGCTTGCGCGGGCGGCACAAAACCATCTGTTCTTATTATACCGGAGTGTCAAGAGGGGTGAGGCTTAAGACGGCAAGCCGGCGGCAAAACCGCCGGGGCTACGATATACTCGGCTCTACGGCGGCCCACCGCCGCATCGCACTCCGGGGCATTCCTCCCTTTTTGGCAGGGAAGGCCCATCGCCCGCCAACCAAATGATACCGGATGCCAACGACATGCACGTTTATGCATCCATGCGGTGGCTGGATCTGCTTAACGAAACGGACACGTACCGGCGGCGCGGCGCGCTGGTTTTGGCGGAGCAACAGTACCTCGACCTTCTTGCCAAGCTTCGCCAGGTTCAGGGAGAGACCGGGGGCGCGGTGGGATGGATGCTCGATCATCTGGGCGAGTTCTACCTCGAGGTGCGCGATTTCGACAAGGCCTACCAGAACTTTTCGGAACCGGTTCGCGTCCGCCGCGCCAACATTCAGGCGCTCGGCCAGAATGCGCAGCAGGCGCCCCTGTTGACGACCTTCCGCGCACACCTGGCGAAGCTGCTGGTTGCGATGGGCCGGCTGGACTTCGCCAAGGGCGACATGGCGCGCGCGAACCAGGAACTGGAGGAAGCCGCCGGGATCGGCAACCAGTTAGTCCGGCTGGTGGACGGATTGCACGCCATCTATTTCCAGTCGCTGGTGCTG
>Ga0335081_10010940_pt1 | contig 14680 bp, 12 predicted proteins | sample Lox_Sample_35_FD_206713 | JGI IMG/M metagenome (GOLD analysis project Ga0335081, IMG submission 206713) | Soil microbial communities from Loxahatchee National Wildlife Refuge, Florida, United States - Lox_Sample_3.5 | ecosystem: Environmental > Terrestrial > Soil > Wetlands | place: USA... | reverse complement strand
CTCTCTGCAGAGCCGTCCAGGCAGCCAGACCCCTCGGCCTATGTGCCGTTCTCGGAAACCTGGACCGCAGAAGTGGGGACCCCCACAATATCGTCAAGCTCTCCCCCAACGCCATCCAGTTCGGCAGTGGAGTGGGCCACCAGGGAAAGGATGCCGGGACCGTCTTCAAAGATGTCAGGTTCTCTGTGCGGGCCAGCAAAGTTCCGACAACGATGCCTCATGTCCATCAGTTGAACCTGGTCTTTGATAAGAAGCTCACGCCACAGATGCTGCTGGAGCGGCTCTCTGAGACGAGAAGGGTTGTGATAATTCCCTATGAAGACATGGGGAGGAAGCATGACTGGACGAGCGAGATCGTGGAGGCTTTTGTATCGGGTTTCGAGAGGCCGATAAGTCCTGAGATCTTCGAGCTTCTCTTATCAGATGCAATAATACCCTTTGAGCTAGGAGATCACACGATCCTGCAGACAGTCATGCTTGTTGAGCAGATGTCCCTGCCAGTGCCAAACTATGTTGAGGCGTACCTCTTATTCAGCGGGTTCCCTGCAGACAGGGTTCATGTATCCGTGGATAAGGCTCTTGGCGCAGTTCACGGCGTGTGGCCGGATAAGATGATCGATGCATGATTTTGCCTTGATGCCTTCATAGATACGGAAATTCTGGATCGCAGGAGAACCAAACAAGTTCAATAGAGGCAGAGATCTCCGATGGCTATCGAATCAAAGACATTTCCCGACCTCCCTGATGAGCTGAAAGACCTGGAGGAGATCGCCTTCAACCTCTGGTGGAGCTGGAATCCCTCCGCAAGGATGCTCTTCAAGAGGCTGGATCGCGAGACATGGAAGGAGAGCGGCCATAATCCCATAAGGATGCTCAAAGAGCTTCCCAGAGGCGTCCTCGAATCAGCATCCAGAAACTCAGACTATATCTCGCATTACCATGCAGCGCTCGAAAAATTTCATGGCGAGATGGCTTCAAGAGATGCATGGTTCGAGAAGAATGTCAAGGACCCCGGCTCTCTGCCCATAGCCTACTTCTCTGCGGAATATGGTCTGCATCATTCCCTGCCTTTTTATGCCGGCGGCCTGGGGTTTCTTGCCGGGGACCACGTGAAAGAGTGCAGTGATCTAGCAGTTCCATTAGTGGCCATCGGTTTTATGTATCCCGATGGCTATCTGCGGCAGAAGGTCCGCTACGATGGGTGGCAGGAGAGCGTAGATGAAGTGCTCGATAGAGCTGCAGCCCCCATCAAGAAAGTCTTGGACAACGATGGGGTACAGGTTGTCGTCAAGGTCCCGTTTCTGGAGCCGCCGGTATATGTCGCGGTATGGAGAGTTGCTATCGGCCGCCTGCCTCTCTACCTTCTCGATACGGACATTGACAGCAACGATCCCTGGAATAGAAAGATCTCGCATCATCTTTACGTTGGCGATATCGAGCAGAGGCTGAGGCAGGAGATTGTCCTCGGCATAGGAGGCAGCGAGGTGCTGAGGGCACTAGGCATAAAGCATTCTGTAATGCACCTCAACGAAGGCCATCCCGCCTTTGCTCTGCTGGAGAGGATCAGGGAGAGAATTCAGGATGGAATGAACTATGAGAATGCCATCCGCCAGGTAAAGGAGACTACCATTTTCACCACCCACACACCCGTTCCGGCAGGCAATGATGTATTTCCCTTTCAGCTCATGGACAAATACTTCAGCCGTCATTATCCTCTCCTGGGCCTTGACAGGGATGAGTTCATCAAACTAGGCTCGAACCCCTTTGACCCCAATGCCGGATTCAATATGACCGCCTTTGCTCTGAGAATGTCAGGGCATCACAATGGCGTCAGCAAGCGTCATGGGGAGGTGGCCAGAGATATGTGGGGATCGCTCTGGCATGGTCAGGATTCCGAAGAGTCTAAGGTCGACTACATCACAAATGGAGTCCATGTGCCAACCTGGATAGAGCCCAAGATCGAGATGCTCCTGAATAACTATCTCGGGGCTGATTGGCGTGAGCGTCATGATGAGGCCGCGATCTGGGAACTCGTTGACAGCATACCTGACGAACAGCTGTGGAAGGTGCACTGCCATCTAAGAGCCAAATTGATAGACCATGTGAGAGATCGCGCCAGAGAGCGCTGGTTCGAAGACAAAGCCAATCCGCTCAACGTGGTGGCAGGGGGTACGCTTCTGGAGCCCTATGCCCTGACCATAGGCTTCGCGCGCCGCTTTGCCACGTATAAAAGGGCTGACCTGATATTCAATGACATAGAGAGGCTGAAAAAGATTCTCAATAATAGATGGCGTCCCGTGCAGTTTGTCTTCGCAGGAAAAGCCCACCCGTCCGACGATGATGGCAAAAGAATGCTGCAGAGGGTCTTCAACTATGCCCATGACCCTGAGATGGGCGGCAGGATCGCTTTTGTGGAGGACTATGGTGAGCTGTTGGCTCAGTACATGGTTCACGGCGTTGATCTCTGGCTCAACAATCCTCTACCGCCCATGGAGGCCTCGGGCACCAGCGGAATGAAGGCATGCCTGAACGGTGTTCCTCAGCTCAGCATCCTGGATGGCTGGTGGCTGGAGGGCTATAACGGCAAGAACGGCTGGGGAATTCAGGGTGCAAAGGGAGCGGATATAGATGCTAATAAGGATGCCGGAGCCATTTATGACATTCTGGAAAAGGAAGTGATTCCGCTTTACTACGAGAGGGACGACCATGGCATTCCCCGTTTATGGGTCAGGATCATGAAGGAGGCTATGAAGAGCGTAGGATCGAAGTTTTCTGCACGCAGGATGGTCAAGGAATATATAACGCTATTTTATCAAAGGGCTTTGATGAGTGCCTGAATGTCATAATCCGTGCTGCTGCTTTTTGCGGCCTCTATCCTGGCAAAGGTCCCCGAGGAGATGGTTATGCGCGCGCGCCTCACCCCAAGCCCACTCTGTCATACCCTGAAGCACTCTCAGTAAGATCGCCTGGCAGATCTGCATGGTTCATGAAATCGCTATAGCGATAATCTTGGTTTGGGAGAGTAATCAGCCACTAAGTGTCACAGCCTTCAATAAGGTTTCAGAACCCTTCCGAGGAGAATTTATATAGGCTTGGTTTTAAGAACCGTCTTAAATCATCACGAGCCTGCATACAGGAACTCACGCCGGGGCGGATGAAAATCGAAATGCTTTGACGTCACGAACTTCGATATACACAGGGAGGAGGGAGCAATTGTTAATGCCTGACCTGATTCTAGACTTGATCTGTGCCATGGTCGTGACGGCCGTCACTGTGATCTGCGGAGCACCTGTGGTTTTCAGGCTGGCAAGCAAGGGCAGACTCTTCACAAAGATTGCAACCTCCTTCGCTGCCGGATATGTGCTGATATCACTTTCGGGGGTCCTTTCCAGCCTCCTCCATCTCAGCCCTTTTATCTTCGAGTCCGTCATTGTCCTTGCCGGAGTTGCCCTCGCCTTTCGCTATAGGTCCTTATTTCGCGGAGAACTGGATGGCGATGACCGTATCGTAATAGCGATGGTCATAGTCTACATATTGCTCCTCCTGATATTCTTCGATTACATAAAAATGTGGATGGCTGGAGACGCTGTCACCCATGCTTCGATCATACGTATGCTCCTGCAAGGGGAGTCGATTCCCGTCAATCTGCCTCCTTTCGGGACCTATTGGGAATACTACCCCAAGGGTTTCCATCTTTATGCCTATTACTGGTCGCTACTGTTCCCGGTGTTGAACGTTATCCAGACCGTTCCCGTAGTTATATCGGCATTGACACCTGCCCTGCTTTACTCACTGATCAGAGAAATGCAAGAGCGAGAGGTGGCCCTTTACGCATTTATCATAGCCTGCTTTTTGTTCCCAGCTCACTCAGGCTATCTGATCTGGGGAGGCTATCCTGCAGCCTCAGCGGAGATGGTTATGGTTGCCGCAATCCTGTGTGCGGTGCTGGAATGGCAGCTTGTTCCGCTGATGATCCTGGGCATAGCCTTCACCCATACACGATTGCTGATATTTCTGGGTGCTGTCCTGATTGCCTGGGCTTATGCGATGAACAGTAGAAGAATTTATCCACGCCTTTTAATTGTTCTCGCTGCAGCGTTAATTCTGGCGATGGCGGTCCTCTTCAAGCCCGACCTGTTCGAGCTTCTGACCTCCATCTTCAACCACCTGGCGAGCATCACCCTGGTTACCTGGTTTCCTGCCACGCTCTCGGTCATTGGTGCAGTTGTGGCCCTCTATCGTCGCGATAAGCTCGACAGACTCGGCATTAGCTGGTCTCTTGTTCTGCTGGCAATGCTTATCCTCACCGATATCGGCATAATACCGAACGATCTGACTCCTCCGGATAGAATCCTAATTGCACTTTATCTGCCCCTCAGCATCTTGGCGGCCTATGGAGTCTCCATCTTCGTGCAGTCAATACATAAAGGAAGAGCAACTCTTGCTGCTCTTTTGTTGGTCCTTGGAATAGCGTTTAGTGGAGCAGCCTTTTATAGCTACCTCGACTCCTGGGGCATGCCGAAAGCAGACTACGACGCAATAAGCTGGCTGGGGGAACAGAACTACTCCAATGCGACCTGCATCAACCTCGATGAGACTGGTGCATGGATATATCCGCTTTTGGGAATACTGCTCACAGATCCGCGAATGATACCTGACCAGACTTCCTTCGATCAGGCATCCACTGATGAGATGATCAGAGACCCCAACGACAGGAGGGTCATCGAAAAGATAAAGACTGTCAAGGGGGAACCCATTCTCATATACGTCTCAAGCGTATCGGCATTAAATCCAGGCTATGCGTTTCCTTTCCTGTCGGTCTCCCAATGTTATCCAGAGGTGAACCTGAGCTTTTCCAGGGAATACTACGATCAGATATACAATAGAGGAGCGCACATTTTTCGCTTCAAGGGTGGATTAGATTGATATAGATTAGGTGGGTAGGGAATCTGATAATAGATGGAGAGTGTAATTTACTTCAGTGTTCTAATAGCCTTCCTCTTAACCTTTTTAGTAACCCGTCGGTGGATTCCCAAAGCCATGGAGATAGGGCTTCGTGGGCTGGACATGAACAAGCCCGGCAAGCCGGAGGTGGCGGAGATGGGCGGTGTCTGCGCAGTCTTTGGTTTTATCACCGGAGTATTGTTCTATGTAGGAATTAAAACCTTTTATTTTCAAAATCTCAATTACACAGAGACCCTGGCTGCCCTCTGCACCATACTCATGATGATGGCCATCGGCATGATGGACGATTTCCTTGGATGGATGAAGGGCCTGAAACAATGGCAAAAGCCGTTTCTTACTCTTTTTGCAGCCATGCCCATGATGGTAATAAACGCAGGCCATTCCACCATGAACTTTCCCCTCATAGGAACCGTGGACTGGGGGATTCTATACCCATTGGTGATCATCCCCATTGGGATAGTGGGCGCCTCCAATTCCTACAACATGCTTGCTGGCTACAACGGCCTCGAAGCAGGAATGGGAATCATAATACTCTCGACCTTAGGATACATAGCATTTCAATTGGGAGAAACCGATGCGGCTCTGCTTGCCTTCTGCATGATTGGAGCGCTGCTGGCGTTTATCTATTTCAACTGGTATCCAGCGAAGGTGTTTCCCGGCGATACGCTGACTTACTCCGTGGGCGCGCTTGCGGCCTGCGTCGCGATCCTCGGAAACATGGAGAAGATCGGGGTTATACTCTTCATACCCTATGCCATCGATCTCATCCTTCCTTTGAGAAAAGGGCTAGACGTAGAGGCCTTTGCAAAGATTAATGATGACGGCAGTCTAGAGCAACCCTATGACAAGATATACGATATAACGCATCTTGCTATCGCTGTGCTGAAACGGGCAAAAACAAAAGTGTATGAGAGGGATGTAGTGTTGTTTGTTTTGGGGATCGAGACGATCATCGCCGTGGTTATGGTCTGCACATATGCGCATTAGGCACAAATAAAATAAAATGACTGCTATGCCCTCAATAACACACACACTGAAGACCAAAGGATTAAAAGGGGCGATTTTCCGAGCTGCAAGCTTGATAGATCGATACGGATTCACATCGGATAAAATGGAGCGAAATATTCTGAGCATGGCAAAGCTTCTTGAGAAATATGATGCCGTGGCTACCCTTCCGGTTACAGCAAAAACGCTAGAGAATAATTCATCGTTCATGAAAGACATTTCCGATAAAGGCATAGAGCTGGCAATTCATGGCTATAGGCATATCGATTATTCCAGGCTGTCTGCCATAGAACAAAGCAGGAGCATAAAAAAATCTATTGAGATTTTTAATATGAATGAAATTAAACCAAGTGGCTTCCGAGGTCCGTACCTTCAGGCCAATGACGATACACTGAATGCCTTAAAGGAAAATGGATTGATATATGATTCATCACATACCATAGATTGGAACGTCGTCTCAGAGGACCATATTGGAAAAAATATTGCATCTTACAACCTGGCTTTGAAGCTATACCAGCCCTGGAATGCTGAAACGAATTGTTTACCTGAATCTGTCAACGGACTTGTCAGAATTCCAGTTTCTTTGCCTGATGATGAGATATTAATTGATCGGCTTAAGATAAATAACGAGGAAATTTTGACTAAAATATGGTTAAACGTTATGGAGAAGGTTGACAGGAGCGGCGGAGTTTTTGTTTTGCAATTGCATCCCGAGCGGATACGTTTCACAATAAGCTCCTTGGAGCGGCTATTGATAGAAGCCGATAAGAGGGATATTTGGGTCACTTCTATGAAGGATCTGGCCATCAAATGGGCAAGAAATAATAAACTTGATGAAGGACAACGCGCCCTTTGCGTGACCGGTGATATTGATATAATGAGCTTATGGGATTATTAGAATGCAGGCTATACCATGCGACGAAATCGGCAAGATGCTTCACCAGGAATAATCATAATTGGCGGACGAACACACGCGCTATCCTTAGCAAGAATATTTGGTGGAGATGACTTCGATGTCGCTATCGTATATGATAAGTCATTAATTCTATCCGAGTTCTCCAGATATGTAAAGAATTTCTTTAAGGCACCAAAAGGGGCGACGTCTCATTTATTTGGCGAAGCCATAGAGAGCGAATTGATCTCATTTCTTAAGGGCCTGCTAAAGTATCCTGACAGATCAATAGCGTTGCCCATAAAGGAACCAGTATATCCGGATGCCAGGAGAGATGCCTATAAAAGAAATTTTACTTAAATATACTACTCTCACTTCTATTGCATTACTAATTATAGGTCTTAATCAGATATTATATAATGTAATAATTGGCAAGTGTTTTGGCTCTGAGATCTTAGGCCAAATAAATTTTGTCCTATCCATTGCTATGCTTATTCCATTGACGGTGTCTTCGATCCTGGAACCATCTGCAGCGAAATTCTTGAGCGAATATCTTGCGAAAAAGAATGAAGAAGCCATCAGATATATTTTTGTCCAGCTTCAAAAATGGGCTGTAATCGGGTCTGCTGTTCTTATCATATGTGCTATTATTATCCAAAAATATTTAATTTATAAATTAGAAATATCAGAGGATCTCTACCTGTTATCCTTGTTTCTCATATTTTTAATAATCTTTCATCATCTATACAGAGGCTGTTTTTATGGCCTCTATGATGTTGAACATTACTTTAAATTTGAAGTTATATCATGCATATCATTTATCCCTGCCCTGGGGGCAGTTTATGTATTAGGAAAGTATTTTTTGCTGCCTTATTTAATTTATTACGGCCTATTCTCTGCGCTAAGCATCCTCGCCCTCCGGGATCATTTCAAAAAGGATCATCATATCAATTTCGATAATCATATTAATTTGGATAATTATCATATCAATTTGGACAGATTGATCCTTGAATATGGTGCAGTAGCAATGATCGGGACTCTCGCCAGCACGTCCAGAGCGTATATAGCTACTATCACTACGGGAATCTACCTGCCTCCCGAGCAAGTTGGGCTTTATTCTGCAACAGTCTCAATTACAACGGCGCTTCTATACGCGCCAGGTGTGATCGACAGAGTATTGCTTCCTTCATTCTCCTATTCCCACGGAAAGGAGGATATCTATACTGTAAAAACATTAGTCGAGCAGGCAACTGCAGGTCTCTCGATTGTTGCGCTATTCATGAGCGGTCTCTTCATAATCCTGGGAAAAGACTTTCTAAGGATTCTCTTCACCCCTGAATTTTCGGCCGCGACCTTTTCGCTTCAGATGCTGGTCCTAGGAGTATGCATGTACACGGTGTCTCTACCCTCAGCAAGCGCTTTATCAGGGACGCGTTACATCAAGATTCCAAATGCGGCTAACCTTGTTGGTTTGTTGGTAAGTTTGGCTCTCTGGACTTATCTTATACCTAAGTTTGGCATAGACGGCACAGCATTAGGATATGTAGTCGGAGCTTTTCTCAGTTCTATAATTCCAATATATTACGCAAAAAAATATTATAATATATATCTAAAAAATACTAATCTGATTATCATCAAATCTTTGATCATCTTCAGCGCAGCTGTATTTATAAATATCATCAACCCAATATCCTCAGATCTGATCGCATCTGGCATATTTGTTATTGTATTTTTTGTTGCTTTTCGGAGAAATATCGCATTTTATCTCCACAAGATCGACTTTACATCATGGCAGTGAGAATCGAGCCGGATGCCCCCTAAACTAAGCGTGGTATCCTCCTCACTATCTCGTACCCAAATTTAGCCAAGAGGAATTTACTTGGAGAGTAAACCTTTTCGCATCTGCAATAGTTCACTTCCTCACCCCCAAACTGCCTCTTGAACTCCCGCACCCCGTATGGCCTGTCTGGGTGCCCTGCCCCCCCAAAATCATACCTCTCAAAGCCTGCCCTTTTCGCATCAAGGATTGCATGCCAAGAAAGAGCGTCATTGGGATAATATTTTCTGTAGGAGCGATCACTCCCAGCATACCAGCCATAAGCAGTCTTCTTATAGGTTAGAATGACTGTGGTTCCTATTGCTTCTTTGCCGACATTGGCAAGATAGAAGTGGGCATTATCTCCCAGAAGCTCATATGCCCCATGAAATAGGGAGATGTCGGCCAGCCACTGGTTGGCATTGGAATATGTGGATTCAAGAAGGCGGTAAACTGTGGCTAATTCCTTCGCAGAATTAATCTTAACAATTTTAAGTCCCTCCCTGCTACTCTTGTTTATGCCATGCCGCCGGTCTTTAGAGAGCCGTTTCCAGAGGTCTTCTTCCGGTAATCGCAAGTCCAGGATAAAATTCAGGTGAGGCTCATAGTGAAATCCATTGAGGCGAAGTGGTCCACAAATGTTCCGCACCTGAAGGAAAAGGGCTTTGCCTCTGAGCCTCTTATCCAATTCCTCTTGTACCAGACTATAATTCCCTAAAGGTCCTCCCTGAAGCACTGCCCTTGTGCTAAATCCAGCCAGCATCCCTGGAAGCTCAGTGGAGATGTAAACCAGGGCCCCTCCAACAATTCCCTTGTCCTCTGCAGCAACTATCAAGGCCTCAAAATTTTTGGTATGAGTATAGACTTCATACATCTCATATGTCTGGAATATATTTCCCCTTGGATTCCTAAAAACAAATTCATTCCATTCCTTCCTTTCCAACTCTTCATTAACCAGGATTCTCATCTTAGCGCCCTCTTCGCTACGTTTTTGGCACTCTGCCGCACCAGCACCCGCAGCCACGGAAATAAAGGATCATTTCTCCCCTCAAGCTAAAAGAGCGTGTACCCCCGCTTCAGCTCCTTAAGCTTTTGCATCAACCCTCATTGCGATGCTAATATTTATTATTATATTATTATTAATTAGTTCCAATTATCCTTCTCTCAGGAGTTCCACGTCCCGCCGGTGTCTATAAATGCGCTGTTGGGAATTCACAGAGGATCTAGGGAAAAGAGAAAGAAATAATTTCAGGGGCTTATGTATTAAATATCCGCTCCGGTTCTAAAGCCTTTTATATCAGTTATGATCTGTGGAGGAGCATGGAGCGAGGAAAGAGGAGCGAGCCAGCAGAGCTGCTGGCTATTGTTCTCGTTGGCCTTTTTCTGAAGTTGTTTGCTGGAAGATTCTCTCTTACTGAAAAGGGTATCATCTTGCCAGGATACGATGAGTATTATCATATGCGCAGGATTCTGTACACAGTGAGCCATTTTCCCAATACGCTCTGGTTTGACTCCTATCTCAACTATCCTCACGGCTTCGAGGTGACCTGGCCGCCGCTGTGGGATCAGATATCTGCGGCCTTTTCCCTGATACTGGGGCAGCGCACACAGGGCGGCGTGGAGATGGCGGCGTCCATTATGCCCGTCCTCATCGGCTGCCTCGCAATAATAGTGATCTACTATCTGATGAAGGAGCTGTTCAGCAGCAGAGTTGCAATGCTTGCCGCCTTCATGACAGCCCTGGCCCCCACCTACCTCCTTTATACGATGTTTGGTGCCATTGATCATCATTGTCTGGAGGTGCTGCTGCAGCTTGGCTCCATTCTCTTTGTGGGATTGGCCCTCTCGCGCAAAGAGAAGAGATACGTATTCGCAGTCCTAGCTGGCCTCACTATGGCCGCCCTGGCCTACACCTGGGAAGGCGCAGACATCTACTTGGGTATCTTCCTGATCTACGCAGCGGTTGAGATGACGATCGATCTCTGGAAAGGGTCGAGCACCTCGATCACCAGGGAAATGACGACGACCCTACTGGCGGCCTATGGGGTGGCCCTGATACTGGTTCTTCCCTTCTGGAACACTGACTGGATGGGGGCGTCCTCCCTGGGGTTGGCTGCCATGATCGCCGCCCTTGCCATCATGTTCGCCCTCTCTCACGTCTTGGCGGCAAGGAGGCTCCCCTGGACGGCCTTTCCTCTTGGGATCTTCGTGCTGGTCGTACTCTTTGCTCTGCTCTCTACGATCCTCGGCGGCCTGTTCGGGCTGAGCGATCTGATACATTCAGGGATTTCGTTCCTTTTGAGCGGCGAGATGACCGGGGAGATCAGCGAGGCCGAGCCCCTCATCTATAATGCCGATACCTTCTACACGGTGGTCTTCTCGAGCCTGGGGTTGAATCTCCTCTTTTCCGTTGCCGGAATGGCGGCCATGGTGGCAGTTATTCGGCAAAGCGATGCATCCAGAAGGCCTGGCCAATTGCTTCTTCTCATTTGGGCGATCTACGCTATCGTTATTACTTTCGGGCAGGCGAGGTTCCTTTACCTATCCACCATCGTCATAGGTGTGCTGATAAGCGTCCTCTTCTTCACGCTGCTGGATCTGGCAAAGAGATATCTGGCAGAAAAAGGGCATAAATCACCCACTTGGCTGCCGCTGATTCTGTTACTGATTCTCGTTCTGCCCACGCTGGCGGAGACGATCCCCTTCGCTGAGAACACGCCTCCCGCTGTGGAGGGAGATTGGTACCAATCCCTAGCCTGGCTGAAGGAGAACAGCAACACGACCAGCTACTATGACAATCCGGATAGGAATGGAGAATACAGCGTTATGAGCTGGTGGGATTACGGGAACTGGATCCTCTACCTCAGCAAGAGGCCGGTGGTAGCGAACAACTTCCAGGTGGGTGCCGATGATGCCGCCAGGTTCTACCTTTCCGAGAGCGAGGAAAATGCCACGGCCGTGCTGGATGCAAGGGGGTCTCGCTATGTTATGACCGATTATGATATGATCTATGGCAAGCTTCCGGCTCTCACCACCTGGGCAAACGAGAGCCTTAACACCTACATGGCGCTGAATGAGAGCGGCTCGCAGGTGGAAGCTGTACCTCTAAAGAGGTTGTTCAACACCACCCTGGCACGCCTTCACTTCTTCGACGGAGCTGGAATGAGCCATTTCAGGCTGATCTATGAGTCATCGTCCTTCGTTGGCTCGAATCCTCCAACGAGCAAGGTGAAGATCTTTGAGTACGTTCCAGGGGCATTGATAAGAATCAAGGCAGGGCAGGATCAGAGGGCCGGGGTATTGCTGAACATGACATCAAATCAGGGTCGTTCGTTCACCTATGTCAATGAGGCAACACCAAACAATGGCGAATATGATGTGCGAGTCCCCTACTCTACAGACCACGAGTATGGAACCTATGCCCTTGGGCCGTACTTAGTATTCTCCGGCAACGAGAAGGGCGTGAAGATGCAGAACATCATGGTGAGCGATCGGGACGTCCTGGAAGGGAGGACCATAGAGGTGAGCTTCTAGGACTATTCGACATCGCACAAACAGCTCACGAGAGTTCCTAATTAAATACTCCCATTTTATGCTTATAGTCCTTAGCAGGACTTTCTTTATTTTGGCTATCCCGCCTTTTTCAGCTTATGCATCTCATGATATCGATCCTGATCCGGTTTTTGCTCGAACTCGATGCCAGATAAGTTAAAATTGATGCGTTGAGGACTATAATCTCAAGCATGCTAGAGCAATTTGAACGACCGGCTTGAAAAGGCCCGACACCAGGATATCTGATGAAGAAAATCACTCTAGAGGAGATACTAAAAGCGAAACTAAGGGACGATATACAGCAGAAAGATGTCTATTCTGATACTTTTCAGCTATCCATAACCCAATACTATCTGGGACTGGAAGATCTGCATCGGTTACTGCCCCCAAGCCTGAAACGGCTTGAGAAGGACTGTCTGAAAATAGCTAATGTATGAATCTATAGATGCCGGGGGCGGGATTAGAATTAGGTTTTACGCGTAAATCTTTAAATAGGATGAGAGCAATCAGTTATCAGGTGAGCCTGTGGTAAAACCTGATAGATCGCGTTATGTCCACGTCTATATGCCTTCAGATGCCGACAAGGCTCGATGGGCGGCCATGGCGGAGAAGGCTAAAACGCCTCTTTCCAAATGGGTTATCGAGATTGTGGAGAGCACCTTGGCTGAAAACGAGGAATTCCAGCCGCGTCGAGAGATGGTCAAAGATCTAGAAAGCCTCAAGCATGAGATGAGGGCTCTTCGCGACGAACTCGGACAGAAGAACATAGTTCTTGAGAGGTATGAATCGGAACTCAAGCACTTTAGATCCACTGCATTTTTAGAGGACGACTATAAGGGCATGAGGCGCTATTCTCGCGAGCTTGTTGATCTGCTGAAGGCGCGCGGCCAGATTGACAGCTACAAGATCCTGGAGGCCCTGGGGATCGACCCGAGGGAATCCGAGCTTGTCAAGGCGGTGTCGCAGCAACTGGAGGAGCTAGAAGGCTATGGCATGATCAGAACGGATGGCCGGACATGGAAATGGATAAGCTAATTCAGGATTTTATGAAGGACTGCTCCATAAGAGGCATGTCACCCAGATCTATCCCTCATTATGGCTACATTCCGAAGGTCTTCAAAGGATACCTGGAAGACAGAAATGTGAATTTCCAGGATGTTGATAAGGATCATCTCAGAGGATTCATCGAATACCTGAGGATCGAGAAGCGGTCTGCGGGCAAGACAGTTGAGAATTACTTTGCTGTTCTGTCAACATTCTACGATTACCTAACCTTTGAGGGCCTTGTCCCATCAAACCCGGTTCTCCCCATTAGGAGGCGTTACCTCAGGCGATACAAAGATAACGGCTCAATGCAGGAGCGGCAGCTTATCAGCGTGGAAGACATGGCCAGGCTCATCAACTCGGAGATGGACATTCGCAATAAGGCAGTTCTCGCCTTACTTGCCAAGACGGGCATAAGGCGCAATGAATTGATCACACTGGACTTGAACGATGTGGACCTGGTCGAGATGAAAATCCGGCTTAAGCCCACTGCAAAAAGGACCAACAGGATAGTTTTCTTTGATGCTGAGACGGCTTTTCTCCTCCGGCGATGGTTGAAGATCCGGGAAGGCCGAAACATTATGAGTAGCAAGGCATTATTCCTGAGCACTACAGGGAAGAGGCTGGATCGCGGCGGAATCTTGCGGCTCGTCTGGGAAGCTGCAAGGCGCGTGGGCTTACATAATCCCGAATCAGAGAGAATGGAGGACCATTTCAGCCCTCACTGCTGTCGCCACTGGTTTACGACGCATCTGAGGCGGGCAGGGATGCGACGAGAGTTCATCCAGGAGCTTCGCGGTGATTCAAGGCGGGAAGCCATTGATATCTACGACCACATAGACCTGAAAGAGTTGAAGGAGGCATACCTAGCAGCGATTCCACAGTTGGGGATTTAATGATGCCTATCTATTTTTGCCCCTTTTGTCATCGATTCTTCAGGGAGGAAAGCAGGATCTTTCATGCGTATGGCGGTCCGGAACCTATAGAGACTCAGGAGAAGCTTATTGAAAATGCACTAAAATTCTTAGGCATCCAGAGTGCTCCGCCAGAGGGCCCAGATATAGATTATCATGTGATCTGCAAGTTTTGTTTAAGTACTGATAGAGGAGGAGCATCTCAATATTGGTAATTTTGTTGAAAATGCCATAGACCAAAGCAGAAAGAGGCAAACCTGGCGTGCATACCACAGTCGGGGATTTAGCCCTCCCTCTCTATCTTCTCCAGGATCTCAGCGGCCTTCTGATAGACAGAATTATGATGATCGACGTATAAAAATTGAACTTGATTTCCTTTTATCCGGTAAACGATAACATAAGGATCGACATGGGAGCCGCGGGCATGTCTAAGCTCATGCCTTCGGAGTGCTTATGTATGGATAATCGAGGATCTGACCAATTTTCTTGAGA
>Ga0335081_10010939_pt1 | contig 14681 bp, 12 predicted proteins | sample Lox_Sample_35_FD_206713 | JGI IMG/M metagenome (GOLD analysis project Ga0335081, IMG submission 206713) | Soil microbial communities from Loxahatchee National Wildlife Refuge, Florida, United States - Lox_Sample_3.5 | ecosystem: Environmental > Terrestrial > Soil > Wetlands | place: USA... | reverse complement strand
TGATTGGGGACGAATCCTTGAAGCAAGCCGATGGCCATGGGCTCCACGCCCGGCCGTTGATACTCAATGCTGCCGGCAAAAGGCGGGATAGACTCAAAGCGCGCCCTTTCTGTCAGGAACTGGACAATCTCCTGGTCTGGATTCATTCCTTCTTTCAGATTCCGAAAAAGCTTCAAGTAAAATCTGTCCTCATAACGGATTGATGTATTCGTCTGTTCTGCCTTCAGCATCTGGGAGTTTAGGGGAATCTCTTTATGATCAATTAACCTCCTGAACAACTTCCCCTGGCGGCTGATGAGATCGCCCGCTTTCCCTTTAAGCCTTTTTCTTCGAAGGACGGCACTGAAAAGGGCTTCACGAAACTTGCTGTCATAGGCTCCATCATATAGAATTCCTTCGTCTGCACCCGCATAAAGGCGTGCAATCACCGACTCGGGAGATTCCTCCATGATCATTTTTGATTTTATGGTCAACCACTCATTGTCAAGCCTTACACGCAGGCCCTCCACGACGAATTCTTCGGGAGATTCTTCGACTTTTTTTGTCAATACGAAGGAGATGGGCAACAGATATACCTCCACGGTGCCCTCCGTATACCTGACTTCAAGAAGGAGTAGATAGGAGGGGCTTGAACCTTCGATGACCTGGAATTGTTCGACGACTTTGATGTCACGAATCATCTTTGCCTTACTTCCGAACCAGCGGCAGCCTTTCAGATAATTTGGTAAAACCTCGTTTTCGAACCTCTCCAGCGTTTTTCCCCTTAAGAGGGTTTCCCAATTCGCCCCGGTATTGAGCTCCGGGACCGTTTTTTCGGGAGCAACGCTTACCGTCTCTTCAGGTTTTTTGAGCAAAAGAAAGAGATAATTGTACGGTCCCAGGGTCAAGACATAGGGGGACTCTCGGATCGTCGGAAACCTATTCTGACTGGCGATTTCTTCAGGAATGGAGCCGGCATATTTTGAGAGGTCGAGTTCCACCACCTGAAAATATTTGGACAGGTTGGTAACCACAAGGATGCGCTCTTCCTCGTGGGTCCGAACGAAAGAAAGGATCTTTGAGTTCTCGGGGAGGAGAAACTCCAGGGTGCCCCGGCCGGGGGATTTGAACCTCTTTCTTCCGGCAATGCTCCGTTTGATCCACCACAGGAGCGAAGAGGGATTTCGCTGCAGATTCTCCACGTTGACCGTTTCATAGTGATATTCAGGGTCGATGATGACCGGCAAATAGAGTTTCTGGGGATTCGCTGTCGAGAATCCTGCGTTCCTATCGGGGCTCCATTGCATGGGTGTCCTGACTCCATTGCGGTCGCCGAGATGATAGTTATCGCCCATTCCAATTTCATTGCCATAGTAGATGACGGGTGTGCCGGGCAGGGAGAATAGGATCGCATAAATGAGCTCGGTCCGCCTCCTGTCGTTATCCAAAAGGGGGGTCAGGCGTCGTCGAATGCCCAAGTTGATCCGCGCCTGCTGGTCCCTGGCATAAACCCGGTACATATAGTCTCTCTCTTCATCTGTTACCATCTCCAGAGTGAGCTCATCGTGGTTTCGCAAGAAGAGAGCCCATTGACAGGTTTCTGGAATGTCGGGCGTCTGCTCAAGGATGTCAACAATGGGAAAGCGGTCTTCCATCTGAAAGCCGATAAATATTCTGGGCATCAAGGGGAAGTGATAAGCCATATGGCACATATCCCCCTTTCCGAAGTAGGCCGCCGCGTCCTCAGGCCATTGATTTGCCTCTGCCAGGAGCATCCGGTTCCTGAACTTGCTATCCACATGGGATCTGACTTCCTTCAAGAAAGCGTATGTTTCGGGCAGGTTCTCGCAATTTGTGCCCTCCCGTTTGAAGAGATAGGGAACTGCATCCAGGCGGAGGCCATCGACTCCCATCCCCAACCAAAAATCGATTACACGGAAGATCATTTTTCGCACTTGAGGATTATCGAAGTTGAGGTCGGGTTGATGGGAGTAGAAACGATGAAAATAGTAGGCCCCGGCCACGGGGTCCCTTGCCCAGTTTGAGGTCTCAAAATCCTTAAAGATGATCCTGGCTTCCTGATATTTATCCGGGGTGTCGCTCCAGATATAAAAATCGCTCCATGGTGAACCGGGTTTGGATCTCCTTGACTTCCTAAACCAGGGATGCTGGTCCGACGTGTGGTTTAATACGAGCTCCGTGATCACCCGAATACCGCGCTTATGAGCCTCTCTCAAGAATTCCTTAAAATCCTTCAGCGTGCCGTAATCCGGATGGACGTTAAAGTAGTCCGCAATATCATATCCGTCATCTCTCAGCGGAGAAGGGTAAAAGGGAAGAAGCCAGATGGCCGTGATTCCCAGGTCCTCGAGGTAGACGAGTTTCTCCGTCAGACCTCGGAAGTCGCCGATTCCATCCGCATTGCTATCGTAGAAAGCCCTGACATGTAATTCATAAATGATAGCGTCCTTATACCAGAGAGGGTCGTCCTCAAGATCAGCCATGGGTTTCCTGTCTCAGTTAGAGAATAGCGCTTGTCGTTATCGAAGCTCCTGTTGAATTTTGGTTTCGACACGAGAGGCTCGATCTTTCTGCTTCCATACCGACATCGCCACTGTTCAACAATATTTCCTCAGATCTTAAACCAAAAGGGCTTCCGTCTCATGCAAGTTCCAAACGATTACACTTCTCACATGAAATAATCGAAATCCATCTCCCGCTTGAGTCTCTTCCTGACCCGAAGAATCTTTCCGGGCAGGACCTGAGGATTGATCTCCACGAAATTTCTTTCTCCTTGCCAGATGTACTTGTCGTCGGTCAGAAGGTCATGGACAAGGAAGGGCTGCGTAGAGCCGATTCCGAGTTGATTTACCGGAACTCTCAGCCATCCGGACTGCGTATGAAACGGGTCGAGGTTGACGATGACTAGGATCAGGTTGGAGAGATCGTCTGTCGCCTTCCCGTAAAAAATGAGGGATTCATTATCCACTTCGTAGAAAGAGAGATTCCATGTCTTATGGAGGGCGGGGTTCTCCCTCCTGATCCGATTCACCCTTGCGGTCAACTCCTTGAGGTTTCCGGCTGCGTCCCGATCCCACCGCTTGATTTCATATTTTTCCGAATGGAGGTATTCCTCCTTCCCCGGGAGGGCTTCATTGACGCAGAGCTCAAAGGCAGGTCCATAAATGCCATAGCTGGAAGCCAGCGTGGCGGCAAGGACAAGCCTGACGATGAATGCCGGTCTTCCTCCGTACTGGAGGTGCTCTGGAAGAATATCCGGCGTGTTGGGCCAGAGGTTCGGCCTGAAGTATTCGCGGACCTCGGTCCGCGTCAGTTGTGTGAAATAGTCCGTCAATTCTCTTTTCGTGTTTCTCCAGGTAAAATAAGTGTAGGACTGGGAAAATCCAGCCTTTGCAAGTCGGTGCATCACCTTGGGTCTGGTAAAAGCCTCGGCGATGAAAATGACATCAGGATAATGCTTCTTCACCTCCTCGATCAACCACTCCCAGAAGGCAAATGGTTTGGTATGCGGATTATCGACACGGAATATGCGTATTCCCTTCTCGACCCAGTAAAGAGTGATGTTTCTCAATTCCTCCCAAAGCGTGGCCCACGCTTCTGTCTCGAAGTGGAAGGGGATGATATCTTCGTACTTCTTTGGCGGATTCTCAGCATACTGGATCGTACCGTCGGGCCTCCACCTGAACCATTCGGGATGTTCCTTCACATAAGGATGGTCTGGAGAGCATTGAAAAGCTAGGTCTATCGCAACTTCTAAACCATGCTCCCTTGCCTTGTTGAGCAACCTTTCAAAGTCTTCGAGCGTTCCGAGTTTCGGATGTACCGCTTTGTGCCCTCCCTCGTCAGACCCGATGGCCCATGGGCTTCCGACATCCTCGGGCCGAACTTCAAGGCTATTATTCCTTCCCTTTCGGTTGATCTTTCCTATCGGATGAATCGGAGGGAAATAGAGGGTATCGAAACCCATAAGAGCTATTTCCGGAAGGAACTTTTCGCAGTCCCGAAACGTCCCATGTTTGCCCACTTCTGAGGAGCATGATCTTGGGAAGAGTTCGTACCAGGTGCTAAAAAGGGCTTTTGCTCGATCGACGGTGACCAGCTCCTGTTGGCTGGAGACGATGAAGCCCCGGAAATATTTGGCCATTAACTCTCCCAGTTCCTCGCTGAAGGCCTGAGAGAGAGCTTCTTCTCCCCCGTCCGCCTTTTTCAGGGCCTCGGCGAACTCGAGGAGTTTCTCCTTTTCCCCGGAGGAGGCCCATCTTGAGGCGTCTTCGACATAGCTTGCGCCGATCAGGAGGTCTCCTTGCAGAGACTCGGCGGCATCGAGTCTTTCCTTGAGGTTTCGTTGCCAGGTCTTGAAATGGTCAATCCATCCCTCAATAAAATAGTGATAAGATCCGACTTCTTCGACGACAAATTCTGATTTCCAACTATCGTTTTCGCACCATCTCATCGGGACTTCCTTCCACTCATGGTCCCCCTGCTTTCGATAGAGAAGCCTTGCTGAGACAGCGTCGTGCCCATCCGCAAAAATATCTGCCGTAACAGTCACCTTCTCTCCAACCACTCTCTTAATTGGAAAACGGCCACAGTCGATTTCTGGCTTTACATTTTCGATAACCGGCCGCTTCCTGTCTTCAGCTTGCATGGCCCCTTCTTCCCCGGACGCAGAACCCACACTGTTCGGAACGTCATCATAGGTGTTTTAAAAGTACCGAGAAGAATTCTACAAAGAAATGGGGTGAAATTTGTATTTTACCCGAAGGAGAACTGTATTTCGTCGACTCTTCGAAGGATAATGGGTCAGGTTTTCTTCCCCTCAGCGAGCGCCACCGCAGCGGCGATGAGTGACAGGTGGGTGAGACCTTGTGGAAAGTTACCCAGCATCTCCCGGTTCTCCGTATCATATTCTTCCGAAAAAAGACCAAGGTCGTTGCCCGTCGAAAGAGCGCGTTGGAATACCTCATGGGCTTCGTGGAGGCGACCCTGATGTGCCAAACACTCGGCGAGCCAGAATGAGCATGAGAGAAAACCCCCTTCTTTGGCCTTCATACCATCGTTTCCGGGGGGGTAACGGCGCAGGAGGCCATCTTCTTCCAGGTCCGCTCGAATGGCATCCACGGTGCGAATCATTCGTTCGTCATGATAATCCACAAAACCGATCGCCGGTAGGAGCAGGAGGGAAGCATCCATTTCATTTCGGTTGAAAGCCTGAACGAAAACCCCGCGCTTGGCATTGTAGCCCTTTGCCTCGACTGCCAGCCGCGCATCATGGCGCGCCTTTTTCCAAATGTCTATTGGCCCTTTCCGGCGGAGGTCCTCCGCCAATCGAATCCCCCGGTCAAGGGCTGTCCAACACATGGCCTTGGAAAGGACAAAATGACGAGGCGGACATCGCATCTCCCAAATTCCGCGATCGGGTTTCCTCCAACTCTCCGAGGCAGCGTTGACCAGCTCGATCAGGAACTCCCAATAGTCGTCATCCGGAGACTGGCCCCGGCTGTGCCAAGACCAGGTGAGGTCGAGAAGCTCACCGTAGACATCCAGCTGTCTCTGCCCTGCAGCCGCGTTTCCGATGCGGACAGGCTTTATCCTTCGGTACCCCTCCAGATCCTCGACCTCATGCTCATGGAGTCGGCATTCACCTCCGACACCGTAAAGAACCTGGAGATCTTCTACGCTGCCTGCGGCCGTCCGCTCAATGAAACGTCGGAATGCATCGGCCTCATTGAGATGGCCTATTTTTGCAAGCGAGCGGACGGTGAAAGAAGAGTCGCGGATCCACGTGTAGCGGTAATCCCAATTTCGTGAACCACTCGGAGACTCGGGGAGAGATGTCGTTGGCGCGGCAGCGATGGCACCGGTAGGGGCATTTGAAAGGCCCTTGAGAATAATGGCGGAACGGGAGGCGGGCCCGGCGTAAGGGCCATTGATCCTGCTCTTGGCAGACCAGGAACGCCACCAGGCGATCGTTTCGTCCAACCGGCGGCTCAGTTCTTCGATCGCTGGAGCTTCGATGAGACCTTCGTCAAGCTCCTCCGGCCGTCGGTAAAGAATGGAAAGATAAGCGCGCTGTCCTCGTTCCACCGCGCAAGTTCCCAAGAGAGAATGGCGATGCGTCATTTCAAGACAGAAGTCGCCGGAGATGAGAAGGCCATCGTTCCCTCCGAGGGCGATGTAGTGATTTTCCTTGTAACTCCGAATCCAGGCCTTGGTGCTGCCATAATCGAAACAAGGGACGATGTCGAGACGGAACTCCACCCTGCCTTCGATCCCCTCCACCATCCGAAGAATCTGTTGGTGAGGGCTGTGTTTTCCTCCCTCACGCATGGTGAAACAGTCTGAAAGGCGGGCTTCGCCATGGCGCGTCCGAAAAGTGGTTTCCAAAACGAGAGTGTCTTCGAGGTAGCGTCGGGAGATTTCATAGGGATTCGCTGGGATGATCTGGCAGTAGCCCCCTTTCTGCCAGTCAAGAATTCGACCGAAGCAACTTCCGGAGTCGATCCTCGCCATACAACACCAGTCGATAGAACCGGAGGTTGATACCAGCGCCGTGGAGTGACAGTCGGCAATAAACCCGTACTGGCTGATTGGCGGATAGGCATCCTTATCCATGAGTGCTCAGCGCTCGTTCGCAATCAAGATTGTCAGGGGACGGGTGATTTCCTTCGCTCATCTGGTTACAACGTACTTGCCTTCTTTGACAGCCAAATCAACCCGAGGCAAATCGTGCAGGCTCCTCACGGTGTTCCAGAAGGTTTCATACAAGGCTGTCGCTCGAAGGGAATCGATTACTTTGTCTTCATACACATAATCCATGCAACGGAGGAACCCTTCTTCCTCGGGAGTCAATTCCGCAATGACTATATCTTCGCTGGTCAAGGGTTTCTCCAGTGCTGGAGAAGACCATCTCATGCAAAGGTTGCACTCTTCCGACTCGACACCGATTTGCTTGAAGACAGCTTTTACATCCTCGACTTCAATCGATCCTTTTACCATTTCAAACCTCGCTTTCCGCATCGACGGACTTTGACCGGTGCTTTCTCTCTTCTGGTTTCTATATCTGCCGTCATGCTACAGATAATCGCCGGGGTCCCTCTTTTCAAGGACCAGGGGAGGTTCAAATCGCTATGGGCCGATCCGTCTTCTGTTCTGCTGGCGTTTGGTCGTCGGCAGAGCCTGGAGTGTCCCGAGAAGCGAGTCGCTTTTCCTTCTATGAGTTCGCCAGTTAGGTTTTCACGGCTGGCACCCCTGTGTCTCCTTTCCCCTTCTTCAGATCCTTTCGAGCCTTCTCAGCCAACTTTTGGTATTCGGCCCTAATACGGTTCAAATCCTTCTCGTCGAGCTCCTCCAGTTCAAGAAGTATGTTATGGGCCCCTTCCATGGCGCGAATCAGTTCATCCAGTTTGATTTGGATGGCTTCAGAGTCGCGATACTGGGTGTTCTGCAAGAGGAATACCATCAGGAACGTGACGATTGTCGTCCCCGTATTGATGACAAGCTGCCATGAGTCACTGAACCCGAAAATGGGACCCGTCGCGGCCCAAATGACGACCGTCCCGATCGCGAGCGCGAAAACGATGGGTTTGCCTGACACACGTGACGTCCATTTTGCGAAGCGATTAAAGAACGAAGACGATTTGCCGGGTCTCATTGCCCTCCGCCCCCTTTGGAGCACTGCGCGTACTCCTGCCTCCCTTCGGCCGTGGGTCCTGATTCATGGAGACGTTCAAGGTTCCGTCGGCAGTGATATCGGTAACCTCAGCCACATCCGGTTCGAGGATGCTGTCTCCCTGTGCAAAGGCCCATCGACTGATGGCGATCACCGCTATCGTCAGGAATAGTCCGGAAAGTCTGAATTTTCTGTTTGTACGCTTCAGAGGAAGTTCGAGGGCAATCCTCATCAGAACCCTTTTTCCCGCCGCTCAATTCTCGTTTACCTCAGGGATGATCGGCGCTCCGAAGGCTTCCCGTCACTCTAATATCACACGGGCAGGGCTTCTCAGTGGCTTTGCGTTAGCGGGCGCATGGGCCGAATCTTCAGGATTTTCCGAAATTACCGCCTTTTCGTAGAATATTTTCAGATTTCCTCTATCCGTCCACACTTGGCTCGACCCGTCGAGTGATCGCAGAATGGCTACCCAATCCTTAATCGATTTCACTTCATAAACTTTTTCAGTTATTACACTTTTTATCCTGTCTCCTTCTCTCATGGTCATAGAGGATACCTCTTGTTACCTTTGTTCCTTGCCGACATGCCTTTGAGGTTTGCGTTTTTGGCAGGCCGACTATGCAATCCTGTCGAAGAAGCTTTCGCCCAGGAAAGGTGTATTCATCCGAAAGAGGCACGGTATTTCGAGCGATTGCATTTGGGGTATTGCCAACTCGCCCGATCCATCACGCTTGACAAAAGCATTCCGCACCTTGCCCCCCGCGCGGAAGAAATTATTTGAACTTTGAGGCCACTTGGTCGTAGAACTTCTCAAGGTCATTCATTGTTGAGTCCATTTTGGACTTAAGGTCGTTCCAGCTTTTTTCGCTTGCGGATTTCAGTTTTTCCAGTCTCCTATTCGCAGCCTCTTGTTTCTTCTTCAACTTCGCCAACTGCTCATCAAACTCCTTTTTAGCGTCCCCCTTCAGCTCTACAGCCTTACCTTTCAATCCTTCCACTTTTTGTTTAAATTCCTTAAGCTTGGCCTCCATCCCTTTCTGGTACTCGCCCCTCTGGTCCTTTTGCTCCTGGCCATATGCCAACAGCAATCCTGTGAACATAAGAGACAGCCCGATGATGAGTATCACAAACCGTTTCATTGGTCGTTCCTCCTTTTCTGGAAGGGTTTCTTCCTGATTTAGTAGGTTAGTTTTTCGTCCGTTTTCTCTTCCACTCTCCAGTGCCTTTGTCCTTTTGGCACTCCTTCTTCACTGCCGCCCAGGCGACCTTGTGGGCCACCTCCTCAAGAGACGCCGGACCCCTCCGTTTCTCGGGGTCCTTATATTGTTTGAGGGCATTATTGTGTGCTTTCCTGTAAATCTCCTTTGCATGCCCCGGCAAATCCTCTACACCTTTTGGAAGATCTTTCATGCTTTTTTCTCGTGGCATCACCCCTCCTAGAATGATCTTTAATCGTTTCGCAAAAGGACTGTAACCATTTCCCTTTCGGTTAAACGATTCAAACGGCTAGAGCGGTCTTCGGCCTTGAATAATTCGAATCAGCACCACGACAATAGCGATGACAAGGAGGATATGAATGAATCCGCCGATCACGTAGCCGCTGATCATTCCCAAAAGCCATAGGATGATGAGGATCACGAAAATAGTCCAGAGCATGTTTGGTTCCTTTCCGACATCAGATTGGGTCATTCTATCGGCCGTATTCACCCGCTCATCTTTTCGATCCAATGATGACCAGTACAATTCCGGCTGCAAGGGCAAAACCGCCCAAGATCGGCGGCAAGGGAACGGTCTTTTCGGTCTTTCTGGTGGCCTCCAGGGGACCGAACTGGAGAATCTTTTCATGAGTTGTATAAGTGATCCCATGGTAGGTTAGAGCAACAACCCCGAGAACGATTAGGAGGATACCGACAAGGATGATGGGCTTCATGTTAATTAAGCTCCTCCATTCGCAGGTCACCGGTCCAATGGGTCTTCGCTGCATCGATAATTTCCGAATAGCACTGGCGATAACCGTAAGGATGCGAATAGCTCCAGCATTGGTTCAAACGTCATGGCAACCTTTTCGCGTCCTTTTTGCCTTCTTTCAAGGTTATGATAGTTAAGCTTATGAATAAAATAGGGCGAATTCTGTATTTCTACTAGCAAAGGGGGTGTATTTTTGAGCCGAGTGCGTTTGACTACGGCAGGAGGGTCCTGAACTGCCAATCTCCTTTTGGCAGGATCATCACTTGGAATTGCGATAACGGCAGGGGGGGCTTTTTGGTGAAAAACAGGCGTTTCATCTGTGATTGTGACGAGAGCAGATTATCCCATGTCATGAAATAGGTTATTGACTTGGGCTTGACCTTCCATTGTGTAAGAAGGTACATTAACGAGTAAAGCCATTTCGGCAGTAGACCCTACCGGGGGAAGTGCATGAAGATTGTTCTCCTTACCAACGAGTACCCGCCCAACACTTATGGGGGAGCGGGAGTTCATATCGAATATCTTTCCCGGGAACTCGCCCGCCTCGAAGGAGGTCGGCACGACGTGGAAGTATTTTGCTTCGGCGACCAAATGGAACTGGTCGGTAATAAATCCGTCAAAGGAATTCGCCTGGCCGTTAATCTTCCATTTCAGGACCCGCGGCATCAAAAATTATTGGATACTCTTTTCCGGAACATTCTCATGACGGGGTCCGTCAAAGAAGCAGATGTCATTCACTGCCATACCTGGTATACCTATCTTGCAGGTTGCTTGATCAAGCAGATTCTTGGCATCCCTTTGATCCTCACCACCCATTCCTTGGAACCCCAGCGCCCTTGGAAGGCAGAGCAATTAGGGTCTGCCTATCAAGCCAGCACCTGGCTTGAGAAAACGGCTTATGAAAACGCGGATGGCGTCATTGCAGTTTCCGAATGGATGAAAATGGCCGTCCATGAGGTCTATCGAGTTTCCTTTGAAAAGATAGGCGTAATTCCCAACGGGATTGATGTGAACGAATACAGACTCATCTGTAACCCGGGGCTGTTGACTGCGTATCAGATCGATCCCCGTAAACCCTTCCTCCTCTTTGTCGGGCGAATCACCCGGCAAAAGGGTTTGATTCACCTGGTTAATGCAATCAAGTGGCTCCTTCCGGGGATCCAGGTTGTGCTCTGCGCCGGCGCTCCCGATACCGAAGAGATTGCCAAGGAAACCTTTGAAAGCGTGAAGGCGGCACGATCCGAAGCCAAGAATGACATCGTCTGGATCGATCGGTGGGTTCCCAGAAACGATCTTATCTGCCTTCTTAGCCATGCTTCACTCTTTGTCTGCCCGTCGGTCTATGAACCCTTTGGAATTATCAATTTGGAAGCCATGGCGTGTGAAACGCCAGTCGTCGCCTCTGCCGTGGGTGGCATTCCAGAAGTAGTTTTCCATGGGGAAACCGGATTGTTGGTTCCCTTTAAGCCCACTAGCACTCATGACTTTGGGCCCGAAGACCCAGAGCAGTTTTCGCGGGATCTGGCCGCAGCAATAAATAGTCTTCTTCCTGCGCCTGAGAAAATGAAGATGATGGGCCTCAAATCGCGTAAGCGTGTTGAAGATCACTTTAGTTGGGAAAGCATAGCCCGTCAGACTCTGGAGTTTTATAGAAAGTTAACAAAGACACCGGAGGGTCAAAAGAGTAAGGTGAAAGGAAACGACAAACAAGACCGCTGATTCAAAAAGCTTAAGCTACTGAATTTTCTTATCCAAAATACAAAAACTACCTTATTGACTCCTCAGTCCAGCCTTGAATAAAATAAACCATGAGCCTCTTCGAAGGAAGCAACAGGCTCTGAAAATGAATTGAATCTCATTCTTCGGGAAAGGGAGAAGATGGACAGGTACGTTTGCATTCATGGGCATTTCTATCAACCTCCGAGAGAAAATCCGTGGCTTGAGGAAATTGAACTTCAGGACTCCCCATATCCGTATCACGATTGGAATGAGAGGATCACAGCAGAATGTTACGCCCCGAATACCGCTTCCCGGCTGCTCGATGGCGAAGGCAGAATCTTTGCCATCGTCAATAATTATTCGAAGATCAGCTTTAACTTCGGCCCCACTCTTCTTTCTTGGATGGAGAGCCATGACCCTCATACTTACCAGGCCATCCTTGAGGCGGATAAGCTCAGTCGCGAACGATTCTCAGGACACGGATCCGCACTGGCTCAAGCCTATAATCACATGATTCTTCCTCTGGCTAATTCGCGGGACAAGAAGACCCAAGTCATCTGGGGAATAAGAGACTTCCAGAAAAGGTTTGGAAGAGACCCCGAAGGAATGTGGATTCCTGAGGCAGCGATCGATACGGAGAGCCTCGAGATTCTCGCTGAACAGCGAATCAAATTTACGATTCTGGCCCCGTCGCAGGCTAAGAGCTTTCGCAAAATAGGGCAAGAGCAATGGCAAGGTGTAGAAGGAGGCAAGATCGACCCTTCCACATCGTATCTCTGCGGGCTTCCCTCTGGAAGATCCATTCATCTCTTCTTTTATGATGGGTCTATTTCTCAGGAGATCGCTTTCGGCAGACTCCTTACGAGTGGCGAAGCATTTGCGAGGAGGTTGACACAAGCTTTTTCAGACGGAAGGGGCTGGCCACAATTGATACACGTTGCGACCGACGGCGAAACCTATGGGCATCACCATCACTATGGAGATATGGCATTAGCCTTTTGTCTGCACTTTATCGAAACGAATAAACTCGCGGCGCTCACGAATTATGGTGAGTTTCTAGAAAAAAATCCTTCTCAGTATGAAGTCCAAATCTTCGACAATTCCTCATGGAGCTGTGCCCACGGTCTGGAGCGATGGAGAAGCAATTGCGGATGTAATTCGGGAGCGCATGGGGACTGGCATCAGAAGTGGAGAGGTCCATTAAGGGTAGCCTTGGATGCATTGAGGGACCAGCTGATTCCAGCTTGTGCAAGGGAGGGATTCCTCTACCTTAAGGACCCGTGGGCGGCCAGGGACGACTACATAGAGATCATCCTCAATCGGGCGGAAGAGAATATCGAAGGTTTCCTGAAAAGGCACGGAGCCCGAGAACTCTCGAAGGAAGAAAAATCCAAGGTTCTTAAACTACTCGAAATCCAGAGGCACGCGATGTTGATGTATACCAGCTGTGGATGGTTTTTTGATGAGATTTCCGGACCTGAAACGATCCAGGTCATGGAGTATGCATCCATGGCGATGCAGCGTACCGAAGAGATATTGGGGTTGTCCCTTGAACCGTTGTTCATCTCCGATCTGGAGAAGGCGCCGAGCAATCTATTCGGAAGTGGAGCGGAGGTTTATCGAAGGTTCGTGGTTCCTTCAAAAGTTGATCTTATAAGAGTTGGGGCCCATTATGCCGTATCCTCTCTCTTCAACGATTATCCTGAAAGTATGAAGATATTCAACTTCACCGTGGAAAGCGAAAATTATGAAAAGGTCAAGGCGGGGAAAATTACCCTTGCTACAGGCAAGGCTCGAATCCGCTCTGATTTCACCTGGGACGAGGTTAAGAAGAGCTTTGCAGTCCTGCATCTTGGGGATCATAATATCAGCGGAGGGTTAACCGATTCGGTGGATGAAGATGGGTTTTCTTCAATGCGGCGAGAGACCTGGGCTGCGTTTGAGCAAGGAGATACAACCGGAATCATCCGTCTGATGGGCAAGCATTTCGGCATGAATAACTTTTCGGTTTGGCATCTCTTCAGAGATGAACAGAGAAAGGCGATCCATCAGATCCTGGAATTCAATCATGTGGGCATTGAAGCCTCTTATCGGAAGATTTACGAAGATAATAACCCGGTGATGAACTTTCTGAACTCCATCAACATCCCCATTCCAAAACCTATTTTCCTCGCCGTTGAGCACATCATCAACGTCGATCTGAGGAGGGCCTTTGAGAAGGAAGAGGTGGATGTTGAGAAGCTCAAGCGACTCATCCTGGAATCCAATCGTTGGGGGATTCATCTCGACCGAGGTGCCATTGAGTATGATGTTTCATTGTGGGTTACGTCGCTCATGGAGAAGGCCGTCAAGGACTCAATGGATCCATCTCCTTTTGAAAGAATCGGCCACGCGTTGAAGCTGCTGGAGCCGCTCTCGCTCAATCTGAATTTATGGAAAGCTCAAAACCTCTATTTTTCCATTATGAGGGGACTCAAAGGAGATCGAGATGAGAAAGCGCAAAAGGGGGACGGATCTGCCAAGGAGTGGGTGGACGCGTTCAATGGGTTAGGCGAAAAGCTGATGATTAAAGTGAGCTGAAAATGGCGCTGTAGGGTCTCTGTGCCCGGTCACAGCCAGTACTGGATAAGTCGCGCTATCCATTCCTTTGCCCGCTCGCTCAGGGGCCTTTTTTCCCATCTTTCCAAACGGATTTCATTGGAATCATTGACATCTTTTTCAAACATTGCTTCCATTTCCGCTCCGAAATCCCGGCCCAAAATGATCGCATTCACCTCATCGTTCCTCAGGAAACTCCATAAGTCCATGTTGGTCGACCCCACGGTCGACCAGACGCCATCGATGACGGCAGTTTTTGAGTGAAGCATGGCACTCTTGTGCTCGTACAACTTGACCCCAGATTTCAACAAATGCGAGTAATGGGACCGGCCCGCGTAATAAACGGGCTTTTCATCGCTGATCCCTGGAAGAATAATTTTTACATCCACGCCCCGCCTGGCAGCATCCCGGAGGGCCTTGACGGTTTGTCTGTCCGGGACAAAATATGAGTTCGTCAGGTGAATGAAATTCTGGGCGGAGACGAAGGCAGATACGTACATGATATAAGTGATGCGATTTTCCTGACCGGGGGTGCTGCCAACTACCTCGACGAAGTCACTCCCTTCCCGTTTGAGGGTGGGAAAGTAATCCTTCTTGGGGAGTTCTGGACCTTTTTCGCTTGCCCATGTGTGTAGGAAGAGTTTTTGAAGCTCCGCCACGGCCGGTCCCTCAATCTGGATATGGGTATCACGCCAGGCCTGTGTCAAGGTTGCTTCCCGATGTT
>Ga0335081_10010938_pt1 | contig 14681 bp, 13 predicted proteins | sample Lox_Sample_35_FD_206713 | JGI IMG/M metagenome (GOLD analysis project Ga0335081, IMG submission 206713) | Soil microbial communities from Loxahatchee National Wildlife Refuge, Florida, United States - Lox_Sample_3.5 | ecosystem: Environmental > Terrestrial > Soil > Wetlands | place: USA... | reverse complement strand
TGCCGCCCGTCCCGGCCGCCACCTGAACTGCACCCGAAACACATCACGCACCGCTACGGCTACGTAACACAGGCACCTGAATGTTTACGAACGGGAGTGTCGTGCCGTTCCTGACGCACGACGCGTAGGCGGGTACTCCGCCCGGTAGGTAGAGCAGGCCAGCCTGCTCTGGCGGCCGGCACCGGGGCAGCAGCTCGGCGAGCAGGTCAGCATAGCGGCCGATGGCCGGACGGACCTCGTCCCGGATGACGCGCTCGACCTCCTCCCGCCACGCCGGCGTCCCAGCCCAGCCTTCGGGTGGCCGGCAGGTGAGCATCGGGTCCCGTTCCGGGTGCGACAGATGGTCGTTGAGCTGCCTGATGGCGTCGCTGACCAGCGGGGCGACCGGCATCAGGCCGTCCCGGGCGGCGGTCCGCAGCCGCGCCGCGTGCTGGTCGAGATAGGCCGGCATCTGCCTGCACCTGGTCAGGTAGGCGGCAGCGCTGTCCGCGTTGGCCACCTGGGTCCGCGACGCGATCAGGAGCATCAGCGACGGGCCGCCGAGCGGGAAGGTGGTGACGCTGAAGTCGTACACCCGGGAGTCGGCCGCGGCCAGCTCGCGGGCCGCGGTGTCCCGCACGGTCTCCAGCAGGACCCGGCTACTCATATCTCCCGGGTCCGCCTCGCAGCTGGCGCAGCGGGCGATGATGCCGGTGAGCCGACCGCGCCACGCCCGCTGGTATTCCGGTGACAAGTCAGGCACCGCGTCGTCGTACCCGCTGATCGCCATGAACGATGCCGCGAATGGGTCAGCGCGGAGCAATACCTCCGCGAGCTCGCCGGCCAGCGCTGCGATGGTTGCCCCAGAGGTCATGGCGGATTACCCCTTCACTGTGGACGGTGGTACGCGTACGCATATTCGCGCCGGACGGCCGTCTGGAAGGCCTGCTCGTCCGCGAACCCGCAGGACCGCGCGTAGCCTGCCAGGTCATCCGGCACCGCCGTGCCGCGCCGTTGAGCGAAATACCACTCGATGGCGGCCTGCCCCCCGGGGGCTGCCCCCGGCCGCCCGGCGTCGTCCAGCTTGGCCCTGGCCCTGGCCACCAGCTGCGCATACTCCCCCTTCAGCCTCAGGTCGTCGAGGAGATGGCCGAACGCGTCCCTTTCGGCCTGCCCGCAGGCCCAGCGCACCATCTCCTCGGTGACGACGAGCCGCTCGAAGTCGTCTGCCGACAGATCGCTGTCGGCCAGGAACCGCGTCAGCTCGACGTCCTGTCCTAGTTTCCGGCTGGCCCTGAACGCGGCGACGGCGTCGTCCAGCCTGTCCCGGTCGATCGCCATTCCCTCGCGCTGGGCGAAGTCAGCCGCGAAGACCCGGAGCAGGCTGCGGCAGCACGCCGACTCGAAGGCCTCGGGGCCGAGCAGGCGGATCTCGTCCAGTAGGGGTTCCAGCACGGGCCGCGAGCCGGCCACGTCGTCACGGGACAGGGTGTCCGCGCGGCGCTTCGCCACCTCCCACATGGCCGTGTCCGCCATGCTCCAGCTCACCTCCTGCGGCGCCGGATCGGCGGCGAGGAAGGTGCGCATCTCGCGCAGCATGGCGACGGCGTCGGCGGCCTGCTGGTCGATCCGCCCGGCCGGCAGCCACCGCCTGAGCGCCTCAAGCTCGGCCGCGTCGGCTTGCGTGGCCTCGGCGGCCCGGAGCAGCTCCGGCCAGGTCCGCTCGGGGTAGAAGAGCCTCGTTCCGGCGACCAGAAGGATGCCGCGCGTGGTGGCCGAGACGATTCCCTGATCCTGTGCGGCCAGGAGGGTGCTGCGGATGTTCACCATCGCCTCGGACAGGGGCCGGTATCCGTCCTCGGCGGTGCCGTGCCGGACCGCTACCTCGTCGTCCCGTTCCAGGGTCCCGTCCCTGAAGGCCTGATAGACCCTTCCGGCGCCGTGCATCCCGAAGCCGTCGAGCTCGGCGGCGCGCAGCGCCCCCAGGCCGGCGGCGCCGAACACGTGGACGCCATGTTCCATCATCCACATGATTTCCTTGTGCCACGCGGCCGGGACGCGGTCGAAGTAGCCGTCGACGATCCCGATGGCACGCGGGCGCCGCCGCCATAGCCGGTAGACGTCCCCGGCGGACACCGGAGGAAGGTAGACCGCGTCGAGTTCGGCTCGCGCCTCCTTCTCGGCCAGCGTGGGCCCGAGGAAAACATAGATCTCGCTCATCGGTCCCCGATCAGCTCGGCGGCCCGCCCGCCGAGACGGCAGTTCGGGACGGTCGTGACCGGCCCTTCCAGCCCGGGAGCGATGACCCTGACGACCGGGATGCCGAACTCCTCCCGGGTCAGGTCCACGGCAACCACCTCGCTGATACCGGCTGAGCTCAGCGCGGCGAGTTCCCAGGCCACGTCCGCGTCAAGGCTGTCGCCGTCGAACACCGGGACGGTCGCGAAGTCGCGGGCCGCCCCGCCGTCCGGAACTGCCTGCGGCCCGGGCGGCGCTTCCTGGTCCCTTCCGTAGCCGTATTCCCATCCCGCGGGGTCGTCACGGGCGCCGGAGATGCAGCCCAGCCGGGCCTGGGCGGCCTCGCTGAGCGCGCGCAGCAGCGCGACGCTCCGGTCGGGATGGCATCCCATGCCCTCGGCGTCATGCGCCATGACGACCGGAGGCTGGCGCCGTTCGGCTATCCGGCAGGTAAAGGCGGGAATGCCGATGTCGGAGGTCATGTCCCAGATATCCGCCGACATGCCGGCCCGGTCGATCCGGTCAAGCGCTTCACCGCACCCGGCATCGTCCACGGTCCGCGGGTCGATCCGGCGCGACGCCGCATCCTGCGGCGCCCGCACGGCGTGCAGCGTGGCCGCGTCACGTTCCACGATCTCGCAGATCGCGTGGCTGATCGCCTCGAGCAGGTGATTGCCGGAAGCCAGCCCGTTGGACGTGGCGATGAAACATCCCGTTCCGGTCGGCTTGGGCAGCGTGTACGCGGTGTGGACCATCTCGTAAGGAACCCATCTCGGGGTTCCGGTGAACAGCTCCCGCCCCTCGGTCCACAAGATGGGGGCATCGGGGTGATACTCCGAGTCCGTCGTCCTGGGCAGGAGGTCGACATCGACCAGGGGATGGCTGGACCGCAGGTCATTCACGCTGCCCAGGACGAGCGGCAGGGTGATCCGTTCGGCCATGAACGCCTCGATGCTCTCCATGACACCGGACGCCTTGGCCGCCGCCAGATCAAGCCCCTTGCCCAGCGACACCGTGACTGCCCTTGAATTCGGCCGGCAGACCGTGACCACGGGGAGGCCGATGACGTCGAGCCCGGTGATATCGGCCACCCGGGTAATGCCCATGACCGGGAAGAAGCGCCGTACCGACTCGAGCGTCTCCTCGGGAGAGACGAGCCGGTGCGTCCCGGCCCGGTGGCTCTTCGGGGCCTCGGGCTCCCCCCGGTCCAGGCCACTCACGTCAGTAGCGGAATCAATGTGTCACGGCATAGCTGAAGCAGAGCTTGCTCTCGGGTGGCGGCTGGACAGCATCGCGGTTTCCGGCGCCCGGCGGGATGTCCGCGTGGTAGCTGAAACAGAGCTTGCTGTCACGCGGCCAGTCAGCCGTGTAGCTGAAACATATTCTGCTGCCGCGTACTGGCGGCAGGGCGCCGTGGCTTCCGGTCTCCGACGGGTAAGTGAAACACATTTGTGGCATATAAGCCTCCCTCTAGAAGCTTCTCCTGATCAGTAACGGAAGCAGGGATACGGCATGCTGCGCAGCTCAGGCGAGGGTGGCTGCGCGCCGTCGCGGTTCCCGTTACCCAGCGGCGCGTCATCGGGGTAGCTGAAACACATATTCGGATAGCTGAAGCAGGGAACCGGCATCTTCCGCGGGCTGGACACATCCTGCGGGCGTTCGCCTGGGTAGGCAAAGCACGGATATCCCGGCATCCTCCCGGGGTCGCGCGGAGGCCGCTGTGCAGCCCCGCGGCTCGTGACACTCAGCGGCATGTCAGCCGAATAGCTAAAACACATGCGTGGCATATATGCCTCCCTCTAGAAAGGTTCTCCTGATCGGTAACGAAAGCAGGAATGCGGCATCGTACGACGCTCAGGCGTGGTTGGCTGAGCGGTTTCGCGCCACCCTGAGGCACGTCAGCTGAATAACTGAAGCAGGCGAATGGCATAGCACATGGCTGGCATTTCACGACTCCTGGTCAGGAAGTTATATTGATGCCAGCGGGTAGGCGCGTGCGCCCGGTCAGTAGCGGAAACAGGTGCTACCCGTCGGCATCTGGCGCGGGCCGGAAGGCACGTCACCCGGGTACTTGAAGCAGGCGCTACCCGTATGCATCTGGCGCGGGCCGGGCGGCACGTCAGCCGGATAGCTGAAGCAGTGGAGGAGGCCGAACTGGGCCGACTGCACGGCGTCGCGGTTGCCGATGACCGCCGGCAGGCCGCCCGGATTGCTGAAACAGCTAGAGGTAACACCCATATACGCCTCCCGGTCTAGAGGAACAAAGTAACCTATGCCAGGGTAAATTTCCGCCCACATAGTGTCAACCAGACATTTGTGTCTATTATCTGGGCGGCACCTGGTTATCCACAGAGCGTTACAGTTTTCCAAAATAGCAAATCGGTCATCACGGCACCAAACGAACACCCATGACGTTACGCTGACATAGACCGTCTTTCGGGCAGGAACGGAACATCTCCATAGATATCAATTAAGATCATTTATCGGTAGATGGATTATTCCCTAGGCTGTCCTTATCGTATGAAGCTGGAAAGCCCATCATGGAGGTTATTGATGAGGCTGTGGAGGAATCAGGCGTTCGTGGTGTTCTGGTCGGCCCGTACGATCTCGTTCGCCGGCACCGGGATCACGATGGTCGTCCTGCCGGTGCTGGTCTACGGAATGACCCACTCGCCTGCGTGGGTGGCCGCGCTGGGCCTGATCGAATTCGTGCCCTATCTCGGTTTCGGACTGCTCGCCGGCGTCGTGGCCGACCGCGTGAACCGGAAGAAGATCATGGTGGGCTGCGATGTCATCGCCGCGTTCCTGCTGGCCGCCATCCCGGCCGCGGCCGCCCTTCATCTGCTCGGCACGGCGCAGGTGCTCATCGTCGCGCTCGGCATCGCCACGGTCTTCGTGTGGTTCGACGCGGCCAATTTCGGCACGCTGCCCGCCCTCGTCGAGCGGTCCGAACTGCCCGTCGCGGCCAGCCTCATCGGCTCATCGGGTCAGGCCGCGGTGCTGTGCGCGCCAACGATCGGGGCTGTCCTGCTGACCGTCATGTCGCCGTCGTACGCTCTGGGATTCGACGCGGCGTCCTACCTCATGTCAGCGCTGCTGCTGCTGTCCATCCGGCGGCCCTTCGCCCGGCCGCAGGCCGGGCAGGACCGGCTGCGGATCCGCGCGGATATCGGCGAGGGCCTGCGGTTCCTGAGGCAGCAGCCGGTGATCCGAACGCTGACGTTCTCGGTCTTCTGCGCGTGCCTGAGCTGGGGTGGCACGTTCGCGCTGCTCGTGGTCTACGCCAACCGCGCACTTCACCTGACGCACGTGGACGTGCGGCTCGGGCTGCTGTACAGCGCCGGGGAACTCGGCGGCCTGGTCGCCGCGGCCGCGGTCCCCACGCTGATCAAGCGTCTGGCGATCGGTCCGCTGGCCGCAGCCTTCCTGGCCGTTGCCGCGGCCGCGTTCGCGTTCCTGGCGGTTGCGCCGTCGTTCGGCTGGGCGCTGCTGGCCTTCTTCCTCGCTGAGCTCGCCTATCTCACGGTGCTCACGATCGGCATCACCGTCAGGCAGATGCTGACACCCGACCACTTGCAGGCGCGGGTCAACACCGCGGGCAGGATGATGGCCGGAGCCGGCCTTCCGGTCGGAGCGGCCCTCGGCGGTTTCCTGGCCGAGTCCCTGCCGATCCGGCTGACCTTCGGGCTGCTGGCGCTGAGCGCCGTGGCCGGCGCCGGGCTGGCCGGGTGGTCATGCCTGGGAACACGCGCGCTCGCCGCCGTCTCGGTAGCGTCTCCGGCCGAAGCGGCCGCTCCAGCCGCTCAGGCCACTTCGGCCTAACTGGCCAGCTTCACCTCGAAATCGGGCTCACGACCACCTGGCGGCGGAGCTGGCCGCGGGAGGCCTCGTGGAAGCCGTGGCCGGTCAGCCAGTTCCTGATCCACGCGCCATCGGGGTGCGTGACCGGCACCACGTTGTAGATGTAGTTCAGGCCGTGGGCGGCGGCCTCGTCTTCCAGCCGCTCCAGGATGAAGGCGCCCACGCCGCGGCCGCGCTGGCCGGGCGCGACGATGAAGGTGATGCGCGCGTCGCCCCACTCGGTGTCGAGCCAGCCGTACCCGGCGACCTGGTCGCCGTCGGTGACCCGCCACCATTCGTCCGCGACGGGCTCGCCGGGCGCCGGTCCGGCCAGGCCCACCGCGGCCAGCTCGGCCGGGCCGAAGATCCGCTGCTTGTCGGCGTCCCAGCGGGGCGAGTTCTCCTTGGTCCAGGTCAGCGTCATGCATGTCCTCTCAGGTCAGCGTCCCTCCGGCCGCGGCGATCCGCCGCAGCAGGGCGGACGGGCGGTAGCGGTCCTCGCCGTACCAGGCCTGCATCGCGTCGAGTATGCCCACGATCGCGGCCGGGCCCCAGCGGTCCCCCCAGGCCAGCGGGCCCAGCGGGTAGTTCGTGCCGAGCCGCATGGCGGTGTCGATGTCGGCGGCGCTGGCCACGCCCTTGTGCCGGGCGTCGACGGCCCCGCTGACCAGCATGGCGACGGTCCTGGTCACGACCAGGCCGGGGGCGTCGTCGACCACGTACACGGTCAGCCCGGCCGCCTGCAGCAGCCCGGTGGCCTCCGCCACCGCGTCCGCCGGGCCGCCGTCGGACGCCGCGATGGCGATGGCGGCCGCGGTGGCGTCGTCCAGGGTACGGTCAACCACGACGGCCGGCCGGCCCAGTGCGGTAGCGGGCCTGCCGTCGCAGCGCGCCAGCAACGCGCCACCCGGCAGCTCGACCGTCCCGTCGCGGCGCTCCCCCGCCCGGATCTCGACCCCGGAACGGCCGAGCAGGATCCGGAGCGGCGACTCGCCGTGCTCGGTGACCCACGATGGTGCCGAACGGGGCGGGGCGGCGTCGGGCTCCGACGGCTCCGCGTCGTCGCCGTAGCGGAACCAGCCGCGGCCGGTCTTGCGGCCCAGCCAGCCGGCTTCCACCATGGCCCGCTGCAGCAGCGAGGGCGCGAACCGCGGGTCGTACCCGAACGCGGTCCACACCGACCGGGTTACCGCCTCGTTCACGTCCTGCCCGACCAGGTCCATCAGCGCGAACGGCCCCATCCGGAACCCGCCGGCCTGGGTCAGCACGGCGTCGATGGTGGCCGGGCTGGCGGCCCGCTCCTCGGCCAGCCGCAGCGCCTCGGCGTAGAAGGGGCGCGCTACCCGGTTCACGATGAACCCGGGTGTCGCGGACGCCTGGACGACCTGCTTGCCCCAGTCCTGCGCCAGCGTGGTGACGGCCGCCGCCACGGCCGGGTCGGTGGCCAGGCCGCTGACCACCTCGACCAGCCGCATCACCGGCGCGGGGTTGAAGAAATGCAGGCCCACCAGGCGTCCGGGGTGGCTGAGCCCGGCCGCGATGGCGGTCGGCGACAGCGAGGAGGTGTTGGTGGCCAGCACGCAGTCCGGCGTGACGACCTTCTCCAGGCCGGCGAACAGGGCCTGCTTGACGGCCAGGTCCTCGGCCACCGCCTCGATCACGCACCCGGCCTGGGCCAGCTCGCCGAGCTCGCCGGCCACCTCCAGGCGCAGGTCAACGGGGACCCGCAGGCCCTCCAGCCGCCCCTTCCGCACGAGGCTGGCGACCCGGTCGCGGACCGCGGCGACGGCCCGCCCGGCCGCGCCCTCGGCGGCGTCGTACACGATGACCGGATGGCCGGCCACGGCGGCGACCTGCGCGATGCCGGCGCCCATGGTGCCGGCCCCGACCACCGCGACCGGCGCGGCCCGCCCTATCACAACAGGTGCACGTAGTCGTAGTCGAACGGCTGGCCGTTGATGCCGTTGCGCGGCGGTGCGATCCATGCGGCAATCTTGCCCCGCTGGTGCACCGGCTGCATCAGCGACCGCACGTACGTCTTGTCCACGTCCGTGGGCAGCCAGTCGCCCTGGCGGCGCTCCCACTCCTGCGCCGGGATCTTCTCGCCGTCCGGGGTGGCCTCGATCGCGGCGAACGCGCCGACCTTGCGGTTGAAGGCGGCGTGCGGCAGCTTCAGCCGCTGCCTCACGCCTCCCTCCTCCAGGATGCGGTTCCACCGCTTGACGCCGCCCTGGCAGTCCGCCGTGTACTCACGGCGCAAGTCGGTGTTGAGGCCGACCAGCGCGGAGACCTCGGTCTGCCCGATGCTCAGCTCGCCGTTGGCGTCCTCGGACAGCGCGTCCACCATGATCGCGTCGCTGGTGAGCTTGTGGTCGTCCTTGCGCCGGTCCTCCAGCCACCGGCCCTTGAGCCCGGCGGTGTAGTAGTTCGCCACGTTGGTGGAGGTATCGCCGCCGAACAGGTCGAGCGACACGGAGTAGTGGAAGTTCAGGTACTTCTGGATGACCGCCAGCGGGATCGCGCCCAGGCCGGCCACGTCGTCGGTGTCGTGCTCGCGCATCACCTCGACGGTGCGCTGCACGATCCGGTCCACGCCGGTGGTGCCCACCATCATGTGGTGAGCCTCTTCCTTGAGCATGAACTCGCAGGTCCGCGACAGCGGGTCGAACGCCGACTCCTTCAGCGTGCCGAGCTGGTACTTGCCGTCCCGGTCGGTGAAGTAGGTGAACATGAAGAACGACAGCCAGTCGGGGGTCTCCTCGTTGAAGGCGCCCAGGATGCGCGGCGAGTCGAGGCTGCCCGAGTTGCGGTGCAGCAGTTCCTCGGCCTCCTCCCGCCCCTCGCGGCCGAAGTAGGCGTGTAGCAGGTAGACCATGGCCCACAGGTGCCGGCCTTCCTCGACGTTCACCTGAAACAGGTTGCGCAGGTCGTACAGGCTCGGCGCGGTGGCGCCCAGGTTGCGCTGCTGTTCCACCGAGGCGGGCTCGGTATCGCCCTGGATCACGATCAGCCGCTGCAGCTCGGCCCGGTACTCCCCCGGCACCTTGGCCCACACCGGCTCGCCCTTGTGCTCGCCGAACCCGACCGTGCGGCCCGGGTCCCGTTCGGCCAGGAAGATCCCCCACCGGTACTCGGGCATGGCCACGTGGCCGAACTGCGCCCAGCCGTCCCGGCCGACGTTGACCGCGGTGCGCAGGTACACATCCTGGGTCGGCAGCGTCGGGCCCATCGTCTGCCACCAGTTAAGAAAGTTCGGCTGCCAGGATTCCAGCGCGCGCTGCAGCCGCCGGTCCTCGTGCAGGTTGACGTTGTTCGGGATCTTCTCGGTGTAGTCGGCGGTCGTGGTCATGAAGGTTCAGACTCGCTTCCGGTCGAAGACGGCCCGCTGGCCGGTGCCGAACCGGCGCAGCGCGCCGTCCGGGCCCGACGCGTTGGGCCGGTTGAATATCCAGTTCTGCCAGGCGGTCAGCCGGCCGAAGATCTTGGTTTCCATGGTCTCCGGGCCGGCGAACCGGTAGTTGGCCTCGAGCCCGGTGAGCGCGTCGGGGCTGAAGCTGGACCGCTCCTCGGTCGCGATCCTGATCTCCTCGTCCCAGTCGATGTCGTCCGGTGCGAACGTGACCAGGCCCAGCTCGGCCGCTTCCTCGGCCTCCAGCGCCTCGCCCTTGCTCTTGGCCGCGGCCTCGTAGCCGGCCTCGTCACCCCAGAACCGGGTCTGCAGCCGGGTCAGCCCGTTGCTCATGGTCAGCGGCCCGAGGTTGGCCTCGCCCAGGGTGATGGTGGCGGGCTCAGCGTCCGGGTCCTTGTCTTCGAACACCCCGGCCAGCTGGAACGACCGGTCCGCGGCCAGCGCCAGCTCGAGCAGCGACCCGGCGAAGCAACTGCCGGGCTCGATCGCCGCGATCAGGCTGCGGCTGGTCACGTCGAGCCGCCGCAGCGTGCGCTTGAGGTAGTGCAGGACTTCGTTGGCGAACCAGTCGTCCGTGCTGCGCAGGAGCAGCTCGTCGTGGGCGAGGACCAGGGCCGGGTCGCCTTCGGTGCGGAAGACCCAGGTGCCGAGCTCGGTCTCGTTGGTACGCAGGTCCAGGATCAGGTCGTCGAGCTCGCGGGTCACCGCGAGCGGCCAGAACTCCGCGCCCTGAGCGGTTGCCTCGGCGATATCGGCGGGCGGGTCGTCATGCGGGCCTTTTACCGATATGTCGACCCGGCCCGCGTCGCGGTCCAGACGGGCTTCCACGTGGTCGTACCTGATGACGTCGTCCACGGCGGCCTTGGCGAGCGGGGTCAGCTCGACACCGGTCGCGTCCTGCGGGCGGCTGGAGCGGCTGGCCAGCTCGGCGGCCCGCTCGGCCACGGTCTCGTCCCACCGCGGGCGCGGCACGGCCTCGTCGACCAGGCGCCACTGCACGGCTTTGGAGCCTCCGACGCCCTCGGACTTAGTGGAGAAGTAGTCGGCCAGATCCCGCCGCACGTGCCGCTTGTCCGATACCCGGGTCAGCCCGCCGGTGCCCGGCAGCACGCCGAGCAGCGGCAGCTCGGGCAGCGACACCGCCGAGGACCGGTCGTCGACCAGCATGATGTGCTCACAAGCCAGCGCCAGCTCGTACCCGCCGCCCGAGGCGGTGCCGTTCACCGCGGCCAGGTAGACCTGGCCGGAGTGCGCGGTGGCGTCCTCGATGCCGTTTCTCGTCTCGTTCGTGAACTTGCAGAAGTTCACCTTCCAGCCGTGCGGCGAGGCGGCGAGCATGCGGATGTTCGCCCCGGCGCAGAAGATCTTCGGCTTGCCGCTGGTGATGACGACGGCGCGCACCTCGGGATGCTCGAAGCGCAGCCGCTGCACCGCGTCGTACAGCTCGATGTCCACGCCGAGGTCGTAGGAGTTCAGCTTCAGCTCGTAGCCCGGCACCAGGCCGCCCTGCTCATCGACGTCCATCGTCAGGGTGGCGACCGGCCCGTCGGTCGATAGCCGCCAGTGCTTGTACCGGTCCGGGCTGACGCGGAAGTCGACCCGTTCGGTACCTGCCGCTTCTGTCTGTTCCGCCTCGGTCATGACACGGTCCTTCCTGCCGGTCCCTTCATACTCTACAAAACTTGAGTTCAACGTCAAGAGTTCGTAGTATTTTAGTCATCGTGACCGAGATAAGGCTGGGCGAGCAGCCCCCGACCCTGCTGCGCCGTCACGCCGCGGGCACGGACAGCGCCCGCAGCGTGCTGTTCACCGTGCTCGGCGAGCTGGTCCTGCGCACCGGCGGGGAGGCCTGGACGTCGGCGTTCATCGACGTGTTCGGCCGGCTGGGGGTCGAGGAGAAGGCGGCCAGGCAGGCGCTAATGCGCACCGCGGCGGACAACTGGCTGAGCTCGGAGCGGGTCGGGCGGCGCACCGTGTGGCGGCTCACCCCGGTGGCGATGAGGCTGCTGCGCGACGGCACCGAGCGCATCTTCGGCTTCACCGCGGTCGCCGCGGACTGGGACGGCCGCTGGACGATCGTGATCGCGCGTACCCCGGAGGCCGAACGGGCCGCCCGGCACGTGCTCAGGACGCGGCTGCGCTGGGCTGGGTTCGGCAACGTCATGCCGGGCGTCTGGCTGAGCCCCCGCAGCGACCGCGGCGACGAGGTGCTCCAGATCCTGGACGAGGCCGGGCTGCCGGACGGGTATCTGTTCACGGCCGAGCACCAGGGCGGCGGCTCGCTGGGCACGATGGTCGGCCAGGCCTGGGACCTGGGCCAGCTGACCCGCGAGTACGACGAGTTCATCGAGGCTTTCGGCGGGGAGGCCGCCGCGTTGAGCCCCGACCCGCTCGTCCGGGTCATCGACCTGGTGCACGCCTGGCGCCGGTTCCCGTGGATCGACCCGGGCCTGCCCGCCCAGTTCCTGCCCGCGCCGTGGCGCGGCACCGCGGCCGCCGCGCTGTTCGCCCGCCTGCACGCCGAGTGGGCCGCTGACGCGATCGCCGAGTGGAAGCAGTTGCTGGCCCGGGCGTGAACCCTCAAGACCTTTAGTGCAGGCTGTGGCGGAGGGCGGTGACCCGCTGCGCGGCGGCGGTGAAGGCCGTCCGGTTCAGCTGGCCCTTGTCCAGCGCGCCGGCCAGGGCCGTGACCACCGCATGACCCTGGGCCGGGTGCTGGGCCGAGCACAGCAGCAGGTCCATCCCGGCCCGGGCGGCGAGCACCGCGCGCTGCCCGAAGCTGCCGAACGCGGCCAGCGCGCCCGCCTCTATCGCATCGGTGACGGTCACGCCCCGGTAGTGGAGACGGCCGCGCAGCTCGCCCTGGATCACCGCTGGTGACAGCCCGGCCGGGTGGCGTGCGTCCAGGGCCGGGTACACCGCCCAGGACGCCATGATGAGCTTGACCCCGGCAGCGATCGCGGCCGGGTACGGTGCCTCGTCCTTGGCGCGCAGGCCGGACAGCGACACGTGCAGGGTGACCGGGCGGATGTCGGTGTTCTGCGCCGTCGTGGCCGAACCCAGGCCCGGGAAGTGCTTGGCCGTCGCCGCCACACCGGTGCGCTGCTGGGCCTTGATGAAGGCCTTCCCGCATGTGCTCACCGTGGACGCCCGGCTGCTGTACGAACGCTGGAACTGGTCGATGAAGTTGCCGGAGGAGTAGTACACGTCAAGCACCGGCGCCAGATTGACGTTCATGCCCACGCCGGCCAGGTTCTTCCCGGCGCCGGTCCCGGCCGAGCCGGCCGCCGAGGCAGGGTGCCGAGACGCGCCGACTTGCTTCTGCGACAGCGCAGGGGCGCCGGGCAGCCGCCGGACCAGGCCGCCCTCCTGGTCGGTCATCAACAGCAGTGGCGACGACACCGGGCTCTGCCGCTGCGCCGTGCGCAGCTGGCGGATCACCGACGCGATCTGGGCTTCGCTGGAGATATTCCCCTTGAAGAAGATAACCCCGGCGGCCTGCCCGGCCCGGATCTGCTGCAGCAGGGCCGGCGGCACGGTCAGCCCGGAGTAGGAGCAGATCACCCGCTGCCCGGCCAGCTGCCGGGACGTCAGCGCGGCGGCGGCTCGCGTCTCCGGGGCGTCGGCGCAGGCGCCGACCAGCGGCGCCGCCGCCCCCAGGACCAGCAGCGTCCTCAGCGCGCCGCGCCGGTCCAGGCCCGATTCACCGGTCACAGTCAATCCCTCCCGTTGCCGCCCAGATCCTGCCCGCCCGCGATCCTGCCCGCCCGCGCCGCCCTTCATGCCGGACGAGCGGCATCCCAGGAACACCCAGGCCTGGCTTCCTGGCCACGAGAGTCACATCACTATCATCGTTCACAATTTCGATAAATTCCTTTATAAGGCGTGTCTTGCCCGGGAATGTCAGTGGCATTGGTTAGAGTGGTCTCAGGAAATCATCCAGGTACGACGGAAGGGCAGCAGGCCGAAACCAGTAGTCCAGCACCCCACGCGTCCCGGGAGGGAGGTCACGATGAGCCCGGTTCCAGTGTTTCCCAGCGTGACCGACGCGATGGCGATGGTTCAGGCCGGACTGCGGTTCGTGGCCGACGCCGACGCGACCGAGATGTCCGCCCAGGCTCAGGCCGAGTGCCTGCAGATGATGGAGCGGGCCAACGCGATCGTGACGGCCGCCCGGGCCTCGGTCCTGTCCGCGTTCACCGCCGGGCAGGGGTACAGCGCGGACGCCGACTACAGCCCGCGGGCCTGGCTGATGCACAAGACCCGGGTCACCAAGGTCGCCGCGGTGGCACATACCGCGTGGGCCAAGCGGACGGTGACGCATCCGCGGGTGATGGCGGCGCTGGCCGGCGAGGATCTGTCGGAGTCTTACGGCCGGGCGATCTGCCAGTGGACCGACAAGCTGCCCGGGGACTGCCGGCCGGCCGCCGACGCGATCTTGCTGTCCGCCGCCAGGGCCGGGATGGACCTGCGGGATCTGGCCGGGCTGGCCGCGGAGATGTACGAGCGGTCCCGGCCCGGCCTGCCCGATGAGGACCCGGCCCGGGCGTTCGAGGACCGGGCCGTGTCCCTGGAGACGACCTTCCAGGGCGCCGGGGTCCTGAACGGGGACCTGACGCCGGAATGCGCCGCCGTCGTGGGAGCGGTCCTGGATGCGCTGGGCGCCCCGGCGGGCGCGGAGGACAGCCGCACCCACGCGCAGCGGTACCATGACGCGCTTCACGAGGCGATGCGACGGCTGCTCGCCGCGGGCCTGCTGCCCGAGCGGGCCGGACAGCCGGTCAAGGCCCTGGTCCATGTCTCGCTCGCGGACCTGATGCTGCTGGACGGCAGCTCAGCGCTGATGGACGAGTGGATCGCCGGAGTCCGGGCGCAGTGGGCCGCGGCGCGCGCCGCCGCCTCCGAGAGCGGCAGCGACGGCGGGGCGTGGCTGGACGGGAACGGCGCCCGCTCCTTCACCTGTGACGCCTCGGTCACCCCGGTAGTGACCGGCGAGGTTAACCCCGCCGCGCTCGAGGACCTGATCCGGCTGTGCGCCGAACTAGACAAGCGCCGCCACGCCCGGGACCGCGCCGGGGACCCTGCGCCGGACACGCTCGCCGAGGAGGCGCTGGAGCAGGCGATCATCGGCAAGGCCGTTGATCTCTTGTCCGGTCCGGGCGGGCTGGCGAGCTTCCTGCGCCGCCGCCAGCTCGGGGCGCGGCTGGGCGGGCCG
>Ga0335081_10010937_pt1 | contig 14681 bp, 14 predicted proteins | sample Lox_Sample_35_FD_206713 | JGI IMG/M metagenome (GOLD analysis project Ga0335081, IMG submission 206713) | Soil microbial communities from Loxahatchee National Wildlife Refuge, Florida, United States - Lox_Sample_3.5 | ecosystem: Environmental > Terrestrial > Soil > Wetlands | place: USA... | reverse complement strand
GGTGCCCCAGCCTCGGGATTCGCGGCGGCCCGCCTCGGGGCTGCCCGGCCTCAGGGCTGCGTGGCCTCAGGTCGGTCGGCCTCAAAGGGCCCGGCCTCAGGGCTGCCCGGCCACCCAGGCCGCGATCAGGTCGGCCGCCTGGGTCCGGGCGCCGTCGGGCTCAAGCAGGTAGTGGTCGGCCTTGATGAACTCGAGCCGCTTGACCGGCGCGGCGATCGCGTCGAACAGCGCCCGCGCGTCGCTCTCGTACACACAGGCGTCGGCGCTCGCGTGCACCACGAGCGACGGCACAGTGATCCTGGCCAGATGCGGCGCCGCGATGCACTGCGAGGTCCGCAGGCTCCACATCGACAGCCAGGACCGCAGCGTGCTCAGCGACCCGATGCCGAACACGCCGTAGTTGGCCTTCACGGGCTCGCCGAGGTAGCACCAGTTCGGGCGCCGGTCGGACGGCTCGATGGCCGGGTCGATCATCCGCAGGTCGGCCCATGTCCGGTACAGGATGAACAGCCGGTCCCGGGCCCGTGTCCGCTCGAGCGCGGCAAGCTGCGCGAGCGCCCAGTCCGTGATCCGCTCGTTGCGCGCCCGCTGCGCCGCGCGGTAGACACGCTGGAACTCCGGGCTGTACGGCGGTCCGTTCTCCGGGTTGAACGGGTCCAGCGACTGATCGGCGCCCAGCGGGTCGGCCTCGTCGGTGACCGAGGGGTCCAGCCAGTTGGTCAGCACCTCGGGACGTCCCGAGTGCGCGGCCAGCGCGATGAACAGGTTGCCCCGCGGCAGGTCGTCGATCGCCGCGAGCGGCCGCATGCCGGTCACGGGCGTGACGTTGGGCTGGACGGCCTGAGACTGATAGGCGGCCATCAGCGAGCCGCCGCCCGAGTTGCCGAGCAGCACGACCCGCTCGACCCCGGCGTGCTCGCGCAGCCAGCGGACCCCGACCCCGATCTCGGCCAGCGCGTGGTCGAGCAGGAAGTGCGCCTCGTTGCCCCGGAACCTGGTGTTCCAGCCGAGGAAGCCGAACCCGCGCTCGGCCATGAACGAGGCCAGGTAGTGCTCGGAGAAGTCCACGTTGTAGTGCGTGGCGATGAACGCGGTCCGCGGCGCGCCCCCGGCCGGGCGGTGGTAGATGCCCTGGCAGGGATGGCCGCCTGCCCCGGCCCGGCCGATCACCGGCGACGGCAGGCCCACGAACTCCCTGACGATCTCGCTCACGGTGCCTCCCCGCTCGCCTCCGGGAGACCCGACCGGCTCGCTCACGGTGCCTCCCCGCTCGCCTCCGGGAGACCCGACCGGCTCGCTCACGGTGCCTCCCCGCTCGCCTCCGGGAAACCCGACCGGCTCGCTCACGGTGCCTCCCCGCTCGCCTCCGGGAAACCCGACCGGCTCGCTCGTGCGTGCCTCCCGCCTGACGCGGCTGGCGTAATAGTGAATCTGAGTTTAGATTTATAACGCAATCCGCACCACAGCTCAGCGCGGGGAGGCCGGCCATGGAGTGGCGGAATCAGGAGTTCGATCTCGGCGGGGTCAACCACCTTGCCCTGGTCTGCTCGGACATGAAGCGCACGGTGGAGTTCTACACCCAGGTGCTCGGCATGCGGCTGATCAAGACGATCGACCTGCCGGCCGGGTCCGGGCAGCACTTCTTCTTCGACATGGGCGGCGGCAACGCGCTGGCGTTCTTCTGGTTCCCCGACAACCCTGACGCCGTGCCCGGTGTCTCAGCCCCGGTCACCGTGCCGGGCATGGGCGAGTGGACCAGTGCCGTCGGGTCGATGAACCATGTCGCCTTCAACGTGCCCGAGGAGAGGTTCCTCGACTACCGGGCCAAGCTGAAGGCCAAGGGCGTCCGGGTCAGCCCGGTGATCGACCACGACGACAGCGAGTTCGGTGTGGCCGCGCAGTTGCACCCCGGCGTGTTCGTGCGGTCGTTCTACTTCCAGGACCCGGACGGGATCCTGCTGGAGTTCGCCTGCTGGCGGCGGGTGATGGGCCAGCCGGGCGACGTCAGGCACGAGCCGAAGACCGCGGCGGACCGCGGCGTTCGGGTCTGACCCGTTGCTCTCGCTGATTCACGTCATCGAGTGGCGGGCGGCGGTCACGCCCGACCAGGTCGCGCTCACCGATCACCTCGGCGGCGAGCTAACCTACGCGGGACTGCTGCGGGAGGTGGAGCGGACGGCGGCCGGCTACGGGGCGGTCGGCGTCCGCTCCGGCGACGTGGTGCCGATCGTGGCGCGGAACCAGGTCGGCTGGGTGACCGCGATGTTAGGGCTGGTCACGCTCGGCGCGCTGCCCGCGGCCGTGAACTGGCGGCTGGCGCCGCCCGAGGTCGGCGCCCTGATCGCGATGATGAGCCCGGCCGCCGTCGTCGCCGACGCCGACTGCGAGCCGCTGGTCAAGCAGGCGCTGGCCGGCCTGGACGGCCCCGAGCCCCCGCTGCTCTCGCTTGGCAGCGACTCCGCCGGGCCGGCCCCGGCCGGCCCGGCCCCAGCCGGCACCGCCGGCCCGGTGCCGCGCCCGGTCGGGCGGCTGCGCGGACCTGAGCCGTGCCTGCTGCTGCACACCAGCGGAACCACCGGCCGGCCCAAGCTGGTCCCGGCCACGCACGACATGCTGATCTCGGCGGTCACGTTCATGAAGCTCGAGGTGCCCGAGGCGGTGCCTGGCGCCAGGCACCTGAGCGCGCTGCCGCTGTTCCACGTGGCCGGGCTGGCCAACCTCAGCTACTCCCTCTTCACCGGCGGCCACCTGCACGTGCTGGGCGGATTCGACCCCGCCGTCTTCGTCGATGAGCTAGCCGCCCGGCGGATCCAGCTCACCCAGCTCGTCCCGGCGCTGATCGCCGCGGTGACCAGCGAGGTGGCCGGCCGCAGCGAGCCGCCCGACCTGTCGCACCTGACCGAGATCGTCTACGGCGCCTCGCCGATCCACCCCGAGCTGCTCGAACTGGCCGTCCGTACCCTGCGCTGCCGTTTCCGCCAGAACTACGCAAGCAGCGAGACCGGGCCGCTTCCGATCAGCTCGCTCTCGCCGGAGGATCACGACCCGGCGCGCGGCAGGCTCGGCACGGCCGGCCGGCCCTCCCTTGGCTGGGAGGTCAGGCTCGGCGAGCACGGCGAGATCCAGGTGCGCGGCGCGGCGCCGCTGCCCGGCTACTGGAACGACCCGGCGGCGACCGCGCGGGTGATGACCGACGACGGGTTCTACCGCACCGGCGACGTCGGCGTCATCGACGCCGACGGCTACCTGACCATCGTCGACCGGCTCAAGGACATGATCATCACCGGCGGCGAGAACGTCTACCCGGCGGAGGTGGAGGCCGTGCTGGCCAGGCATCCGCTGGTCGCCGAGGTCGCGGTCATCGGCATCCCCGACGACCGGTGGGGCGAGACGGTGCACGCCGTGGTCGTGGCTCGGCCGGGTCTTGACCCGGCCGAGCTGACCGCCTGGGCGCGCGACCGTCTGGCCGGGTTCAAGTGCCCGACCGGCGTCACCGTGGCCGAGCAGCTGCCGCGCAACGCGACCGGCAAGGTGCTCAAGTCCGCGCTGCGCGAGCCGCACTGGGCGGGCAGGGACAGGCAGGTGTCGTGACGATGGCGGCCCGGTGAGCAGGCACACCGTCGCTCGCCCCCGGCCCGCGGACCCGCGCGTGGGCCGCGTGCCCGCCGGCCGGCCGCCCACCCGCAAGGGCCGCGCCACCGACGAGGCGTTCCGCGAGGCCGCCAGGACCGTATTCGCCAGGGACGGCTACCTGAACGCCAAGATCAGCGACATCGCCGCCGCGGCCGGCAAGTCGGTGGCCTCGTTCTACAACTACTACGACACCAAGGCCGACCTGCTCGTCGCGCTGGCCGAGGAGTTCCACGCCGAGGCAACCCAGATGGCGGTGCTGCCCTACCGCAGCGGGCTGACCAGGCAGGAGGCGCTGCGCGAGGCCGTGGCCGGATTCTGGCGCACCTACGCCAAGCGGCGCGGCGAGCTGATCGGGGTGTTCCAGGCCGCCATGTGCGACCCGGCGTTCCTTGACCGCTGGCTGGACATCAGGGCCGAGGCAGTGGCCAGGATCGCCGGGCAGATCCGCCGGGCCCAGGCCGAGGGGTACTGCCCCGGCGTGGACCCGGTGCTGACCGCGTCGGCGCTGTCGGCGATGCTCGAGCACTTCTGCTACATCTGGCTCGGGCAGGGCGGCGAGCGGGCCGACGTGGCGTTCGACGACGAGGCAGCGATCGACACCCTCGCCACGATCTGGGTGAAGTCGGTCTACTGGCTTCCCGATCCTGGTCAGACCAGCCCGGCGAGCCGGTAGAGCACGAGTGAGCCGGCGACGGCCACGTTCAGGCTCGCTCCGGTCCCGATCATCGGGATCTCCACCGCCAGGTCGAGCAGATCGACCGCCTCCGGCGGGATTCCGGCTTGCTCATGGCCGAGCACGACGACGGTACGCCGCCTGGCCGGGAGCAAGTCGGCTAGCCTGATGGCCTCGTCGGCGAGTTCGACGCCGACCACGTGCGAGCCCGCCGCCCGCTGCTCCGCGAGCCAGTCGCGGGGGTCCCGGCCGGTCCAGTGCACGCAGGCCGGCCGTGGCAGCGTGTTGCCCCGGGCGAGCGCCTCGGGAACCCACGGCAACCGCGGGACGGCCAGGCAGGCCCCGACGGCGTCGCAGGTTCGCAGTAGGGTGCCCAGGTTGACGCCGTGCATTGGCCACAGCGGCGCGGCGATCAGGTGATCCCAGCAGCCGTGGCTGCGTCGTCGGCGCTGGTAGGCCAGGTCCCTGCGGCTGCGAATCCTGATCTGCTGGCCGCTCACCGGGCCAGGCGGCGCTCCACGGCGGAAGCGATCGATGTAAACGACGGAGAACGTGCGAGCAAGCTGGTCATCGGCAGGATGCTTCGCGGCGCATCAAGGGCCATCGCCGAGCAAGACTGACAACCCGATGGTAACCCTCCGCGCTGGTTGGCCTCCAGGGCCTTGCGGGATGAGAAGGGTGTGCGATGGGCGAGCTCTATCCGGTGGTCGAGGCATTCGACCGGGGCATGCTGGATGTCGGCGACGGCAACCGGATCTACTGGGAGGCCGCGGGCAACCCGGCGGGCAAGCCCGCGGTGGTGCTGCACGGCGGGCCTGGGCAGGGCAGCTCGCCCGGCATGCGCCGAGGCTTCGATCCCGAGCGGTACCTGGTGATCATGCTCGATCAGCGCGGCTGCGGGCACAGCGTCCCGCACGCCAGCGACCACGGCGCCGACCTGAGCGTGAACACCACCTGGCACCTGGTCGCCGACATCGAGCGGCTGCGCGAGCACCTGGGGATCGGGCGCTGGCTGGTCTGCGGCGGTTCCTGGGGGTCCACGCTCGGGCTGGCGTACGCGCAGGCGCACCCGGACCGGGTGACCGAGCTGGTGCTGACCGCGATCACCACCAGCCGGCGGCCGGAGACCGACTGGCTGTACGGCGGCGCCGCGCTGTTCTTTCCCGAGGCGCACGAGCGGTTCATCGCGGCGGTCGGCTGCGGTCCTGATGACGACGTGTACGCGGCCTACACCCGGGTGCTGGCCGACCCGGACATCGAGGTGCGGACTGCCGCGGCGCTGGCCTGGATGGAGTGGGAGGACACGGTCCTGTCGCTGGAGCCGAACGCGCGGCCGAACGGCTACGCGGATGGGCCGAGGGAGGACCTGCTGGCGTTCGCGAGGCTCTGCGCCTGGTACGCGATGCATGGCGCCTGGCTGGATGACCGCCCGCTGATCGTCGGCGCGGGGCGGCTGGCAGGCATACCCGGGGTGCTGATCCACGGCCGGGCGGACCTGAGCTGCCCGGCGGCGACCGCCTGGGAGCTGGCCAGGGCCTGGCCGGACGCCAGGCTGCTGATCGACGACAGCACCGGCCACCGGGGCGGCCCGGGGATCAAGCGCCAGTGGCTGCTCGACGCGCTCGACGCCTTCGCCGGCACGTGACGAGGCCAGCCAGGCGGGGGCATCTCACCTGGCCGGTGCGAGGACCTCGGCGGCGGCGCGGGCGCCGGAGCGCAGCGCACCCTCCATCAGGCCGGCCCAGTCGCCCGCGGTGTGCTCCCCGGCGAAGTGCACCCGGCCGTGCGCGAGGGCGATCAGCTCGTCGTCGCCGTCGGCCGTGCCGGTGGTCAGCGCGGTGTAGGACTCACCGGCCCACGGGTCGTCGTTCCAGGTGGTCAGCAGGGCCCTCGTGGTGTCTACGGCAAGCTCGGGCCGCAGGTCGGCGATCCGGGCTGCCCAGGCGGCCGGGCCGTCGGCCCGGCCGCCGCCCGCGCCGAGCGCCGCCAGTCCCTCCGCGGTGCCGCCGAACGCGTGCAGGACGGGCTGGACCAGCCCGGTCCCGTCGATGGCGGTCCAGGTCCAGAACCGCCCCGGCACGCTCTGCACCGCCGAGGCGGCGGCCGGCGCGAGCAGTGGCAGGTGCAGCTTGGCGTTGTGCGCGATGCCCGCCCGTTCCCAGGCGTCCAGGTACCGGCCCGGCAGCGCCGGGGAGAACGGCAGCTCCCTGAGCACCGCCATCGGCACCGTCACGATCACCGCGTCGGCGGTCAGCTCGCCCCGGTCGGTGCGGACGCCGACGCGGCGGCGGTCGTGGCGGATCTCGCGCACCGGGGTGCGCAGCCGGACCGCGGTGCCGAGGCGGGCCGCGAGGCCGAGTGCCAGCCGCTGGTTTCCGCCGGCGACCCGCCAGCTCGGCCGGGGGCCGGCCCCGGAGGTGAGGTCACCGGCCACCCGGGCGGACAGGAGCGCGGCACTGATCCCGTTCGTCACCTCGGCTCGGGACAGGTAGGCGTCGAGAGCGGCCCGGGCGCCGGGCCAGCCGGGCAGCGGGAGGCTGGCTGCCACGTCGGCGAGCGAGGAGCCCGGCGGCGCGGTCAGGGCAGTCGCGGCGATCGCGGCCGCGATCGCCGCGACCTCGCGGGACGTGACCGGCCCGCCGGAGCCGGCCGCGGCGGGCGTCCCGAACCTGGGCTCGCGGTCGTAGTAGGACATCGCGGTGTCGGCGAGGGCGAGGCCCAGGTCGGCGAGGACCGAGCGCATCACGTCGTAGCCGTCGAGCACGAACTCGGCGCCTCGCTCGATCATGGTGCGAGGGTCGCCGGGAACCAGCTCGGCCGACCAGACCCGGCCGCCGACCCGGTCGCGCGCCTCGAGCACCACGACCTCCTGGCCCGACCTGGCGAGCAGGTCGGCGGCCATCAGGCCGGCGAAACCCGCGCCCACGACCACCACCCGCATCAGGCGCCGCCGTCCCGCGTGCTCGGCGGGCGCCCGGGCAGCGCGAGCGGGCCGATGTCCGGCGCCCGGCCGACCCCGAACACGTCGCGCAGCGCGGTCAGGGCCGCCAGTTCGCCGCAGCGGCCATGCACCCCGGGCCCCGGCGGCGTGGACGCCGAGCACAGGTAGACACCGCGCAGCGGCGTCCGGTACGGGTTCCAGCGCGCCGCCGGCCGTGCCACGGTCTGCCAGAGCGTCTGCATCCCCGCCGTGATGTCGCCTCCGACGTAGTTAGGGTTGTGCGCGGCCTGCTGCGCGGCCGTCCGCGCGTGCCTGGCGAGCACCAGGTCGCCGAACCCGGGGGCGAACCGCTCGATCTGCGCCTCGATCGGCGCGGTCATGTCCACGGTCGAGCCCGACGGCACGTGGCAGTAGGCCCACAGGGTCCGCCGGCCTTCCGGAGCCCGGCTCGGATCGGCGACGCCGGGCTGGACGACGAGCACGTACGGCGCCGCCGGATGGCGGCCGGCCGCCACCTCGGCCTCGGCCGCGGCGACCTCGCCGAACGTGCCGCCCAAGTGCAGCGTGCCGGCCCGCCGGGCCGCGGCGGCGGCCCACGGGACCGGGCCCGAGAGCGCGAAGTCCACCTTGCAGACTCCCGCGCCGTAGCGGAACCTGGCCAGCGCGCCCCGGTAGCTGTCGGGCAGCCGCGGCCCCGCGAGGTCGATCAGCGACCTCGGCGTCACGTCGAGCAGCACCGCCCTGGCCCGCGGCAGGTCGGACAGCGACGCGATCCACTGCCCGGTGACGATCTCGCCACCGGCTGAGACGACCGCGTCGGCCATGGCCGTGGTGATCGCCGCGCTCCCGCCGGCCACGACCGGCCAGCCGACACTATGCGCCAGCGCGGTCAGCAGCAGTCCGACCCCGGCGGTCGGGGCCGCGGACAGCGGCATCATCGCGTGCGCCGCGGCGCCGGCCAGCAGCGCGCGCGCCTCGTCGGTGCGCATCCGCCTGGCGACGGCGGTTGCGGGCCGCGCCGCGTACCGGCCGAACGCGACCAGCGCGGCGGACGGCCGGGGCGGCCGGCGCATCGAGGAGAGCACGGCGGCGGCGAGGGCCTCGCCGCCGGCGGCGAGCGGGCCGAGCAGGCTGCGGTAGACGGCACGGTCGGCGCCGAGGCCCTCCGCGGTCTGGTCGACCGAGCGGCTCACCGCGGCGGCCCTGCCGCCGTCCAGCGGGTGCGCGAACACCACGTCGGGGTGGGCGAACCTGACGCCCCTGGACTCCAGGCCGAAGCGCAGGAGGAACGGCGACGCCAGCGCCAGCGGGTGCGCGGCCGAGCACACGTCGTGCCGGTAGCCGGGCAGGGTCAGTTCCTCGGTGCGGCAGCCGCCGCCCGGCGTGGCCGCGCCCTCGATCACGCTCACCCGCAGGCCGGCGGCGGCCAGCGTGACCGCGGCCGCGAGGCCGTTCGGCCCGCTGCCGATCACGATCGCGTCGGCCTCGCCGCCCATGAGCCCCCCGCCGGTCGGCCCGTGCTCCTGGTCACCCCGGATGTGTCATCCTCGGATCAGGCTAGCTGTGGCGGCGGCCGATGCCGCTACGCAGCACCAGGAGCGCGATCAGCGCGACCAGCACCCAGATCAGGAACGAGTGGACCAGCGCGTGACCGAGCACGATGGCCGCCACGACGACGAAGACGAAGAACAGGACCCGGTCAAGCGGAGCGCCCGGGCGCCGGCGGGAGACCCTGACCGGATCCTGGTGGGCGCGCGGTGCGTCTACGCGCGGCGCGTCCGGGCCGGAACCGTCGCCCGGCAGGTCGGGCAGGTCGTCGAACAGGCCCGCGAAGTCGCCCTGCGTCTTGGCGTTCATCGCGCGGTGCAGGCGATCGTCGAACTCGGCCTGGTCGAGGCGGCCGTCGCTGTAGTGCCTGGACAGCCGGTCGGCGACCTCGCTGCGCTCGGCGTCGGAGACCCGCATGCCCGGGTTAGCGCCGCGGCGCCTGGACTGGAATCCCGTTGTCCAGGGCGGGCTGACTTGTGGTGACATCTGACTGCGACCTCCTAGGTCGATGCGGTGAGTGGTGCGGCGGTCAGCGGGACCGGTTCTCCAGCGAGCTGAGCAGGTCGGAGGCGATCGACGCGTCCGCGCCCTCCTCGGGGATGAGCAGCCAGCCGGCCAGGTAGATGGGGATGCCGGCGCCGCCGACGAAGGCGAGCACGGCGAGTACGATGCGGACGACGATCGCGTCCACGCCGAGGTAGCGGGCGATGCCGGACGCGACGCCCGCCAGCATCCGGTCGTCGATGGGCCGGTAGAGCTCGCGGTAGCCGAACGCCTGGTACTGGCCTGAAGAGCGGGAGTTCGAGTAACTGCCCGCGCCGCGGGTCGCGCCGTCGAAGGGGCCGCCCGCCGGGCCTGCGTCGGCCGGCGCCGGGCCCGGCTCGGTGCCGATGCCGGTGTCGCTTGTTGTGTCGTTGCTGTTGGACTCTGGTTCTGATGCGCTCGTGTTCATACTTCAAGCGTGCGCCGTCCCTCGCGCGCGGAGTATCGGGAAGAACCCTGATCTGACCCTGAACGTCGGCCCGCAGGATCAGGGGTTGTCCCGATAGCGGCACCAGGGAACTGCCGCGATGATGGAGATGTGAACGGACAGCGGCCAGAGCCGGACCGGAACGGCGGATCCCGCCGGGAGGACCAGCACCGGGAGGGCTGGCACCACGGCTGGCTTGACGGCCACGCCGACTGGCGTGAGCACCTGATGGCCGGGCCGCAGCGGTCCGCCTCGCTCCAGCGGCCGCAGGAGGGCAGGATCGTCGGCGGGGTGGCGGCCGGGCTCTCGGCGCGCACCGGGATCAGCGTGACCGTCGTCCGGATCATCTTCGTGGTCACCTCGTTCATCAGCGGCTTCGGCGCCGCTGCCTACGTGCTCGGCTGGCTGTTCCTGCCCGCCGAAGGCGGGCAGGGCAGCATCGCGAGCAAGGCCCGGGCCGACCGGATCGGGATCGCGCTGGCGGCCGGGGCCGCGTCGCTGCTGATCCTGCTGCTGCTCGTGGCGTCCGCGGTCGGGGTCGGCTGGATCAGCTCGCTGTCGTGGCCGCCCGTCATCGTGCTGGCCGGGCTGGTGCTGATCTGGCGGAACGCGCCCGACAACGAGCGGGCCATGATGCACGGGGTGGTCGCCCCGCTGCTCGGCGAGACCGTTCCGCCCGTGCGATCCAGGATCGGCCTGCGGATGTGCGCGGCCGGGGCGCTGCTGATCGCCGGGCTGGTCACGCTGCTGACCGGGCACGTCACGACGAAGCTGCTGCACCCGCTGGTCGGCATGATCCTGGTGATCGCGGCGTTCGCCGTGCTGCTCGGTCCGTGGTGGCTGCGCATCGTCAAGGACCTCATGATCGAGCGCCAGGCCAGGGTCAGGGCCGAGGAGCGCGCCGAGATGGCAAGCCGGGTGCACGACTCGGTGCTCCAGACGCTGGCCCTGATCCAGCGCCGCGCCGACGACCCGCAGCAGGTCATCAGGCTGGCCAGGGCGCAGGAACGCGAGCTGCGGTCCTGGCTGTTCGGCGGGCGGGCACCGGGGTCCATGGACGGGCTGGCCACCACGCTGGCCGGCGGCATCCGGCTGATTCAGCAGGAGGTCGAGGCACATCACGGGGTCGTGGTCGAGGTGATCACGGTGGGCGACTGCCCGCTGAACGACGACCTGAGCGCGCTGCTCGCCGCGGCCCGCGAGGCCACGGTGAACGCGGCCAAGTGGTCGGGCGTGCGGGTGGTGTCGCTGTTCGCCGAGGTCGAGCCCGAGTGGGTGTCGGTCTTCGTCAGGGACCGCGGCCGCGGCTTCGACCCGGCCGCCGTGCCCGCCGACCGCAAGGGGCTGGCCGAGTCGATCAGGGCCAGGATGACCAGGCGCGGCGGGTCGGCGACGGTCAGGAGCGCCCCAGGCGAGGGCACCGAGGTGGCGCTGACGATGCCGCGCACGGCCGCGCACCGCGAGCCGAGCCGCACGTCCTGACGGGCGGATCGGCCCGGCCGGTCAGCTGACCGTGATGTCGAACCTGACCTTGACGATCGCCTGGCAGGCGGTCCCCCCGGGCGGTGGCGTGCCGCGGCAGTCGGGGGCGTGGTAGACCCAGGTCATCGTGGTCTTCCCGGGATGCTCGGCGATCAGCGTGAAGAAATAGAGCACCCGGCAGCCGACCAGGCCGGCGGCGCAGTGCCCGTCGTTGTACTGCCCGGCCACCCTGGCCACCCGCGGGTCGGGTCTTCCCTGCTCAACCCACCAGAACGGCCCGTCGGAGGTATCGACCTTGATGGCGAACCGCCCGCCCCCGCTGACGTTGATGTCGACGAGCTTGGACGGCGCGCCGGCCGCCCCGGGAACATACGGGATCGGGAGGTCGCCGAGCACGATCCCGTGGCTGTGGTTCTCCCGAAGCTCGCGGACCACCGGGTGGCCGTGCGGCGTCGAGCCTGAGGCGCACGCGGCCGCGAGCAGCGGCACCGCGGCGAGCACGGCGGCGCCCGCGAGGAGGGGCAGCCGCCTGGCCGGTCCCGCGAGCCATGGGTGAATGTTCATGACCACTATCTCCGGCCATAACGAGTGCGGTGTTTCCGGCCTTTTCGACGCGGCCGGCCCGGCGACCGGTTCCCGCGACGCTCGGCGGGCCGCCGCCGCGCTGGTATTGTCCTTGCGGGTTCGACCGTGAGCAAGTCAGGGGTTCTGAAGTGGCGCAGGCGATGCCGCTGCGGGTGTTCCTCGTCGACGACCACGGCCTGTTCCGCTCGGGCGTGCGGTCCGAGCTTGGCGACGAGGTCACCGTGGTCGGCGAGGCTGACGACGTCGCCCCGGCCATCGCCGGCATCGCGCAGGCCGTCCCCGACGTGGTGCTGCTTGATGTGCACCTTCCCGGCGGCGGCGGCCAGACCGTCGTTTCCGAGATAACGAAATCCCACCCGCAGGTCAGGTTTCTCGCCCTGTCTGCCTCCGACGCGCCCGAGGACGTGATCGCGGTGATCAGGGCTGGCGCCAGGGGATACGTGACCAAGACGATCTCGGGCGCTGACCTGATCGACGCGATCCGCAGGGTGGGGGCCGGCGACGCGGTGTTCTCGCCGCGGCTGGCCGGGTTCGTGCTTGACGCGTTCGCGCAGCAGCCCAGCCAGCAGGTGCGGCCCTCGTTCGATCCCGAACTCGACCAGCTGACCCCGCGCGAGCGCGACGTGCTCCGCCTGATCGCCCGCGGGTACACGTACAAGGAGATCGCCAGGGAGCTGTTCATCTCCGCCAAGACGGTCGAGACTCACGTATCGTCGGTGCTGCACAAGCTGCAGCTCTCGACCCGCCATCAGCTCACCAGGTGGGCGACGGAGCGCCGGCTGACCTGAAAATCGAGCTGGAGCGCCATGGCGGGGGAGCAGACCGACCTGTGCGGGCTCGACGCCGTGACGCTGGCCGGGCTGCTGCGCCGCCGCGAGGCGTCGGCACGCGAGGTGATCGCCGCGCACATCGCGCGGATCGAGGCGGTCGATCACCTGGTCAACGCCGTGGTCACCCGGACGTTCGAGCGGGCCCTCGACCAGGCGGCCGCGGCCGACCACGCGCTGGCGGGCGGCCAGCCGCCCGGCGTGCTGCACGGGCTGCCTGTCGCGCACAAGGACCTGGTCGAGACCGCCGGCGTGCGCACCACCCACGGCTCGCTGCTCTTCGCCGACCACGTGCCCGACCGCAGCGCGCTGCTGGTCACCAGGATGGCGGACGCCGGAGCGATCAGCCTCGGCAAGACGAACACGCCGGAGTTCGGTGCCGGGTCGCACACCGTGAACCGGGTGTTCGGCGCCACGAGGAACCCCTACAACCTGGCCCGCAGCGCGGGCGGCAGCAGCGGCGGCGCGGCCGCCGCGCTGGCCGCGCGGATGATCGCGCTGGCCGACGGCAGCGATCTCGGCGGCTCGCTGCGCAACCCGGCCAGCTTCTGCAACGTGGTCGGGCTGCGCCCGTCGCCCGGCCGGGTGCCGTCCTGGCCGGTCTTCGACGTCGCCGACTGGATGGGCGTGGACGGCCCGATGGGCCGCACCGTGGCCGACGTCGCGCTGCTGCTCGCCGTGCTGTCCGGCCCCGACCCGAGAGTGCCGCTGGCGCTCGACGCGCCGCCTCCCGCGCTCGCCGGGCCCGGCGACGTCGCCCGCCTGCTGGCCAGGGACATGCGCGGGGTGCGGGTGGCCTGGAGTCCCGACCTCGGCCTGCCGCTGGATCCCGCGGTCAGGTCCGTGCTGGCCCCGGCTCGGCAGGTGCTCGCCGACCTCGGCTGCGAGGTGATCGACGCCGCGCCCGACCTGACCGGCGCCGACGACGGCTTCCGCACCTGGCGCGCGCTGCGGTACGCCACCGCGTTCGGCCCGCTGGTCGCCGAGCACCCCGACCTGATCGGCGCCAACGTGGCCTGGAACGTCAGGCGCGGGCTCGATCTGAACGCCGCCGACCTCAGCCGGGCCACGGTGGCGCTGGCCGGGCTGGCCGAGCGGATCAGCGTCTTCTTCTCCGGCGTCGAGGTGCTTGCCTGCCCGGTCAGCCAGGTGCCGCCGTTCGAGGTGGGCCTGGACTGGGTGCACGAGATCGACGGGGTGACGCAGCATACCTACCTTGACTGGATGCGGTCCGCTTACCTGATCTCCGCGACCGGGCTGCCCGCGATCTCGGTGCCTGCCGGGTTCACCGCGGACGGGCTGCCGGTCGGGCTGCAGCTTGTCGGGCGCCGCCGCGGCGACTGGCCGCTGCTGGGCGTGGCGCACGCGTTCGAGGCCGCGACCGGGCACGGCCTGGTCACGCCCGCGCTGCCCGCGCTGCCCGCGCCGAGTTGAGCCCTCGCTACGGACGTGCCGTGACCCCCAGCTGGAGGCTGTGCCGCCTGGTCCGCGAGGGCCCGTATCTCGTCGGCGAACGTCGGCCATAGTTCCCCGGGCAGGAAGTGGCCGAGCCCGGGGAAGATGCGCAGCCGCGCGCCTTCGATAGCTGCGGCGGTTCGGCGTGCCGCGGCCGGCCGCAGGACCTGGTCGTCCTCGCCGTGCAGTACCAGGGCGGGCACGCGCAGGTCGCGAAGGCGCCCGCCATGCCATCTGGCTGTGCTCTGCCGCGTCTGCGCCGAGGCATCGCGGAAGCTCGGGCCGCCGTGTGTCAGGTCGCGGTCGATGCACTCGCGGGCGAGGGCTTCATCGAGCGGGTAGCCGGGGGACGCCAGGGCGCGGTAGACGGCCAGGCCGAGGGCGATGTCACCGTCCCGCCCGGCGGGGAACCGCATCCGTGCCATCCGGGCGAGGAAGCTGGGGCGGACGTAACGGAGCGCGCGGGCGTCGGTGGCGTCGCTGGGGAGGGCAGCGGAGGATGTCAGGCTGCGCACCCGGCCCGGGTGACGCAGCGCGATCCGCTGGGCTAGGACTCCGCCCAGCGAA
>Ga0335081_10010935_pt1 | contig 14682 bp, 12 predicted proteins | sample Lox_Sample_35_FD_206713 | JGI IMG/M metagenome (GOLD analysis project Ga0335081, IMG submission 206713) | Soil microbial communities from Loxahatchee National Wildlife Refuge, Florida, United States - Lox_Sample_3.5 | ecosystem: Environmental > Terrestrial > Soil > Wetlands | place: USA... | reverse complement strand
CGTACTTGGGTCCCTCGCTCAGCAGCGCGAGCAGGGCGTGCGGAACGCTCATGGCACTCCGTTCATCCAGGTCAATTCTCAGTAGAATACTGAGTATATTACCGAGTGCGCAAGGATGATCGGCGCGGGAGGCGCCAGCGTGGAGTTCGGGCCGGGTTACGAGCCGAGCACCTGGCGCAGGTAGTCGTTGCCGAACCGGCGCTCGGGGTCGACCGCGTCCCGCAGTGCCACGAAGTCGGCGAACCTCGGGTACACGCCGGCCAGGTACTCGGCGTCGCGGGTGTGCATCTTGCCCCAGTGCGGCCGCCCGCCGACCGCGGCCATGATGGCCTCGGTCTGCGCGAAGTACTCCTCGTGCGGCGCGGGATAGTAGACGTGGAACGCGATGTAGGCGGAGTCGCGTCCGCTCGCGGTGGACAGCCAGATGTCGTCGGCCGGAGCGACCCTGACCTCGATCGGGAAGCTGATCCGCCAGCCCCGCCTGGCGAGCAGGGACCGCACCTCGGCGAGCACGTCGGCCAGGTGCTCCCTGGGCACCGCGTACTCCTGCTCCTTGAATCTGACCCGCCGCGGGCTGGTGAAGACCTTGTACGGCGCGTCGGTGTAGCTGCGAGCGGACAGCGCGCGGCTCGCGGCCGCGTTCACCCGCGGGATCACGGCAGGGACCCGGTAGCCGAGCCGGCAGGTCGCGCCGAACAGCGAATTGGAAAGGAACTCATCGTCCAGCCAGTGCCTGAACCTGCGCAGCGGCCTGGCCGGGCCGGGCGAGCGGTTGTTCCGCTTGGTCAGGCAGCCGTTGGAGTGCGGGAACCAGAAGAACTCGAAATGCTCGTTCTCGCTGGTCAGCTCGTCAAGCCGGGAGATCACCTCGGACCAGCGCATCGGCTGCTCGCGCGCGGTCAGCAAGAACCTGGGCTCCACCCTGAACGTGACCGCCGTGAGCACCCCGAGGGCGCCGAGGCCGACCCGCGCCGCGTCGAACAGGCCGGCCGGGCCGCCAGCGCCTGCCTGGCCGTCGGCCGAGCAGGTCACAATGCTGCCGTCGGCCAGCACGAGCTCGATCGCGGCGATCTGGGCGGCCATGCTTGCGCTGGCCCGCCCGGTGCCGTGCGTGCCGGTCTGGGTCGCGCCGGCGACGGTCTGCATCTGGATGTCGCCCATATTGGTCAGCGACAGCCCGCGGCCGTCCAGCCACTGGTTCATCCGCCACAGCGGGCAGCCGGCTTCGACGGTGATCAGCCCGGCCTCGTCGTCCACCGACCGGATCGCGGTCAGCCCGCCCGGCAGCAGCAGCACCCCGTCCGTGCTCGCCGTCGGAGTGAACGAGTGGCCGGTGCCGGTCATCCGCACCGTAAGGCCGTCGGCGGCGGCCTTGGTGACCTCCTCGGCGACCTCGGCCGCCGACCTCGGTGAGCGTACCCGGGCCGGCCTGGCGGTCACGTTCCCAGCCCAGTTCTGCCAGGAGTGCGTGTCGCTGGCGGTCATCGGCAGCCGTCCTTTGCTGCGGTTAGCTGATCATCACCCCATTGTGCCGGCTCGCCCGGCTGACCGGTGCCGAGCCTGCCGAGCCCGGTCGCGCAGACCAGCACGCCGGCGATGCCGCAGCAGGCGGCGACTACGAAGCCGGACCGGGCGCCGTGCGCGTCGATGACCCGGCCCGACACAGCCGACCCGAGCGCCACGCCGACCGAGACGGTGGAGCTGAGCCAGGCCATGGCCTCGGTCCTGCGGTGCTCGGGCGCCTGTCGCTCAAGGATCGCGTAGCCGGCCATCAGCGTGGGCGCGACCGCGAGGCAGGCCACGAAGCCGGCCAAGGCAAGCGCCAGCAGGCCGGGCATGAGCCAGAAGGTCGACACGCCGGCCGCGGCGATCGCCGCGGTGATCGCGAATCTCCGCCCGATCGGCGCGCTCCAGCCGCGGGTGCCATACCACAGGCCGCCGACCGCGCTGCCGAGCGCGTACGTGCCGATGACCAGCCCGGCAAGCGGCCGGTGGCCGCGCTCGGAAGCGAAGGCGACGGTGGACAGGTCCACGCTGGAGAACATCGCGCCGAGCAGCAGGAACGTCGGCGCGAGCGTGACCAGGCCGGCGGCGGGCAGCTCGGGCAGGCCGAGCTGCCCGCGGCGCCGGGCGCCGCCCGCCGCGAGTGCCGGCCTGGCGGGCCGTGGCCTCGGCGGCGGCTCGGTCCTTCGCTGGCCCGCGAACAGCAGTGTCCCCGTGGCGCAGAGCAGGACCGCCGAGCCGATGCCGGCGGCCGGGCGCAGCTGAGTCGCGAGCAGCGTGACCAGCGCGGGGCCGACCACGAAGATGAGCTCGTCGTTGACCGACTCGAGCGCGAAGGCGGCGTGCATCGCCCCGGCGTCGCCGGCCAGCAGCGTGCTCCACCTGGTCCTGACCATGCTGCCGATCGACGGCATGGACGCTCCCGCCACCGCCCCGGTGACCAGCAGCAGCCAGAACGGCGCGGAGAGCTCGGCGCAGGCCACGAACGCGCCGGCCGCCAGCACGAAGACGCTCGCCTGCGCGACCAGGACGCGCCGCTGGCCGAGCCGGTCGGCCTGCTTCGCGATCAGCGGACCGAGGACGGCGTAGCCGACCGACCCTGCGGCGGCGACCGTCCCGGCGGTTCCGTACCTGCCGGTCAGCAGCGCGATGAGGAGCACGGTGCCGAGCCCGTACATCGACATCGACATCCGGCCGACGAACCCGGAAGCGGAGAAGGCAAGCGCTCCGGGCCTGCGCAGCAACGCCACGTAGGCGTTGCCGCCGCGGCCGCCGACCCGCGCCATCGCTGTGACCTCCCCACCTGACCGTATCGGCCGTGACCGGGTTGTTTGTCCGGCGGGGGTGGTATTGAGCATCCGTAACCGGATCTAGCCCTAGATATAATCACGGTGCCTACAATGAGGACCGTCATGGGATTTCTGCTGCGGCTTGTGAAGCGGCACGCGGGCGCTGCGGCGCGGCGGTCCATCCCACGTCCGGCCCTGATCGCGGGTGGCGCGATACCGGCCGGGTTCGCGCTCATCATCGTCCTCGCGGTCGGCGGCGTCACGGCGAGCGCAGCCACCCGGGCGGCCGGGCTTGCGTCCGGCATCCTGCTCGACCAGCCTGATCACGGCGGCCAGCCCGCGAGCTCGGCGGCCGGCGCGCAGGCGGCGTTCAGCCGGATCATCCTGCCCGACCTGCTGATCGTGCTGCCCAAGGGGCTGACCGGCCCGCAGATCAGCGGGCTTCGCGAGATCAAGGGCGTCAGGAACATCATCACGTTCGACGGCGCTGAGGTGACCGCCGACGGGCACAAGGCCAGCGTGATCGGCGTCAGTCCCAGCGTGTTCAGGTCCTGGGTGCCGCTGGGCACGGCCACTGACCAGCGGCTGTGGACCGACCTGGCGGCCGGCGACTTCATCGAGTCCAGCCAGGCCACCGGCCTGCCCGTCCTGTCGGCTGGCCGCCGCTACCTGCTGACCGGGGCGTCGTCGGTGCGCGTGCCGTTCGCCGCCACGGCCAGGATCGGCATCGCAGGCGTCGACCTGCTCGTGAACCAGGCGCTCTCGGCCAGGCTCGGCCTGGTGCACCGGGTCGCCGCGCTGATCAGCGCGCCTGGCCCGAGCGTGGGCGCGCTGACCGCGCAGGTGCGCACCGTGCTCGGCGTCGGCGCCAGGGTCGTTGACCTGCGCGATAGCCGGCTTCCGGTGACCACCACCAAGCCTGGCCAGATCTCCAGCTACCTGCAGCTGTTCCGGGCGTCGGCGGCCAAGTACTGCCCGGCGATGTCGTGGACCATACTCGCGGCGATCGGGCAGATCGAGAGTGCCGACGGCCAGAACGTGGGCCCGTCAAGCGCCGGTGCGCTCGGCCCGATGCAGTTCCTGCCGTCCACCTGGGCAGAGTGGGGAATCGACGGGTTCGGCCCGGCGGGCACGCCGGACATCATGAACCCGATGGATGCCGTGCCGTCGGCAGCACGGATGCTGTGCGCGGACGGAGCGTCGAGCGGCACCCAGGCCGGGCTGCGGCAGGCGATCTTCGCCTATAACCACGCCGACTGGTACGTCAACGAGGTGCTCGCGCTGGCCGCGGAGTACGCCGCCGAGTACCGCTGAACGTCGGGGCGGCCCGTTGGCCGCGCGGCAGGGCCAGGCCTGATTGGATGTCGGCATGGCGACAGGTTCAGCGTTCCTGCTCGTGTCGTTCGGCGGCCCGGAGGGCCCCGATGACGTGCTGCCGTTCCTGCGCAACGTCACGGCGGGCCGCGACGTGCCCGACAGCAGGCTGGCCGAGGTGGCCGAGCACTACTACCGGTTCGGCGGGGTCAGCCCGATCAACGCCCAGTGCCGCGACCTGCTCGGCGCGATCGAGAAGGAGTTCGCGGCGGGCGGCCCGGGCCTGCCGGTCTACTGGGGCAACCGGAACTGGCGGCCCTACCTGGCCGACACCCTGCGCGCGATGGCCGACGACGGGGTCGAGCGGGCCGTGGCGCTGGCGACCTCGGCGTACAGCTCGTTCTCCAGCTGCCGGCAGTACCTGGACGACATCGATCGTGCCCGCGCGAAGGTCGGGGCCGGCGCGCCCGAGGTCAGCAAGATCCCGCCGTACTACCGGCACCCGGCCTTCGTGTCCTGCTTCACCGATGCGGCGGCGCGCGCGCTTGCCTCCCTGCCCGCCAGCCTGGCGGCCGACGCCGAACTCGTCTTCACCGCGCACAGCATCCCCGAGTCCATGTCGGCCGCCAGCGGCCCGGGCGGGGGAGCGTACCCGGCCCAGCTCGCGCACGTGGCCGGCCAGGTCGCGGCGGGCCTGCGCAGGACCAGCTGGCAGCTTGCCTACTCCAGCCGCAGCGGGCCGCCTGCCGTGCCGTGGCTGGAACCTGACATCTCCGACTGCCTGGCCGGCCTGGCGCAGGCGGGTTCGCGCGCGGTCTGCGTTATCCCCATTGGTTTTGTCAGCGATCACATGGAGGTCATCTTCGACCTGGACGTCGAGGCGGCGCAGACGGCGCAGCGGCTCGGCCTGGCGATGGCCAGGGCCGCCACGCCGGGCACCGACCCGCGGTTCGTCGCGATGATCGCCTCGCTGGCGCGGGAGTGGGAGGGGGGCGGAGCCCGGAAGGTTGCCAGCGCGCTCGGCGACGAGCAGGCCGGATTCTGCTCGGCCGGCTGCTGCGCCGCAGGTGCGGGCCGGCTGCCCGGCCAGGCCTGGGCCAGGCCGTGACCGCGCCGGCCGTGCCTGACCGGAACGGGCTGCTCGACCTGGCCTGCGCGGTGGCCAGCGAGGCCGGCCAGATGCTGGCCGCCCGCCACGGCCGCCCGTCGGTGGTCGGCACCAAGAGCAGCCCCACCGACGTCGTCACCGAGATGGACCAGGCCGCCGAGCGGCTGATCAGGAGCCGGATCACGGCGGAGCGGCCGGGGGACGCGATCCTGGGCGAGGAGGGCGGCCAGACCGGCGGAGCGGCGGCGGTCCGGTGGATCGTCGATCCGCTCGACGGGACGGTGAACTACCTGTACGGGCTGCCCGAGTGGGCGGTCAGCGTGGCCGCCGAGGTAGACGGGCTGGTGGTGGCCGGCGCGGTCTGCGTGCCGAACCGGGAGCGGCTCTACGGCGCAGTGCTCGGCGGCGGCGCCTGGCAGGCCGATGTGACGGATCTCACCCGGGCGGGACGCCGGCCGCTGGCCTGCAACCAGGACGTGCCGCTGGCGCGGGCGCTGGTCGCCACCGGCTTCGGCTACGAGCCGGGACGGCGCAGGGTGCAGGGCGAGGTGCTTAGCGCGATCGTGCCGCGGGTAAGGGACATCCGGCGCAACGGAGCCTGCGCGGTCGATCTGTGCTCGCTGGCAGTCGGCCAGGTGGACGCGTACTACGAGCGGGGTGTGCAGTACTGGGACATCGCGGCGGGCAGCCTTATCGCCCGCGAGGCGGGTGCCGTGGTCGCCGGGCTTGCCGGCAGGCAGGCCGGGCCGTCCATGACGCTCGGGGCCGGGCACGGCCTGTTCGCCGAATTGCACGACCTGCTGCTGAGCCTGGACGCCGAACGGGACGACGAGGACTGACCGGCGGCGCCCGGCCGGGGTCCTACGGGGTTTCCGGGCAGCGCCATAGAGAGCTACGCGTGATCACTGGGTGATTCGAGGCGACACGAACCGCCGCGGTGGTCGGCTACGTGTACATCAGGCGGGGACGTGACAGAATTCCCCGCCGGATTCGGGCACAACCAGGGCCGCGAAAGCGTTGCACTCGCGCGAGACGTTTGACGATGGAGGAGTAAGGCCACCATGGCAACCGATTACGACAGCCCTAGGAAGACTGACGAAGAGCTCACCGAGGACAGCTTGCAGGAACTGCAGGCTCGCCGGATGGACAAGTCATCGACGTCGATCGACCTCGACCCCGATGATGTTGCCGAGTCGCTTGAGCTGCCAGGAGCGGATCTTTCCAATGAGGAATTGTCGTTCCGGGTGATCCCGCGGCAGGCCGACGAGTTCACTTGCTCAAGCTGCTTCCTTGTGCACCACAGGAGCCAGCTTGCTGAGACCCGCGGCGGCGAGCCGATCTGCCGGGAGTGTGCGGCCTAGGCTTCGGCGCAGGCTCGGCCCGACCTGAGGCCGCGCCTGGGTCTGAGCCTGGGCCTTGCCTGCCCCTGGCCTAAGCGCGCCCGCGGCCAGATCTCGCGCTCACCTGGCCTTAAGGCCGCGCCTGTGGCCAGATCTCGCGCTCGTCGCGCCGCGGATCGCTGACGACGGTTCCGCCGTCGGCCCGGAACATTCGGACCTTCCGGTCGTCGCCGTAGGCCGGCCAGCCGGGATCCCCGGTGCCAGCGAACCTGACCCAGGCCGCGTGCATATCGCTGGCGACGTCCTGCGGCGCAGGCCCGCCCAGGAGCGCGTCCGCGTCCGGCGAGCGTAGGTTGTCGAACACGAACGGGATCTCCAGCGCGTGCGCCGCGCCGATCACCGGTCTCGGCCAGGCGAACTCGTAGAAGTAGGTAGCGGCCGGCCCGGCGGACCTGGCCTGCGCGACCGCCTGCGCGGGCTGCAGGAAGAAGCGGTCGGTCAGCAGGGCGGCGGCCAGGTCACCCGGTGTGGCACCCGGCCGGTTGGCACGGTAGGTCTCGATGACCTCGCTCGTGGCGCCGATCCTGGCGCCCATGGCCGCCAGCACGCCGTCGTTGATCGTGGCTGCCACCCCCGACGGCACCAGGAACAGCCGGTACTCCTCGGCGTTGGTGCCGATCAGCAGCGGCACGCCAGAGCCCGCACCGGCCGCGATCGCGGCCAGCGGGTGGGCGGTCATCAGGTCGCCGTCGATCACCGGGACGAGCGGCATGGAGCCTGCCACGATAGTCGCGCCGAACCTGGCCGGGTTGGGCTCGCCGGCCAGTGCGTCGCGCACCGCCGCCTGCGCCGCGATCAGGTCGGGCAGGTCCACCTGCGCCAGGCTGGCGGCGGTGACCTCGCCGCCGCTCAGCGTGACCCCGGCGGCGGCGAGCGCCTTGCCGATCTCGGCGGTGATCAGCGCGGCGTCCTGCGGGGTGGCGGCGGCCTGCACCGCGCCGCTTTCGGCGATCGCCTTGGCGAACAGCCCGGCCGCCCGCGGCAGCGAAAGCAGCGTGGTCACGCTCATCGCGCCCGCCGACTCGCCGAAGACCGTCACGTTGCCTGAATCGCCGCCGAACGCGCCGATGTTGTCCCGCACCCATTCGAGCGCCGCGATCTGGTCGAGCAGCCCGCGGTTGGCCGGCGCGTCGGGCAGCAGCGCGAAACCGTCAATGCCCAGCCGGTAGTTGATGCCGACCAGCACCACGCCGTCCCTGGCGAACGCATGGCCGTCGTACATGGCGATCGCGGAGTTGCCGTTGGCGAACGCACCGCCGTGGATCCACACCATCACCGGCAGGCCGGAGCCAGCCGGGTCAGGGGTCCAGACATTGAGGTTCAGCCAGTCGTCGCCCGCGATATTCGGCTCGGCGAGCAGGCGGTCGAACGGGGCCGGATAGTCCGGCTTGGGCGGGGTGGGACCGTAGGCGGTGGCCTCCCTGACCCCGGTCCACAGCGCGGGCGGTACTGGCGCCTTGAACCGGCGGCTGCCGGTCGGGCTCGCGGCGTAGGGGATGCCGAGGAAGCGGCTCACGCCGTCGCTGGTCTCGCCGCGCAGCGTCCCGTGCGTGGTCTGCACTGTTGGTCCCATGACCGCACTCTGCCATAGGTCGGCCTGCCGCGGTCCCGGCCGGGGCGCCTGATCTAATCTCGGCGATGAGCGGCGGCCGGGCAGGTGCGGGCGCAGATCGGGAGGGTGGATGTCGGTCAGGGCGGACACGATCTTCAGCGGCGGCGCCGTTTACACGTCCGACCAGGCCGGCCGGCGCCTGATCAGGGCGGCTGGCCCGGGCGGCCGGCCCGCCGACGCGGTCGCGGTGGCCGGCGGCACGATCGTCGCGGTCGGCACTGCCCAGGACTGCGCCGAGCTGGCCGGGCCAGGCACCGAGAGGGTCGAGCTGGCGGGCCGGGCCCTGCTGCCCGGCTTCCAGGACGCGCACGTGCACCCCGCCTTCGCCGGGGTGACGATGGTCAGCTGCAACCTGATCGGCTGCGCCAGCCTGGACGCGGCGATCGCCAGGATCGAGGCGTACGCCACGGCGCATCCCGAGAAGGAGTGGATCGCCGGCAGCGGCTGGCGGATGGAGTGGTTCGAGCGAGGCACCCCGAGCCGGCGGCAGCTTGACGCCGTGACCGGGGGGCGGCCCGCGTTCCTGCTGAACAGGGACGGGCACGGGGGCTGGGCCAACACCAGGGCGCTTGAGATCGCCGGGTTCGACGCGGCGACGCCTGACCCGGCCGACGGGCGGTTCGAGCGGGAGGCCGGCGGCGGGCTGCAGGGCACCGTGCACGAGGGCGCCGCGGACCTGGTCGGCGCGTTCGTACCCAAGCCGACCTTCGACGAGCGGCTGGCCGGCCTGCTGCTCGCGCAGCAGCACCTGCACGCTCGCGGGATCACGGCCTGGCAGGACGCGATCGTGGGGCCGTACCTCGGCTCGCAGGACCCGCTGCCCGTCTACCTGGCCGCCGCGCGGTCCGGGCAGCTCACCGCGCGGGTACAGGGCGCGCTGTGGTGGGACCGCGGCCGTGACGCCGGGCAGATCGACGACCTGCTCGGCCGTCGCGAGACGGGGGAGCAGGGCAGGTTCCGCGCCCGCACCGTGAAGATCATGCAGGACGGCGTCGCGGAGAGCTTCACGGCCGGGATGCTCGAGCCCTACCTGGATTCCTGCGGCTGCCAGACCGCCGGGCGCGGGCTGTCGCACGTGGACCCCGACGAGCTGCGCGCCGACGTGGCGGCGCTTGACGGGCTAGGGTTCCAGGTGCACTTCCACGCGATCGGCGACCGTGCCGTGCGCGAGTGCCTGGACGCCGTCGCCGCCGCCCGCTCGGCCAACGGAGCGAACGACCACCGGCACCACATCGCCCACGTCCAGCTGGTCCATCCGGACGACGTGCCGAGATTCGCCGCGCTCGGGGTGACGGCGAACATGCAGGCACTCTGGGCGGCGCACGAGCCGCAGATGGACGAGCTGACCACGCCCTTCCTCGGTCCCGAGCGGTCAGCCCGGCAATACGTCTTCGGCGACCTGGCCCGCTCGGGCGCTCGGCTGGCCGCGGGCAGCGACTGGGCGGTGAGCAGCGCGAACCCGATCCGCGCCATCCACGTCGCGGTGAACAGGTCGCTCTACCGCGCCGTGGGCGCCGAGGCCGAGCCGTTCCTGCCCGGGCAGGCGCTCGACCTAGCGCAGGCGCTGGCCGCCTACACCGCAGGGTCGGCGCACGTGAACCACCTGGACGACGTGACCGGATGGATCGCGCCCGGCAGGTTCGCCGACCTGATCGTGCTCGACCGGGATCCGTTCGCCGGGCCGCCTGCCGAGATCGCGGCGACGACCGTGCTGGCGACCTACGTCGAAGGCGAGGCCGTGTACCGGGCGGCCGCGCTGGCCTGAACCGCTCGCGGTGACCTTGGCGGCGTGCGCACAGTAATGTGTGGTAGCCACCTGATACGCAACTGCCAGCCGCGCCGCTGCGGCGAGTGGCTGGCTGCACCAGCATTCCGGAGGCCGCCGGATGGCCCTTGCACGGTTGAAGTACGCCGCCGAGGCCAGAACCGCCCTGCACGCGATCACCTCCGATCCCTCTTACGGGGCCGCGGCCCTGTCCAGCGCCCAGACAATGGCGAACCTGCTCAGGGACTACCTGCCTGACGCGCCGCGGGAAACCGGCCTGCTGATCGCGGCCGCCACGGCCGGAGTCTCCGCGCAGCTCTCCGACCATGTCGCGCAGGGCCTCGATGCGCGGACGGCGGTGAGCCTGGCCGCGTCGTCGCTGGAGACGGCGAGCGCCTTCACGCCCGAGGCGTGCGAATGGGTGGCGGCCGAGCTCGCGATCGCGCTCGGGCTCCCGGGCAGCGACCTGCTCAACGTGGCTGCGGTCGGGGACGAGCCGGAAGCGGCCCAGACCGTGCCCCAGGCCGGCCTGGCGCAAGCGGGTTCCGCTCCGGGGCCCGAACGGCCGGTGCCTGGCCGGCCTGAGCCCGGCGGTCAGCCGACGGGCTTGCCGCCTTCCACCGAACTGGCAGCGAACGCTGCCCGGGCCGGTCCCGCCCGGGTGCCTGCTGCGCAGCGCCTGCCAGGGCCGATCTCGCCGCACGCGGCAGCGCTTGCCTTCGGCGGCCACGGCAGCGGGCCGGTGACCGGAGCGCCGCCGCCGATGCCCGTGCCACGCGCGGGCGAGCGGACGCAGAACGCGCCGTTCATGCTGACCGACGGCGGCCGCTACACGATCGGCTGGCGGTTCTGGCCCGCGCAGAGCGGCGGGCCGTCGTTCGTGACCCTGCACCGGAACGCGCTCGGCTCGCTGCGCGTGGTCGAGCGCTACCCGCTCACCGAGGAGGGCTGGGCGGCGGCATGGCGCGCCCTGCTGAGCCTGGAGCCCGCCACCGCCCGCCGGGTACTCAGAGCGCTGGCCGAGCGGGCCGGAGCGGACAACAGCCAGGTGCGCAAGGAGCTTGACGGCCAGTCGCTGGCCAGCCTGCCCGAGGCCGTGCTCCTGCTCGGCTACGTTCAGGGCACCAACCTGCCGACCGGCGAGTCGTATGACCTGCGGTTCTTCCGCGACCACCTGGCCATCTACCCGCGCAACGGGCTGGACGTCCTCGCCATGGTCCCGGCCGGGGAGATCGCCGCGATCGACGTTATCGATCCCCGCGTGCCGTTCGGCGGCTACGGGTACGGATCGGACTCCTCCGTCGATCGCGGCGTCCTCGCGGCGGCGCTGCGTTCGCCCGCCGCGCGGGGCCGGACCAGCGCGATGGTGCGCGTGCGGGCGGGCACGTCTGACCTGGTGTTCGCGATCAGCAGATCCGAACCGGGGCCGTTGCGCACCGAGCTCGGCATCGCGCTGCGCTCGCCCGGTCTGGGCGGACCGGCCAGCCCGGCGCCCGGCTCGCGCGCGCCGGCTCAGGCCCACGTACAGGGCCCGCAGGCCGCGGCCCAGGCCCGCGGTGCCGCGCCGGCCGCGCCGGCCTCTCCGGTGGACGAGCTGGCCAGGCTGGCCTCGCTGCTCGACAACGGCCTGCTCACCCGCGAGGAGTTCGAGCACCTGAAGGCGCGTCTCATCCAGGGCCAGTGACCGAAGGCCGACTAGCGAAGGGGGCGGTGCCATGCGTATGGTCGCGCTCGGTGCGGGCGGGCCAGCGGTTTCCAGGGCCGGGCTCGGCCTGATGAGCATGTCAGGCGTCTACGGCCCGGCCGACGAGGCAGAGTCGGTCGCCACCATCCACGCGGCGCTTGACGCCGGGATCACGCTGCTTGACACCGGCGACTTCTACGGCTCAGGCCACAACGAGCTGCTGCTACGCGAGGCGCTGCGCGGCCGGGACAGGTCCGGCGTGTTCATCGGCGTCAAGTTCGGAGTGCAGCGCGCGCCAGGCGGCGCGCTGGTGGGCCGCGACACAAGCCCGGCCGCGGTGAAGAGCTCGCTCGCCTATACCCTGACCAGGCTCGGCACCGACTACGTGGACCTGTACCAGCCGGCCAGGCTCGACCCGCGGGTGCCGATCGAGGACACGGTCGGCGCGATCGCCGAGCTGATCGAGGCCGGCTACGTGCGCTACCTCGGACTGTCCGAGATGGGCGTGCAGACCATCAGGCGGGCCCACGCGGTGCACCAGGTGAGCGCGCTGCAGATCGAGTACTCGCTGATGAGCCGCGGGATCGAGGCGGAGATCGTGCCGTGCGTCCGCGAGCTCGGCATCGCCGTCACGGCCTACGGCGTGCTCTCACGCGGGCTGCTCTCCACGGCCACCGCGCGGTCGCTGGCACCGGGTGACCCGCGGTCCAGGTTTCCCAGGTTCCAGGGCGAGAACCTGCAGCGAAACCTTGGCCTGCTCACGACCGTCGAGTCGATCGCCGGCCGGCACGGCGCTACCGCGGCACAGCTCGCGTTCGCCTGGGTCCTGTCCCGCGGGGACGACATCATCCCGCTGGTAGGGACCAAGCGGAGGGACCGGCTGGCCGAGGCGCTCGGCGCCCTCGACCTTGAGCTCGGCCAGGACGAGCTTGCCGAGCTCCAGGCCGCCGTCCCGCCCGGCGAGGTTGCTGGCGACCGCTATGACCCGGCCAGCATGGCGAGCCTGGACAGCGAGTCCCAGGCCCAGTGATTCCCGCGGCGGTGCGCTGTCGGTGCGCGGTGACAGCATGGCCGACGTGACGGACACTGTGGTCGGCAAGGCGGTGGTCGGCAAGGCGGTGGTCGCGCAGCGGTGCACTGCGCAGCTGCTGTCGGGACCGCCGGAGCGCAGCGCGCTCGCCGTGGTCGGCCGGCTGCTCGCCGTGCAGGGCCAGGATCCGCGCGGAGCCAGGCTCGCCGTCCGCGCTCGCTCGGCCGGGCTGACCGCCGCCGACGTGGACCGGGCGCTGACGGCGGAGCGGTCGCTGCTGATCACCTGGCTGAACCGGGGGACCTTGCACCTGATCGCCGCCGAAGACTACTGGTGGCTGCACGCGCTGACCGCGCCGCCAGTGGCCCAGGGGGTCGCGCGGCGGCTCGGGCAGCAGGGCGTGAGCCAGGCCGACACGGACCGTGCGGTCGGCGTCATCGACGCGGCGCTCGCCGCCGATGGCCCGCTGACCCGCGCCGACCTGCGCGAGCGGATCGCCGCGGCCGGGGTCCGCACGCAGGGCCAGGCGCTGGTGCACCTGCTGGCCAGCGCCAGCCTGCAAGGCCTGATCGTCCGCGGGCCGATCGCCGGGCGCGAGCACGCGTACGTCAGGGTGGCTGACTGGCTCGGGCCTCGCCCGGCCGCGTTCGGGCCGTCCAGCTTCGATCGCTCCGCCGCCCTCGCCGAGCTCGCCAGGCGCTACCTGGCGGGTCACGGCCCGGCCACCGCCCGGGACCTGGCGAAATGGTCCGGGCTGCCGCTCGGCGACGCACGTCGTGGGCTCGCCGCGATCGCCGCTGAGCTGCGGGAGCGCCCGGACGGCCTGGCCGAGCTGGCGGGATCGGCGGCCCAGCCCGAAGGCGCGGGCTCCGTGGCGGCGCTGGCGCCGCCACGGCTGCTCGGCTCGTTCGATCCGCTGCTGCACGGCTGGTCGGACCGGGGGCCGGTACTCGGCCAGCACGCGGAGGTGGTCACGGTCAACGGCCTGTTCCGGCCGTTCGCGCTGGCCGGCGGCCGAGCCGTGGCGACCTGGACGCTGGACGGCGGCGAGGTGGCGCTTGCTCCGTTCCGGCCGCTGCCCGAGCCGGTGGCCGCCGCCCTGCGCGATGACGCGGCCGACGTGCTCCGCTTCCTGGGCCTGCGGCCGCGCGGGCCAGCCGGACAGCAGCCGTGCCCCGGCGCCGGGAAGCCGGCTGAGATGGCTCCCGGTAAATCGGCCGAACCGCGTGCCACACTGGCGGAGTGACCGAGCTGGTGCTCCGGCCCGCCGAAGTCGGCGACCTTCCCGGTGTCCTTCGTGCCGACCAGCACGCCGCGGCCGGAGACGCCGAGCGGATCGATTTCCTCACCGCCAGCATCGGCCGCGGCGAGTGCCTGGTCTGCGTGCAGGACGGGGAGGTAGCTGGCTTCGCGGTGCGCAGGCCGGCGCATTTCTACGGCCGCGACTTCGTTGACCTGCTCGCAGTCCACCCAGCGCGGCGCCGTGGCGGCCTCGGCCGTGCGCTGCTGCGCGAGGCGCTGGCCAGGGCCGGCACAACCCAGGTGTTCACCTCGACCAACACATCCAACCTGCCGATGCGGTCACTGCTCGCCGCCGACGGCTGGACGTTCAGCGGCGAGCTCGACGGGCTGGACGAGGCAGACCCCGAGCTGGTCTTCTACGCGCGCCGGCCGGCCTAGCCAGGCCGCGCCGCGCCGCATTGGCGGTCGCCCTGGCGGTCACACCCTGGCGGCCAGCGCGATCAGGTCGGGCGCGACGACGTCCACGGCAGCCGGTGGGGCCGGCGCGGTTCGGCCCGGGCCCCACTCCAGCGGCCGGGATATAAAGGCAGTGCGCAGCCCGGCCTTCGCGGCGTGCTCAAGGTCGCCCGGATGGCAGGCGACCATCAGCACCTTCTCCGGCGCCACCTCGAAGAAGTCAGGTACCAGCCGATACACCCGAGGGTCCGGCTTGTAGCTCCCGGCCAGCTCGGCAGA
>Ga0335081_10010934_pt1 | contig 14683 bp, 15 predicted proteins | sample Lox_Sample_35_FD_206713 | JGI IMG/M metagenome (GOLD analysis project Ga0335081, IMG submission 206713) | Soil microbial communities from Loxahatchee National Wildlife Refuge, Florida, United States - Lox_Sample_3.5 | ecosystem: Environmental > Terrestrial > Soil > Wetlands | place: USA... | reverse complement strand
AAGGCCTACCTCAGCAAGCGGTACCTCTTGAAGCACCTGCCCGCGTTCGGGCTCCGCAGGATGACCCTCGGCGGCCTGAGCAACTCAGGGTGATCTGGGCGCATGAGAATACTGCGAAAGGAAGGCGCCAACATCCTGGTGGTGGCCTCGCCCACCGAGAACGCGAGGCTCGGCGACTACCTCATGGTCGCGGACAGGGATGAGCGGAGCCTCATCCTCCAGATCTACGACGAGAACTACCTCGACGTGAGCGGGATAGAGGAGGAGGTGGCCAGGGAGGAGGTGCTCTTCTCGTCCACCCAGGGGGTGACGGAGGACCCAGCGGACGTCGCGACGATCTCCAAGGAGATACGAGACATGAGGCTCCTCCAGTGCAAGGCAAGGGGGAGCATAGAACACGGCCGCTACAGCTCCCGGAACGACTGGATACCGTCGCGGACCGCCTCCAAGATAACCAAGCTGAGTATCAACGAGCTGCTCGACACGGTCGGGAGGCCAGGCGAGAGGTTCATCAAGATAGGGAGGACTGGGAGCAGGAACCAACAGTTCAGCATCCCCGCCGAGGCGCTCGACGGCCGGGTCACCATAATCACGGGGAGGAAGGAGTCCGGCAAGTCGCACCTCGCGAAGATGATGGTGCGCGGCCTGGTCCAGCAAGGGGCCTACTGCATCGTCTTCGACCTCAACGACGAGTACGGCAGCATCGGGACGAAGGCCGACGGCAGCAGCACGGACATCGCGAAGAAGATCGACGTGAGGAGGCCGGGGCGCAACCTCAAGTTCTCGCTCGCGGGGGCGGGCCTCCGCGCAATCACCTCCCTCTTGCAGCACTCGCTCGACGTGACGGGGACCTCCATCAGGGAGTTCATCCGCATCTGGGAGGCGATGGAGGCCAAGCACGAAGTGGGGATGACCTCCCTGGGCAACTACATCCAGCAGTGGCGCTGCAACGAGTTCGTCCGCGACGCGCTCTACTCGCGGTTCTACACCCTCTCGAACTCGGGGATATTCTACGACGGGAAGGCGGGCGACCCGGACACGAGGGACGACGACGCCATCGAGACCTTCTTCGAAGCCCACCCCGACGGCGGCGCCCTCGTGATCTCGCTGACGCGGACGTCGCCCCTGAACAGGAGGATGACCGTGGAGCTCATCCTCTCGAAGCTCGTCGAGCTGCTCGAGCATCGGAAGATACCGCCGGTCTTCCTCCTCTCGGAGGAGGCCCACCTCTACCTAAGGGAGACCTACTGGGAAGACCTCATCACGCGGATGAGGCACTTCGGGGTCTTCGCCACCTTCGTCACCAACCAGCCGGACGCCATCAAGCAGGAGATCTACAGGCAGGCGGACAACATATTCCTCTACAACTTCTCGAACGACTCGGACCTCTCCCTCGTCTCCCAAGCCTCGATGGTCGACACCGACACGGTGAGGTCTATCGTGCGCACCCTTCCCCCGAGGATGTGCCTCGCCCTGGGGCACGCCGTGAGCAACCTCCCGATACTGGTCACCGTGGACGCCTTCGACTCTCCCCCCACCGGGCTCACGAGGCTCTTCTTCCAGAAGGAGGGCGATGCCGTAAGCGTGGCCGTCCGCGGCCGCAGGAGCCCGGAGGCATGAAGGCCGGGGAGCTGGAGTTCTCCCGCCTCGAGGAGGCAGTACCTCGCCCGCGGGACGGCGCGCGCGTGGTGGCGTGCGCGTTCTGCAGGAGGAGGCTCGCGGACGAGTTCTACTTCTCGTGCCGGAGGTGCGAAGCCTCCTACTGCTACATCCACATGTCCCGCCACCAGCCCGCGCCCTGCGCGAGGGAAGTGCGCAGGCGCCTTCGAGGCCGCGCCCCCGCGAGCGCGGCCAAACAGGGGGAAGGCGTCTCCATCCCCAACGGGAACCAGGTACTCCTGGCGGGGCCTCAGCCCTGCCCGAAGGACAGGCCAGTTCAAGGGCTCCTCGGTGGCTAGCGCCGCGGACTTGCCTCTCGGGAGGCCCATGGACTGCTCTTCGGCAAATGTTTAATACTTATTCACTTTCTTTTCGGCGCTATGGAGTCGTCCCGGCAAGAGTCGATCGCAAAGATAGCCGGCGAGGTCGTCGCCAGCGAGGAGCCGGGCAAGGCCCTAAAGGCGTGGAGGGAGAAGCTCGGCATCCGGCAGATCAACCTCGCGAGGCAGCTGAAGCTCTCGCCCTCGGTCCTGAGCGACTACGAGAGCGGCAGGAGGCCGTCCCCGGGTGTGCTCTTCGTCAGGAAGTACGTCGAGGCGATGGTCACGCTCGACGAGTCGCAGGGCAGGGTGGCATCGAGGCTCCTCTCGAGGGAGGACAGCTCGGCCATACTCGCGATAAAGGAGTTCGTCGAGCCGATAAGCGCCGTCGACCTCCTCCACAGGGTCAAAGGGAAGGTGCTGGCTGGCGACCCGAGCAAGCTCCACCTCTACGGCTACACGGTGGTCGACAGCATCAAGACGATATACGCGCTCTCGGGCTACGACTTTTACCGCATCTTCGGCGCCACCACGGAGAGAGCAATAATCTTCACCAAGGTGGGGATGGGGAGGAGCCCGCTCGTAGCCATCCGCGTCTCTCAGTTGAAGCCGAGGGTGGTCGTCGTCCACGGCCCCGAGCACCTGGACCCGCTTGCCGTCGACCTGGCCAAGAAGGAGGGGCTGGTCCTGGCACTCTCCCACAGCGCGGACGAGGCTGACATCATCTCGTCCCTCGCGACGCTCGGGCGAGAGCGCTCCAAGGCCTGAGCCGACCCGGGGAACCTTTTTAGGTCATGGGAAAGGCGCGTCGAAACCGCGGCTTATCGTGTTTCAAGTAACCCTACTCGCCTCCCTGGTCGACCTGGCGGTCGTGGTCGCCTTCGCGCTGATAGCGATAGCCGCCAGTGCGATCGACAGGCGCGGCTTCCTCGCAAGCCTCGCCGTGGGGTACCCGATCATCCTGGGAGGGGGTTGGAGGTGGTTCGTCATCGTCGCGACCTTCTTTGTCCTCGGGGTCGCGTTCACCTGGTACCGCTACGAGTACAAGAAGAGCATCGGGAGCGCCCAGGAGAAGGGCGGGACGAGGAACTGGCCGAACATCCTCGCCAACGGCGGAATCGCCTCGCTGCTCGGGCTGGGCGAGCTCCTGGTGGGCGGCACGTTCTTCTCCGTCCTATACGTGGGCGCCGTCTCCGCGGCAGCGAGCGACACGGTCGCGACGGAGCTCGGGCTCCTGAACAGGTCTCCTCCCCGCCTGATCACCCACCTCGGGAGGAGCGTCTCTCCCGGGACGTCGGGGGGCGTGAGCCCGATGGGGTTCGCCGGGACGCTCCTCGCCTCCGCCCTAATCGGGGTGGTCGCGGCGGTGCTGGGCGTCGCCAGCGGCGTCCAACCGGTCTACGTAGTCGCCATCTCCGTCTCTGGCGGGCTGATCGGCTCGGTGGCTGACAGCGTCGCTGGGGCTACCTTCCAGCGCAAGAGCTACTGCGTGGTCTGCGGCAAGCCCTCGGAGAGCCTCGTCCACTGCGGCGAGCCCACCCGGTTCTCGTCGGGGGTGAGGTTCGTAGACAACCACGTGGTCAACGTCCTCGCGACGGTCTTCGGGGCGCTGGGCGCGATAGGGCTCTTCTTGCTTCTGGGCTGACTCGTCAGGTCCGCTCGAGACGGGCTCGGAGCCACTCGCCCAGCCTCTCCTTGCTCACCTTGTCCTGAGACCTGTCGTCCCTGTGCCTGACCGTGACGTCTCCCTTGCTCAGCGTCTCCCCGTCCACGGTGATGCAGAAGGGTATCCCAGCCTCGTCAGCCCTCGCGTACCTTCGGCCTATCGAGCCTGACTCGTCGAAGAACAGGTCGAATTCCATGCGCAGGGAGTTGTAGAGCCGCTCCGCCTCCACGTCCAGCCCGTCCTTCGAGACCAGCGGGAATATCCCCGCCTGGATCGGGGCGATGTCCGGCCTCAGCGAGAGGTACGTCCTCTCCTGCCCCTTGGCGTCCTTCTCCGACCTGTAGGCCTTCTCCAGGATGACGTAGAGGCTCCTGTCGACCCCCATCGAGAGCTCGAAGATGTGAGGGAGCACCTTCTTCCCGTTGTCCTCCACGGAGTAGTCCGTCCCGCTCACCTCGGAGTGCCTCTTGAGGTCGTAGTCCGACCGGTAGTTGCACGCCACCAGCTCGAGCCACCCTACGGACGTCCTGACCTCGAGGTCGAACGCCACCTTCGAGTAGAACGCCTTCTCGACGTCCGTGAGCGTGCGCAGCCTGATGTCCCCCTTGGCGAGCCCGACGGACTGCTCGTAGAAGCTCTGAATGAGGTAGAGGTAGTAGCCGATGAGCATGTGCGGGACCGTCCCCGCGGCGATGGTATCGGAGACCTTGGTCGGGACAGGCTCCACGTCCCCCTTCGATATCGAGAGGAGGAAGTCGGAGGCCACGTCGAACTTGGGGAGCGAGACGTTCTCCGGGTTGAAGCAGACCTCTATCTCGGCCTGGTAGATCTCGCGCACCCTGAGCACGCCCTGCCTTGGCGCGATCTCGTTCCTGAAGCTCTTCCCGAACTGCGCGAACCCCTTCGGCAGCTTGAGGCGCTGCGTCTTGAAGAGGTAGGGGATGTCGGCGAAGATCCCCTGGCACGTCTCGGGCCGGAGGTAAGCCTCCTCCCCCTGGGGGCCTATGCCGAGCTTGAACATCATGTTGAAGCGCTTCGTCCCGGAGAGCTCAGCCTTGCACTTCGCGCAGCGTATGCCGTTCTCCTTGAGGAGCTCGTCGTACTTCTCGTCGGGGAGCCCCTCGGGGACGGCACGACCAGTCTTCTCCTCTATGAGCTTGTCGGGCCGATACAGCGAGTGGCACGTCCCGCAGACCACGATGGGGTCGGTGAAGTTCGAAAGGTGCCCCGAGGCGACGAACACGGCCTTGGGCATTATCTGGACCGCGTCGATCTCCACCATCTCGTCCCTCTTGACGAGGTTCCTGCGCCAGAGCTCGACGTACCTGTTCTTGAGGGCGACGCCGAGCGGGCCGTAGTCCCAGAAGCCCGCGGGGGTGTTGGGGTACGCCTCCGCCGACTTCATCAGGTAGCCCCTCCTCTGGGCGAGGTTCATCACGTCTTCGTAGTTCATGTGGTCTCGCTGCGCCCCGCTCGGTGAGACCTTATTTTAGGAGTAGGTACGTGGTCGGACTGAAGGGCCCTTCTTAGACCGCCTTGATCTGCTTGACCACGCTGGGCCTCACCTTCCTGAAGACCCGGTAGCCGCATATGCACTTCACCTCGGGAAGAGAGGAAAGCTCCTCCTGGGTCGTCCTCGTCCCGCACCTGACGCATTCGTATACCGCCCCCGGGAAGACCTTGACAGGCTGCTCGGCGGCCGGTGCGGCGGCGGCCGCCGCTTCGCCCGATTGCGGCGGTTGTGTTTCAGACATTTCAATTTCAAGCGCCAAAAGGATGTATTTCTACGTTGCCCCGTGAATCGCGGTTTTTTCAATGAGAACGGTTAAATTTCGCCCCTTGCGACCCTCCGCTTGTATGGCAAACGACAGGGCCCTGGGAGGGGCGATACTCTTCGGGAGCGTATTGGGGATAATCGTCTATGGCGTCCTCCTCTACTTCTTCGCTACGATAATACTTGAAATCACCGCCTTCTTAGGCGTCGTGGTGCTACTGGGAATCCTTGGTTGGATCGGGTGGACGATGGCGACCACGCCTCCTCCGGAGCCCATGCCCGAGATGGCGGGTGCAGCGGGACAGACTCCCGCCGCGCCTAGCGCCCCGGCGACCGGGGGCATGGACAAGAAGCCTACGAGCTGACCGGTCAGTATTTCCTGAACCTGATGCTGAGGACTCCCAGGAAGAACTCCCACACCTCCCCGCCTCCCATCTTCGAGGCCCCGGTCGCCCTCTCCTCGAAAGTGAAGGGGATCTCGACCATCTTGAACCCGTTCTTCTTCAAGATGTACAGGGACTCCACCTGAAAGATGAACCCCGTGGAGCGAGGGGGGTGCGCCAGAAGGCACTCGACGGCGCTCTTCCTCAGCGCCTTGAACCCCGCGGTGGTGTCCTTCACCCCGAGCCCCAGGACGGTCCTCGAGAACCAGCTCGCCCCCTTGCTGATGGTCCTTCTGCGCCAGTTCATGCTCTTGAAGCTCCCTCCCGTGACGTGGCGCGAAGCGATGGCCACGTCCGCGCCTCCTGAGGCGACCTTGTCGACCAGGGCCTCGAGCACCTCGGGCGGGTGCTGGAGGTCGGCGTCCATCTCGACCACCATGTCCGGGTCGAGGCTCTCCAAGGCGCGCCGGAAGCCTTCGAGGTAGGCGGTCCCGAGCCCCTTCTTCTCGTCCCTCTCGAGCAGTCGAAACTCCGGGGTGCTCTGCATCAGGCGCCTTATCTCGGCTCCCGTCCCGTCGGGGCTGTTGTCGTCCACGAAGAGCACGGTCATCCTCCCCCCCATCGACTCCAGGACGGGCTCGAGCCTCCGCCTGAACTCATCGATGTTCTCCTTTTCGTTGTATGTGGGGACCACGACGGCCACCCGTGGCTTGGCCTTGGCTAACGTCATGGTGTCGGTTCCGGGTGACTCGCCCTCATCCGGCGTCAACCCTTCACCGCCTTCCCGAACTCCTCGGCGACCACCGCGATCTCAGGCTCGGTCACCCCGGGGTGCACCGGGAGCGAGAGGACGTGCGCTGCTGCGCTGTTCGCCATAGGGAGGGCCTGTCCCGCGTAGCCGAGCTTCTTGTACAGAGGCATCTTGTTGACCGGGGTCTCCCAGTACGCGGCCGCCCCCACCCCTCGTGCCCTGAGCCTCTGGACGACCTCGTCTCTCTTCTTCGCCATGAAGACGGTGTAGAGGTACCAGACGTGCCGCCTGTCGCTCGAAGACTGCCTGAGCTCAGCGCCCTTCACGCGCGAGACGGTCTCCGTCAGAATCCTTGAGTTCCGCCTGCGCGCCTCGATGTAACGGTCGAGCCTGTCCATCTGCACCGAGGCCACTGCGGCGGCCATCTCGGGCAGCCTGTAGTTGAACCCCAGGACGCGCGTGTCGTACCCCGCCTGCATCCCGTGGTTCCTCACCAGCCTCGCGCGGTCGGCGAACTCGTCGTCGTCCGTGGTGATGGCCCCGCCCTCCCCGGACGTGATCACCTTGGTCGCGTAGAGGCTGAAGCAGCAAGAGTGGTCGGTCTTCCCGGTCGGCCGCCCTTTGTACTCCGCTCCGAGCGACTCTGCGGCGTCCTCTATCACCTTGATGGAGTGCTTCTCCGCGGTCTCTCTGACCTCGTCGAGGTCGGCTGGGTACCCGTACACGTCGACCGGTATTATCGCCCTGGTCTTCTTGGTCACCTTCTTGCGAACGTCGGCGGGGTCGATGTTGTAGTCTTCCCCTATGTCGGCGAAGACCGGCTTGGCTCCGCAGGCTAGGACCACGTTGGCGGTCGCCTCGAAGGTGAACGCAGGCACGATGACCTCGTCCCCCGGCCCCACCTCATAGGCGACGAGAGAGGTGTGGAGAGCGGCCGTCCCCGAATTCACCGCGATAGCGTGCTTCGTCCCGACCCTCGCCCTGAGCTTGGCCTCGAACTCCTTGACGAACTTCCCTCCCTCGTAGCTGGCGTTGGTCAGGAGGCCGCTGTCGAGAACCGCCATGACCGCGTCCTTCTCCTCCTTGCCCAGGAGGGGGACGTTGATGGGGATGAACTTCACGCGCCCCTCACCGCGCCGCGAGGGCCTTGCCCTCGTTGTGGACTATCGCCATGACCTCTTCGAGCGCCTTCTTTCCCTTGAAGTGCTCTCTCACGGGGGCGACCACCGTGTCGAGGCCAGCGGCCACCGCCCTCTTCAGGTCGGTGGGGTGGAGCTTGCCGGAGAGGTATGCGCTCTCCAGCTCTGCGTAGCTCTCGTAGGTCACCGTGCCTCCGTACTTCTCGGGTCTCACGACCTCCACTGCGCCCATCTCGTGGAAGACTATCTGCTTCGCAAAGTCGAGGACCGGGTTGCCCTCGGCCTGCCTCTCGGGACACCACGCCTTCCCCATCTTCCGCGCTATCTCCTCGGTGCCGTCGTGGACGAAGATGGCGGAGTCCGGCTTCGATTTGCTCATCTTGCTGGAGACCACCTTGTCCGACTCGGCGTCCTCGTCAATCCCCGCGCCCTCGGGCTTTTGGAGGCCGGCGAGCAGGTGGTGGTGCACGGCCACGGGGAGCTTCCATCCAAGGGAGGGGAAGACCTCCCTGACCAGGACGTGCACCTTCCTCTGGTCCATCCCGCTGTGCGCGATGTCCAGGTCCATCGCCCTGATGTCGGTCGCCTGCATCGGGGGGTAGACGTACTGGGCGACGTCGAGCTTCTCCTTCGTCGTCCTGCCCATTATCGTGAGGCACCTCGTGTCCCGGGCGAGGGTGATCTGCTTGGAGAAGCGGAGCAGGTCCATCCAGTACCGGTCGTTGCCCTTGTAGAGCTCGCTCCCGAGCTCGAACTCGACCCCAGGGCAGAAGAACCTGAAGGCCTCCTTGTAGTAGCTCGAGACGGTCTCGATCTTCTCGAGGTCGCCGCCCATCTTGTTGTTGATGAAGCTGTGCCAGTCTGCCAGGAAGACCCTGCAGCGGATCCCTGCCTTCAGGAAGTCGTTTATCTTGAAGCCCAGGACGACGAGGGACCCTAGGTGGAGAAGGCCTGAGGCCTCGAGCCCGATGTAGTGCTTGGGGTGCGCCTCCCTGCCGAGGAGAGCGACGAGCTCGGCCTCGGTCAGGACCTCCTCCGTAGGCGGCCTCTTCACGAGCGCGAGCCTTTCCTCTAAGTCCATGCTTGCTCCTCGACGACTCTTTCCCTCCGTCGGTCTCCATTTAAGGGATTCACGGGTTCCGTCCGCCGCCGCGCTGCTCCCCTCCAGACTTAAGACGAGAGACATCGCTGACAAACACTTAAAGGAACGTTCGAGCCGGCTTCAGCGAAGTCTCATGGAGCAGATGGACGAACTTCGTCGTCCGGACGCACGAACGCGACTGATGTACAAGATCGTGTGTGGGGCTTCTGGAGTCATAATCATACTGAGCTTGGCCTACGGGGTAGCGACCTCGGCCCTGTACGCCAGCGGGAGCATCCCCGTCATCGGGCAGAACATGGTGAACGTCAGCTTCCCGCTCCCGTACTTTGCGCAGCCCGTGGACTACCTCAGCGTGGCATCGGTGATCTTCTTCTATACGGCGATTCGGCTGTGGCAGAACAAGGTCGCCCAGTGGTCGCACCTCGAGCTCGCCTCGATCCAGCTGGTGGCGATAGTCGTGGCCTTCACGTCCGCCTACGAGGTGTTGTACAACTTCATGCTGTGGGGCTCTTACTTCAGCGTGCAGGTCCTCTACAACAACCTCGCGGCGAACCCGCTCAACATCTCGAGCCCGGGCCCGGCCCCCTGGAACCTGGTCTTCGCGACCAAGGTTTTCATGTCGCTCTTCGTGATAAGCGGCTACACGGTGTACTTCCTCAGGAAGGTGCACCAGGTGCGCGGACTGCCCGACGCCCTCTAGGCTTTCTTAGCGGCCGAAGCCTCGCTACCCATCGACAGCGTGGCCAGCTCGAGGTACACGCACACGACCGCGAACACCCCGAAGACCGCCCCGCTGGTGAGGCCTATGGTGCTCAGGCTCGACCCATACAGCGTCGCGGCTTGGTAGACCTGGTATACCGTCAGAGTCAGCCCGAAGAGCGCGCTCGCGCCCGCGAGGGGCTTCGTCGCCCAGCTGGCGGGCACCTGGATGAGCAGCAGCCCGCTGACAATGAATGCCAGGGCGGCCAGGACGAGCAGGATGGCTCCCCCGGTCGCCACTATTGCGAGCCAGAAGACGCCCTCCGCTAGGAACAGTATGGGAATCATAAGCTCCCGCGCCGACTTCACGACTCCGACCGAAAAATGCAGAAGTTATAATCATATCGTTGCCGCCGGCCAGGAGCCACTCTTCCGGGGCGGGCTCGAGGGAGACCAGCGGGTTTTTGAGAGGCGGAACAGCAGGCCTCTCGAGGACCGAGCGCGATGGTCGACGCTTCCCAAGCAGACAAGGTGGTCCCGCTGCAAGGGGGGCTGTCGCCTCCGGGGGTCAGCGGCCTCGCGGAGTACATCAAGAAGCACTTCCTCGACCCCAACCTCCAAGCGCTCACCGACAAGTCCTACAGGGAGACTTGGTCCAAGGACGGCGGTAGCGTCGAGCTCGAGTGGGGCTTCTCGCCGCCCGTCGCGCCGGGACGAATCACCGAGCCCCTGCGCGGGAAGTCGGTGCGCCTCACCATCGCGCAGGCGTCCGCCTCGATCGGCTTCTCCGGGCTCGACCCGGCCGACGAGCAGGGTGCGCGCGCGTGCAGGAGGGTGGCAGATGACATAGAAGTCCTCGTCAACATCTTCCTCGCGAAGGCGAAGACCACCAGCCTCTACTTCATCTTCTCCACGGGAGAGAAGGGGGTGGCGAGGGACGTACCTGCCCCCTCGGCAATCGGAGGAGAGACGCTGAGGAGGCTGATCAGCGGGAACATGATGAACCTCTACATCGTGATAATGGCGCTCAGCTTCGGGCTCTTCTTCGTGCTGGGCGACTCCGCCATATTCGCCGTGCTCGCGATCCAGCTGGTCGCGCTCTTCTACTCCGACAGGATCGCCCTCCTCGTCGGCAAGGTCAGGCCCACGGCCGAGAGGCCGAGGGTCACGATGGTCTGCGTCCCCGTCTCGGTCGAGATGAAGGGGGAAGTGGCGAAGTTCGCGAAGAGCATCGTTGCGGAGATAGGCGACCGGCTCGAGGCCAGGATATCGGGAGACGCGCTCGAGGGGCAGGGCGCGACCGAGGCCGTGCAGGAAGTCCTCGCGAAATCAGGGATCAAGTCCTCGACGGCCGAGATCAAGATCATCACGAGGGACGTCTATGGCCTCGTCAAGGGCGTGGCCGACCGCTTCCGCCTGCCCGTCCCGAAGATCACCATCGTGAACAGCGTCGCCGACAACGCCGCGGCGACCGGCGTCTCCCCCTCCAGGTCGTCAATAACAATCACGGCCGGGTCGCTCGAGGACCTGGGAGACGCGGAGCTCTCTTCGGTCGTGGGCCACGAGCTCGGCCACATAAGGGGAAGGGACTCTCTGATCCTCTTCTCAGCCACGTTCGTCCTCTACGTGGGCGGGCTCTACCTCTGGTTCCCTCTCCTCCTATACCTGGGCATCTTCTACTACATCGTGATATTCGCGATCATCTTCTCCATCGGGAAGGTCCTCGAGACGAGGGCCGACACCGAGTCCGCTGCCAAGCTCGGGGAGCCCGGCGTCCTGGCCTCGGCGCTCACGAACATAGGCTTCCGGCAGCTCTACACGGAGAAGTACTCCCACGGGGCCCGGTTCCTCGACTGGCTGACCTTCGACCCCCACCCTCCCATCTACTTCCGCGTGCAGCGCCTCTCAGACCTCGCCAAGAGCGGGAAGAAGGTCGGGAACACGCTCCTGTTGTCCATAAGGGACTGCGTCTCGGGCTTCCTCCAGACGCTCACGTAGGGGGCTCCTCCGGGCCGCCTCGCCCCGTCGCGGAGCCGCGCTCCTCCAGCGCCGAACGGATCTGTCTATAGCCTAAAATACGCCGGCCGCGGATATTCTGCGAGTCGCCAAAAATTGATGGCTCAAGAGCTCCAACTGCGACTCGTGGCGGGCTTCGTCGTGGTCATCTCCACGACGGCGTTGCTCAACAAGGCCGGAGACCTCCTCTATCACAAGGGGATTGCCAAGCCGTTCTACCTGTTCGGCCACAGGCTTCATCACAGGAACTTCCTGCTCGCCCTCGTCCCCGCCGTCTATGTGGCGGTGGCGGCGATGGTCTACCTTCACTACATGCGCATCCTCTGGTACTCCTTCTGGCCCAGCGTGGAGATCACGCTCTTCCTGGCGGGCGTCTGCTTGACGATCGACCTGACCTTGGACGCCCTCTCCAGCGCGGACAAGAGGAGGGCGCTTCTGCATCACGAGTGGGTGTACCTCCTCGTCCCGGCGTACGCCTTCACACACCTTCTGGCGCTCGTCTGACGCGCCGGCGTCGCCTCGCCTTTTCGAGGCGCCTTGTGGCAAGAGACCGCCCTAAAGGGCCTTGACTCGGGGCGCCAGGTCCATCTCGCTGCGCCCATGGGGTGCGCTCTCGCGAACCTCTTGCGGGGAGTTGACCTTTGGCTGGCGTGGCTGGAAGTACCTGGAGAGGCTCATCGACTTGAGCGTGAATATGCCGAACCCCACGAGGGACAGGGACAGGAACCAGACCCCCTGCACGAAGACGGGGACCGCCAACACGATCGCGGCGACCGCGAGGACCGCCTCGACGACGGCGTTCCTGTCGTTCGTCAGGTGCCTGAAGTATGTCCTCTTGCTCGCCTCGCCCTCGCCAGAGTGCGGCGTCCTGTACTGGAAGAACCCTGTCCGGTCGAACACGCCGTAGAAGAACCCTAGGGACGAGAGGCTGAGCATGGCTCCCGTGACGTAGCCCAGCATCGGGATGAGGACCACGTTCCGCGCGGTCATCAGGCCCTGCACCCAGAGCGCCCACGCCCCGGACGCCATGGAGACCGCGAACGGGATGGCGACCACCCCGATGTAGACAGGGTTGTTGAATATGGAGTTCGCGGGCTGTATCACCCCCGTCACGACGGCGATTGCGGAAAGGAAAGTGACCAGTATCCAGCTGAATCCGGAGAACGGGCCGAGGAGCATGAGCAGGAGTCCGACCCTCTTCTGGACGCTCACGTCCTTTGCGGTGGCAATCGTCTTCCAGTATTTCGCGATGCACCTCCACCACCCCTGAGATGTCCTCGCGACCTGCTTCTTCCAGGCCTCGAGCGTCGAGGGGTCCTCGCTCATTATCTTCACGTTGCTAAGGTAGATGCCCCGCTTTCCCGCCAGGTACAGCTTGATGGAGATGTCTCCGTCGTCGGCTATTCGCTCGTTCGACCACAGCCCCACCTCCCTGAGGTCCTTCGTCCTCACGAGGGCGAACCCTCCCTGGAAGGAGAAGGGGGCGTCTATCTTGTAGGCTCCCATCTTGGAGAGCGTGTCCCCTATGTCTTGAGAAAGGGCGAAGAGCCTCGTTATCATGTTGTCGTTCCTGTTGTAGTGGCCGTAGCGGAACGCCGCGAACGACGCGCGCGGGTGGCTCTCGACCGCGACTATCCCCTTGCTAAGGACGTCTGGGGGGACTATCGAGTCGGCGTCGAGGAGCAGCACGAACTCTCCCACCACGCTTTCCATGGCCTTGTTGAGCGCGCCGCACTTGAAGTGCTCCCGGCTGGGCCGCCTAGAAACGACCGTGGAGATCCCGAGACCGTTGAGCTCTCGCGCTTTGGCGTCAATCACCTCGACCGTCTGGTCGTCTGAGTCGTCAGCGACGACCACCTGCAGCTTGTCCTTCGGGTAGTCTAGCTCCTTCACGGCGTCGAGGGTCCTCTCTATGACGAACCTTTCGTTGAAGCTGGCGACGAGCACCGAGACCGTCGGGTGGCTGTCAAGCTTGACCTCCTGGCTGGCCATGCTCCTGGGATACTTCGTAGAAGTGGCGAAGAGCATGACCCAGTAGTATTCCAGCGCGAGGACGGGAATCGTGATGACAATGGTGATTGCCTCCACCAGCTGCCAGAGTTGTATTACCATAAATCGAGTCCCGGGAAGACTGGCCGGAACCGTCTGAATCTACTATGTAAGTTTTGGGTCGATTTGCGCAGGACCGAAGGGGCGCGACGCGGCCGACTCGCGACGTCGCGGCGGTCATGCCCCGGATAAATAGGCGGGTCCGGCACCCGACAAGAAAGACGACCGCCGTGCAAAAGATCTACTTCGCCGTCTTCGGCTCCGGACTCGGCCACGCCACGAGGGCCCTCGACATCGGAAAGCGCCTCTCGACCGGCGAGGACGGCGTCAGGTATTCGTGCTCAGGCCAGGGATTGCATTACATCCGGACGCACGCACCTGGCGCGGACGCGGTGGAGTGCCCTTCGCTGGACGTCGAATGGACCGAGGAGGGCAGCTTCTCGGGCAGAGACTTCATGGTGCACTTCCCGCAGATGCTCCGCTCCTTCATCAAGCAGGTCGCCTTCGAGGCGGAGAGCATAAAGAAGTTCGACCCCCGAGTGACCGTGTCCGACTCTCGGCTCTCCGCGGTTCTCGCGGCGAGGTCAAGGGCCTTTCCCGTGATCACCATGCTGAACCAGTTCAAGGTCACGCTCCCCCCGAGGTACAGGGGGGACGCGCTCGGGCGCGTCTACGAGAGGATTGCGGGAGACGTCCTCGGCCTCATGTGGTCGCTGAGCGAGCAGGTCCTGCTCACCGACCTTCCCCCTCCCTACACCATAGGCGAGGCGAACGTGGCCGGGACCGACCTGTCGAGGATAGTCAGGTACGTTGGCTTCACGTCTCCGGGGCTCGAGGTGAGCGAGGCCGGGCTCCAGAAGGCGAGGGAGGTGCTCGAATTTGACCGGCGGCCGCTCGTCTTCTTCCAGATAAGCGGGCCAGACGCTACGAAGAAGAGGTTCATCGAAATCGTCCTCGGTTCGGTCGGGCCGCTCTCGAGTAGGTACAAGGTCGTGGTCTCGATGGGCTACCTGGGGGGCTCGGCGGAGCCCAGGAAGCTGGCCGGGGGCGCGCTGCTCTACGATTGGTGCCCGATCAAGGACGAGCTCTTTGCGCTTTCCGCGGTCATGGTCGGAAGGTCGGGCC